>MTLE01000012.1_pt1 | contig 302160 bp, 291 predicted proteins | sample 1982461 | NCBI WGS metagenome assembly MTLE01 (sample SAMN05712605, study PRJNA340218) | biofilm metagenome | isolation source: sample SPL anode biofilm adapted to -200 mV | place: USA | collected 2012-02-03 | reverse complement strand
AAGCGGGAAGAATGCAGGCCAGTCATTCACTAAGTCGGTTATGCAAAACCTGAAAATGTCGCATATTGTGAGAGGTGGCGTTCGAAGTGACAAAGACGTGATACAGAACCTAGTAGAGTCCGAAGGTAAAGACTTTTATATGGTGGACGAAGTACACGGCCTATTTAATTCTGTGACGTCTAAAAACGCTGAATCATACCAAAGCAATATCGGCCCACTTATGCTGCAACTGGCAACCGAGAGTGTTTATTTTCTAAGTGGAAATCACCAACGTGAATTCAGAGAGAAGACAGAGAAGCTGTTATGCAAAATCGAAACACAACTAACGTCTGACAAAAAACCAAACGATGATCTGATCAATACACTTGAAAAGACAAAGAAGAAATTGGAGCGCCAGTTAGACAAAATTAACAATGGTTTTCCTGATGTTGGTTTTTCACTTGCCGGATGCTCAACACCAAGCAACCTAGACAAGATCGCCAGCCCTGACAACATCGAGTCTGGACTGATCGGGCGTAGCTTGCTGTTTCGCTGTGATGAAGGCGTAAACCCACTAAAAGACCCCGTAGAGAATAGCGCCAGATGGATGGAGATACTTAGACGGTTAGGCAATATCTCCCGTGGTAGCTTTCACCAGATAACAGCTACACCAGAATCAAAGTCGGATTTGATGACAATACGGAACTTTTACGACCGGCCTTATTATCGCAATCACCCACAGCTAGGGCCGATGTATCGCCGACTCTATGAACGAGTGACAACCGTTGCCAGTGTATTGGCTGTGGAGTCTGGAGAAATCACCCCGTCTGATGTCCGTTACGCATTGAAGGTGGTTTTACGCCACATTGATGATGCTGGTTATCTAGCACGCAAGAATGAAGCCGAAAGTATCACAGGCGATGAGTCCGAGCTTGCAGCTACATTAACTGAAACAGCGAAGCGATTCCTAAAGGGTGACGAGGATAAATATCTTTCAACGCTAAAAAACAAACTCAAAAACTCATCAAGAAAATTAAAAGTAGCGATGGATGATGCAAGGAAGAACCAGAAACCAGATCCACTTGATGGGTTCATTAGTAAGCTGGTGGCTGATGGAGTGCTATTCATATCTGATGACGGAAAGAAATGTAGATTAGCGTAAACATTACAGGCTGCCGAAAGGTGGCCTTTTTTTATTCCTTAGCCTTGCTGTTGTTTTTTATCAGGTTTTTATCAGGTTTTTATCAAAAAGTTATCAATCTAAATAACTGAAAAATAAGGAGTTATCATTTTTATCACTTTTATCGCTGTTTTAGAGATAGAAATATAGAAGCCTTGGGATATTGGTATAAATACAGAAAAAAGAAAAATGATGATAAAAATGATAAAAGTGATAACTCTATATAAATCAATCGCTTACTGGTGATAAAAAAGTGATAAAAATCTGATAAAAGTGATAAAAACTTACTGCTCAACCTAACCACACAGCAAAAAACACCAGCGAGGCTAAGTGATGTGATTTACCACACGCCAGATCGAAGCAGTGATGCATGCTTAGAGTGAAGCGTTTTTACCCTTTCCCGTTTCAAACTAAATTCCGTTTAACATGCGAGGACTGCGATAATATTCGCACTCATAGGAAAGCCCAAAAGACGGCCCTCCTAGCAAGGCTAAGTAATACGAAGCGCAATTATGCGCTCCGCAAAATGTTAAAATGTAATCATTGATTATTTAAGTATTACATCTATGAGCATGGAAGATATTCGATTTTTAATTCTGGTGATGATATTTGCTGTTGGTGTTCGTGTGGGTGTTCTTATTGAGCGAATTAACACTGGCGATCTATAAGGTGGTATAATTGGTTATTGTTTTTACAATAGGAACAATAACAATATGCCATTTGAAAAAGGCAATTCAGGAAACCCCAACGGTCGCCCCCGTGGTAATACATCTAGCCTGATAATTAAAGAAGCATTGGCCGCAGTATTCGAAGACGGCGAAAGCGGATTAATTAAAAATATCTGTGAATCTGCAAAGGCTGGTGATATTCAGGCCGCCACCATTCTAATTAATCGACTGTATCCCGCATTAAAACCAGTACAAGAGGTGACGCCCTTCACTCTGGCAGGCGACAACCCCGCAGAGCAAGCGCAGAGCGTACTTGCTGCCGTTGCTGGTGGTCAGATACCCGTAGAGATTGGCGTGCAGTTAATCGCTGCTATCAGCCAGACACTGCAAATTATGGAAGTAACCGAATTAGCAGAACGACTTGAACAGATTGAAAAAACACTACAAAAACAAGCGAGGTAAAACAAATGAACAAATTAACACTAAATAAAACCGAACAGGCATTCATTGATTTGATGGTGAATGAAGTTATTAAAAAACTCGATGAGCGTCAATTTAAAAACACAGTCACTAAGGCTGTGACGGACGCATTAAATAAACAGCCAGTAACAAACGCTGTTCAGGATGACTTTGAAGGTTACGACATTAACGCAATTATGGAAGGCAAATAACATGAGCGATTTATTTTTCAAGCAACCCGCAGAAGTTCACCTTCATGAAGCTCGCATGATATTACCTGCCGATACACACGGTGAATTACAGGCGTTAATTAATGAAGCTCAACAGGCGGGAAATAAAGCCCGTGATGATATGGAAGCGGTATTCGTCAAAGCGCAGGAAGATATGCGCCGTATCATCCCTGAGCTGAATATTAACGCATTCCGTGAAAATGTTAGCAAACGTATCAGCTCACTGGAAAAACAGCGTGAATCAGCGATGAAAGCCCTTGCCGCAGGTGTCAGTGAACTGGATAGCCTGCGAGCTGTGATGAAGTTACAGAGCCGTGTCATTGCTGGTGAATCACTTGATGCACTGTTAGCCAAGCTGACAGACCCTAAAGAGTTGCTGGCATTGTGTGACCTGGCACAACAGACCAACGACAGCCAACTGGCACAACAAGCCAACGATAAGGCCGTACATATCGCAACAGGTGGCGCAGGCAAAGAGATTGAGCAATTGCAGCAAGCTATCCGATTAATCGACCTTGAGCAGTCCCAATACGTTGAGCGGTGGGAATGGTTGGTTGATAACCTTGGTTTGTGTGTCCGGTACTCATAATGAAACGTTTAAACCGAAACGACTTTAGCCAGCGACTCGGAGCACTGGAAGTACAATTCAACGTAGAACAGCAAGGGAATGCTGTTTCTTCATTTGCTGAGATTCTGGAAGCGTACAGGGTGATTAAAGAGGTATTACCCGATGGAGACAAACACTATCACCCCACCAGCGAACAGATGCAGGAAATCGCATGGCGACTGCCTGACATTTCATCTGATAGAGTGATGGGCGTTATCAACAAGGCGATACATTGCTGGCATTATGTCCTTGCTGAGTTAGAAGATTGTTGAACCTAGAGCACAGGCTAGGGATGGGCAGGGCATTTTTTTATTTCTGGGTGTTTGGTTGGGTGTTAATAGAAAAAAAGGCGTAAACCAATAAGGAAAACGCCTTTTATTTCAATGAACTAGCGAAGAGCTGTTAGTTCATGCCGTATTTTTTCAGTTTCTTGCGCAGTGTACCGCGGTTGATACCCATCATGATTGCAGCACGGGTCTGATTACCACGGGTGTACTGCATGATAATGTCGAGCATTGGGGCTTCAACTTCGCTCAGAACCATATCGTACAGTTCAGTAACGTCCTGGCCGTTCAGTTGAGCCAGATAGTTACGTAAAGCCTGCTGTACGGAGTCACGCAGTGGACGCTGAACAGGTTGATGAGTTTGTGCGTGAGTGACGGTGGTTACCAGTGCCTCAGAAGTCAGGGTTTGATCCAACATAATTTTTTCTGCTCTTCATTATGCAATTGCGTTACTAAAAAACAGCTCCAGTGCGTCAAGTTGCTCTTCAGCACTTGTTAGCGCATTGAAACCTCTGCGGAAATGCTTTGCTGACTCGTATCTCTCCAGATACCAGGCAACATGTTTTCTGGCAAAACGCACTCCTTTGTATTCGCCATAGAACTGATGCAAAGCTGCAACATGTTCCAGCACTATCGTTCTGACTTCATCCCATGCCGGCGATGGCAGATCCGAACCGTGCATCAGGAAGTGGCGGATGCGTTGGAACAACCAGGGTTGTCCTTGTGCTGCCCGGCCAATCATGATGGCATCGGCACCGGTGTACTCCAGTACAGCCTGCGCTTTCTGTGGAGTGTCAATATCACCGTTCGCTATCACAGGAATAGAAATATGCTGCTTGATTGCCCGGATCGTATCGTATTCGGCCTGACCATTGAATAAACACGCACGGGTACGCCCGTGAACAGTCAATGCCTGAACACCACAGGACTCGGCTATTTCAGCAATTTCTACACCATTGCGATGTTCTGTATCCCATCCGGTTCTTATCTTCAGGGTCACAGGTACATCTACCGCAGCGACGACGGTTTGCAGGATCTCGCGCACCAGCGCAGGGTCTTGCAGCAGAGCTGACCCGGCCAAACGACGGTTAATCTTTTTGGCTGGACAACCCATATTGATATCGACAATCTGTGCCCCTTCAGTCACTGAGCGGCGGGCGGCATCAGCCATCCATTCCGGTTCAGCACCTACAATTTGCACAGCGCGTATGCCTGGCTCATCAGCCAAATACATTCGCTTAAGTGACTTGTCGGTATCCCAGGTATCCGGGTTTGCCGACATCATCTCAGAGACCGCCATACCAGCGCCCATTCGCAGACACAACTGCCGGAAGGGCTGGTCTGACACACCGGCCATCGGTGCAACGATCACCGGGGCTGGTAACGAATAAGGTCCGATTTGCATGGCGTTCGCCCCCTAAGCTTGAGGGCGCGTATCTTACGGCTTTTTCACCACGCTGAAAAGGTTAGAAATTGAGCGTAACGTGAAAAAAATGCTTGTATTTTCTGATGAAAATCCTTGCCAAATCGTTTCGCTAACAAGATCAGACAAATACCGGTCTGATCGGCAACCATCAGCCTTTCTTGATGCCATCAAGACGGCACCATTCTTCGCGTTCGGTAGCCGGGTTCATCTCAAACCACTGGCTGTAAACTTCCAGCAGTTCCGGTGCCTGGCTTTCCAGAATACCGGAAATCGCCATGCGGCCATGTGGTTTAACCAGACCACTGATTAAGCCGGACAACTCGCGCAGCGGGCCGGCCAGAATGTTGGCCACTACAATATCTGCCTGCAGATTTTGTGGCTGGTCTTCCGGCAGATACAGTTCCAGCTGATCACTGACCCCGTTACGCTGGGCATTGTCACGGCTGGCTTCAATCGCCTGCGGATCGATATCGATACCGATGACGCGTTCCGCGCCGAGTTTCAGCGCTGCAATCGCCAGAATGCCGGAGCCACAGCCAAAATCGACCAGCGTTTTGCCTTTCAGATCCAGGCTGTCCAGCCATTGCAGACAAAGCGCGGTAGTAGGGTGGGTACCCGTACCAAACGCCAGACCCGGATCCAGCAATACATTCACTGCCGTCGGGTCAGGAACATCACGCCAGCTCGGACAAATCCACAAACGTTCGCCAAACTGCATAGGCTGGAAATGTTCCATCCATTCGCGCACCCAGTCCTTATCTTCCAGCAACTCGACCTGATAAGGCACATCTTCACCAAAATGCGTCTGGAAGAAGGCGACAATCGGTGCCGGATCCACCTCCGCGTCAAACAGACCGATGCAGCGGGTATCGCCCCATAATTTGGTTTCACCCGGCAAGGGCTCATAGACAGGCGTATCCTGCGCGTCCATATAGGTAACAGCCTGCGCACCAAGACCCATCAGCATATTGCTGACTTTGTTCGCGGTCTTGGCAGTGGCATTGATTTTGATTTGGATCCAGGGCATGGCAGTACATCAGGTTATACAAAAAAGTGCGTTATTCTAACATCCGCCGGGGAACGGATAGAATCATCATTTTCCGCTGGCGGAAATTAGTCCATGCGAAATGGCATTAGTGGATGGACTTCTCGCGGCGTCAAATCCAGCGACTGGCGTTTCGCCAGATTATGGATCCGGCTTTCCAGCGTGAGCGCGATCGGGCCGGTTAACAGTTCCGCGCGCTGTGTAGACACAATCTTGATCGACATCACGCCGAGCTGGTGCAGGCGATCCCGATCCAGATCCGCCACCGTTTCCACATCGGCAATCAGTCGCGTCAGATCGGCTCGCAGAGAAACCAGATTATCCAGTCCACCCATGGCTTTGAGGTAACTGATGGTCAGATAGTCCACATCTAGCAGCAGTTCCGGTTCACTGCTCCGCATCACTGCTTCCGGGGTTGCCATTGCCGCATTGGCAAACTGGATCGGATGCTGGCTGATATAACTGCGTAACTCATACAGCAGAATACCGAATAGCGACATCGGGATGGCAAACCAGACTGCCGGTAACCGGATACTGGAATAAGCAAACTGTTCTTCCTGCAGCCAGCTGCAGCCGTTATTGATAAATCCGAGCACAAGCAGGGCATAGATACAATGCTTCGGTGCCCAGAGCAGTAATAACAGCAGTAATGGCTGCGCCTGGCCTGACGCGATCATCAGCAGACTCAGGATGCCGTTGAGCACCAGTTTCTGGACTTTGGTTCCCTGAATATTGATCAATGCTTTCTGGAAAATCCAGGAAATACACAGCACTACCAGCCAAATATACGGGGAGGACAGAAAGGATTGCCACTCGGTGGTGGTCAGATGCAATTTGGCGATGGCGCCGCCGGACAACAGCACCATCGGTTCCAGCCAGAGTAACAATTCGGTGGTCTGGTTCTGGATTAAAAACTGACTGAACAGATTGAGCAGACCTGCTACCGGCAGCGACAGCAGCATGCAGAAAAAACCATTACACAACAGGACAACGGCATCACCCTGGAAAGCCCGTAGCCAGGATGGTAAACGGATTTTCTGTGTATGCGGGGTTGCCCAGACAACCGCATAGCCACTGATCAGTGCCGCAATAATATCGGTTGGAATACTCTCCGGACCTAGGGTATGCAGCAGTTTAGCCAGTAAGACATAGCTCAGACAGGCATTCAGCGGTTGCATATCATACTGATAACGGGTGCGGCTGATAGCCACCGCCATTGCCAGTAATAAGGGCGCAGCCTGTTGTAAGCCATGGAAGATGGTCAGCCAGAGATGTCCGGTATAATCAATATTCGCAATGATGACTTGTGGCATATGTGCAAAAGTCAGCAGCAGAATAGGCAAGACTAACAGGCGCTGTTGATTGTCATCTGACTGGATGGATACCATAACACTTAAAAAATCTGTGAGCGTTGTGGCATTTTAGCTCATAACGAGAAAAATATCAGGATAAATTGTGAGCTTTATCGCATAAAAAAGGCCGCATGTGAGTGCGGCCTTGAAGAAACGAGGCGGACTTACAGTCCTAACTTCTTGTGCAAATAGTGGATATTGGTACCACCATTGTGGAAGTTTTCGTCACGCAGGATTTCTTTGTGCAGCGGAATATTGGTTTTGATACCTTCCACCACAATCTCGTCCAGCGCCTGACGCATACGGGCAATCGCGATATCGCGGTTTTCACCGTAGCAAATCAGTTTACCGATCATCGAATCATAATGCGGCGGTACGGTATAGCCGGAATAGATATGGGAATCCCAGCGAACACCTAAACCACCCGGCGCATGGAACCACTGGATCTTGCCTGGTGCTGGCAGGAAGGTTTCCGGATCTTCCGCGTTGATACGGCATTCAATGGCATGACCACGAATACGGATCTCGTCCTGTTTGATAGACAGTGGCTGACCGGCTGCGATTTTCAGCTGTTCCTTGATCAGATCCACACCGGTGATCATTTCGGTCACAGGGTGTTCTACCTGAATACGGGTGTTCATCTCGATGAAGTAGAACTCACCGTTTTCATACAGGAATTCGAATGTACCGGCACCGCGGTAGTTGATTTCGATACAGGCCTGAACACAACGCTCACCGATATAACGGCGCATCTCTTCAGTGATACCCGGCGCTGGCGCTTCTTCAACAACTTTCTGGTGACGGCGCTGCATAGAGCAATCACGTTCACCGAGGTAAATCGCGTTACCCTGGCCATCGGCTAAGACCTGGATCTCGATATGACGAGGATTTTCCAGATACTTTTCCATATAGACCATGTCGTTGCCGAAGAACTGACCGGCTTCGGATTTGGTCAGCGCGATGGAGTTCTGCAGATCTTCTTCCTGGCGAACTACACGCATACCGCGACCACCACCACCACCGGCGGCTTTAATGATCACCGGATAGCCGATGCGTTTGGCAATGGCTGCATTCTGCTTGGCATCGTCACCAATCGGACCGCCTGAACCAGGAACACACGGTACACCGGATTTTTTCATGGCCTCGATCGCTGACACTTTGTCACCCATCAGACGGATGGTTTCAGCGCGCGGACCGATGAAAATAAAACCGGATTTTTCTACCTGTTCGGCAAAATCAGCGTTTTCAGACAGAAAGCCGTAACCAGGATGAATAGCTACTGCACCGGTCACTTCTGCTGCCGCGATAATAGACGGTACGTTCAGGTAAGATTCTTTCGCTGCTGGTTTACCAATGCAGATGGTTTCATCGGCCAGTTTGACGTGCTTCAGATCCCGGTCGGCAGTGGAATGCACAGCTACCGTTTTGATACCCAGTTCTTTGCATGCACGCAGGATGCGCAAAGCGATCTCACCACGGTTAGCAATGACAACTTTATCCAACATAACAAGCTCTCTTATTCGATGATAAACAGAGGCTGATCAAATTCAACGGTATCACCGTTCTCAACCAGAATGCTTTTCACCACACCCGCTTTATCTGACTGGATCTGGTTCATCATCTTCATTGCTTCTACGATGCACAGCGGGTCACCCACTTTCACCGTCTGACCAACTTCAACAAACGCTTTGGCGTCCGGGCTGGAAGAACGGTAGAAAGTACCCACCATTGGTGAACGCAGGGTATAGCCGCTGACCACTTCAGCTGCCGGTGCTGCTGCCGCTACAGGTGCTGCTGCCTGTGGCGCTGGCGCCTGAGGTACTGCGAAATTGACCATAGGTGCAACCTGACCGCTGATTGCACGGCTGATGCGAACAGATTCTTCCCCTTCGGAGATTTCCAGTTCAGCAATGCCGGATTCTTCTACCAGCTCGATCAGTTTTTTGATTTTACGGATATCCATTTGCATTCTCAGTTCAACTTCTTCTGCTTGTTTAATTACGGGATGACCGTTCCAGATGGCGGACGGCCGCTGTGAGTGCGAATTCATACCCATCGGCACCCAGACCGCAGATCACACCTTTGGCTACATCAGACAGATAGGAGTGATGACGGAATGGTTCACGGGCATGGACATTCGATAAATGAATTTCGATAAATGGAATAGCAACACCCAACAAGGCATCACGGATGGCGACGCTGGTATGGGTGAAGGCTGCCGGGTTGATGAGGATGAAATCGACTTTCCCCATCGCCTGATGAATGGTATCGACCAGTTCATATTCCGCATTGGATTGTTTATGCGTTATCTCAACACCTTGCTCGGTTGCCTGTTGTTGTAACCGGCTGACGATATCGTCAAGTGTTGCGGCACCATAGATGCCTGGCTCACGTTTTCCCAGCAAATTCAGGTTAGGGCCGTTAAGCACCAAAATACGGAATTTTGCAGTCATTGAGTCGCTATCCTCTGCAAACATGCAGCTATCTTTCATTTTAATCATTTTCCGGACAGTTCTTGTTTAAAAATTATTCGGAAGATGGTTGTTTTTACGCTGACTGGCAAGATTACCGTAGATTCTTGTACGTTGTCAGCATTTTCATTGGAAAAATAGCAAAAAATGACCAGTGACGCCTCTGTTGTGTGGGACAACGGACCGATCCTGCTCACTTTGTAAAAAGAGTCGCTTTATTGATGCGTCAAACGGTCAGTCAGGGTAGAATATAACAATACCCTAACATGACGCCATGAGTCAGGAGACACTTAAGAATGCTGAAGCGTGATATGAACATCGCCGATTATGATCCGGAGCTGTGGGCTTCAATCGTGGAGGAAACACAGCGTCAGGAAGAACATATCGAACTGATTGCTTCTGAAAACTACACCAGCCCGCGTGTAATGCAAGCACAGGGATCACAATTAACCAACAAATATGCCGAAGGTTATCCGGGCAAACGTTATTACGGTGGTTGTGAGTTTGTTGATAAAACTGAAACTCTGGCCATTGAACGCGCTAAAGCACTGTTCGGTGCTGTTTACGCAAACGTACAGCCACACTCAGGTTCTCAGGCAAACGCTGCCGTTTATATGGCTCTGCTGAAACCAGGTGATACTGTTCTGGGTATGAACCTGGCACACGGTGGTCACCTGACTCACGGTTCACCGGTTAACTTTTCCGGTAAGCTGTATAACATCGTTCCTTACGGTATTGATGCCAGCGGCAAAATTGACTACGTCGAACTGGAGCGTCTGGCTCTGGAACACAAACCAAAAATGGTTCTGGGTGGCTTCTCTGCGTACTCAGGTGTGGTTGACTGGGCAAAAATGCGTGAAATCGCTGACAAAGTAGGTGCGTACCTGTTTGTTGATATGGCGCACGTAGCAGGTCTGGTTGCTGCCGGTGTTTATCCAAACCCTGTTCCGCATGCTCATGTCGTGACTTCTACTACCCATAAGACACTGGCTGGCCCACGTGGCGGTCTGATCCTGTCTGCGGTCAATGATGAAGAACTGCATAAGAAGCTGAACTCTGCAGTATTCCCAGGTACTCAGGGTGGCCCGCTGATGCATGTTATCGCTGGTAAAGCGGTGGCGTTCAAAGAAGCGATGGAACCTGAATTCAAAGCGTACCAGCAGCAGGTTGTGAAAAACGCCAAGGCAATGGTCGAAGTATTCCTGTCCCGCGGTTACAAAATCGTTTCCGGCGGTACTGAAAACCACCTGTTCCTGGTTGATTTCACTGATCGTGAACTGACTGGTAAAGAAGCTGACGCAGCACTGGGTCTGGCCAACATCACTGTGAACAAAAACTCAGTACCAAACGACCCACGTTCACCATTTGTGACTTCCGGTATCCGTATCGGTTCTCCATCCATCACTCGCCGTGGTTTCAAAGAAGCTGAAGCGAAAGAACTGGCTGGCTGGATCTGTGACGTGCTGGACAATCACACTGATGAAGCGGTCATTGCTGCTATCCGTACCAAAGTACTGGATATCTGCAAACGCTTCCCTGTATATGCATAATTTGTAACAGATTATGTGATACGAACAGCCGGCTTTATGCCGGCTGTTTTTTTATTGGCGTTTCGGGGATCTCTGATAAACTGGCAAAACCGACAGATTTCAGGATTAAGCACAGATGCATTGTCCATTTTGTAATGCCGATGACACGAAGGTTATTGATTCGCGCCTGGTAGCGGACGGGCATCAGGTACGCCGCCGGCGGGAATGCCTGGTTTGTCATGAGCGTTTTACTACATTCGAGATGGCCGAACTGGTCATGCCCCGGGTAATAAAAAGCAATGGTGTCCGCGAGCCCTTTAACGAAGATAAATTGCGTAATGGCATTCAGCGGGCACTGGAAAAGCGCCCGGTCAGCACCGAGCTGATTGAACAAAGTATCAACCGGATAAAATCGAATCTGCGGGCCACCGGCGAACGCGAGATCATGTCCAAGATCATCGGTAATCTGGTCATGGAAGAACTGAAGCAACTGGATAAAGTCGCTTATATCCGGTTTGCCTCTGTCTATCGCAGTTTTGAAGATATCCGTGAATTTGGTGAAGAGATCGCACGTCTGGAGAAATAAGTGTTTTCTGCCGAAGATCATCTGTATATGAGCCGCGCTTTGCAACTGGCAAAGCAGGGGTGCTTTACCACTTCTCCGAACCCGAATGTGGGTTGTGTGATTGTGTCTGACGGGGTGATAGTCGGTGAAGGCTTTCATCTGCGCGCTGGCGAACCGCATGCGGAAGTCCATGCGTTGCGGATGGCGGGCGATAAGGCGCGGGGTGCAACAGCCTACGTGACGCTGGAACCCTGTTCCCATTTTGGCCGGACGCCCCCCTGTGCGGACGCGCTGGTCAAGGCGGGCGTTGCCCGTGTAGTCGCGGCAATGGAGGATCCGAATCCGCAGGTTTCAGGCCGGGGTATGCGCCGGCTGGCCGAGGCTGGTATTCAGGTTCAGTCGGGGTTGCTGCAACCGCAGGCAGAAGCACTGAATCCCGGCTTTATCAAACGGATGCGTCATGGCTTGCCGTATGTCCGGCTGAAACTGGCCGCCAGTCTGGATGGCCGCACCGCATTGGCCAACGGACAGAGCCAGTGGATCACCTCGCCGGCTGCCAGAGCCGATGTGCAGCGCTGGCGGGCACAAAGCAGTGCCATTCTGACCGGGGCGGACACCGTGCTGGCAGATGATCCTTCACTGAATGTCCGCTGGACGCAATTCCCTTCATCCTTACAGGAAACATATCCTGCAGAAAACATTCGTCAGCCGGTGCGCGTCATTGTCGATTCGCAGCAGCGCATTGAACCATCCGCAAGGCTGTTCTCCATTTCCGGCGAGATCTGGCTGGCACGACAGGAAGCGCAGGGGCAATGGCCGGAGCAGGTGCAGCAACTGATCGTCCCTCTGGCAGACTCGGGCAAGCTGGATCTGACTTCGCTGATGCAGATACTGGCACAACGTCACATGAATGAGATCTGGGTCGAAGCGGGTGCCACACTGGGTGGCGCTTTATTACATGCCGGACTGGTCGATGAACTGATTGTTTATCTCGCCCCCAAACTGATGGGAAATCCTGCGCGGGGTCTGGTCAATCTGCCTGAGTTTCAGCATATGTCTGAAGTTACCGGCTGGCAGTGGCAGGATGTCCGTAAAGTCGGTAATGACTTGCGCTTAATCTTACGTCCGAATAAGGAATAACGATGTTTACCGGAATTATTGAAGCGGTAGGTACACTCGCGGCGATACAACCGAAAGGTGAGGATGTTTCTGTCCGGGTAAAAAGCGGTAAGCTGGATTTATCAGATGTGAAACTGGGCGATTCAATCGCTACCAATGGTGTGTGTCTCACCGTTGTGGCATTAACCGGCGATGGCTATATCGCGGATTTATCGCTGGAAACGCTACAGCGCAGCAGTTTTGCCTTCTATCAGGCCGGACAACAGGTCAATCTGGAGCGGGCGCTGACACCCAATACCCGCTTGGGCGGACATCTGGTTTCCGGACATGTTGATGGTGTTGGTGAAATCGTGGCGGTCAAACAGCTTGGCCGGGCGAAAGAATACTGGATCAAGGCGCCAGACGAACTGGCGAAATACATTGCAGAAAAAGGTTCAATTACCGTTGATGGTATCAGTCTGACGGTAAATGCGATCGACGGTGCGCGTTTCAAGCTGACCATTGTGCCACATACCAGCGGTGAGACCACGGTCGATGAATGGCAGACCGGCGTGAAAGTTAATCTGGAAGTGGATGTGATTGCACGTTACCTGGAACGTTTGTTGCTGGGTGACAAAGCCGCACAATCCACGCAAAGCAACATCACCATGGAAATGCTGGCAAAGAACGGTTTTCTGCGATAACTGACTAAGGGGATGTCATGGCTATCAGTAAGATTGAAGAGATTATTGAAGATTTTCGTCAGGGTAAGATGGTTATTCTGATGGACGATGAAGATCGGGAAAATGAAGGCGATATCTTGATGGCAGCATCCATGGTGCGCCCTGAAGATATCAACTTTATGGCGCGTTATGGCCGTGGGCTGATCTGTCTGACACTGTCGAAAGCCCGCTGTCAGCAACTGGATCTGCCGTTGATGGTCGATAAAAATGAAGCGCAGTTTTCCACGGCATTCACCGTGACCATCGAAGCGGCGGAAGGGGTGACCACAGGTATTTCCGCAGCGGATCGCGCCCGTACTATACAGGCCGCTGTCGCACCGGATGCCAAGCCAAGCGATGTGGTGCAGCCCGGCCATATTTTCCCGCTGATGGCACAGGATGGTGGCGTTCTGACCCGCAATGGGCACACTGAAGCTGGCTGTGATCTGGCGCGTCTGGCTGGTCTGGAACCTGCTGCCGTGATTGTCGAGGTTCTGAATGAAGATGGCACCATGGCGCGCCGGCCGGATCTGGAGATCTTTGCCGAAGAACATGGAATCAAGCTGGGTACCATTGCCGATCTGATCGAGTACCGCAATCAGCATGAAACCACCATTCAGAAAGTATCCCAGTGTCATCTGCCGACCGAATACGGTGAATTCGAACTGACCACATTCCGTGATACCATTGATAATCAGCTGCATTTTGCATTGAGCAAGCCCCAGAAAGATCCATCCAAACCCGTACTGGTGCGTGTACATCTGCATGACTACCTGAATGATGTTCTGAATAGTCAGCGTGGTAATCCGCGCAGTTGGCCGCTGGATAAGGCGATGAGCCGGATTAATGCAGAAGGTGGTATCGTCGTTATCATCGGTCATGAAAACAGTCAGGAAGAGTTGCTGGGCCGGCTGGAACATTACGCTGCCGTCGATGCTGGCCAGACGAGTGAAATCTGCAAACCGGGCATTGCTTCCCGCCGGGTTGGCGTTGGCTCGCAGATCCTGAAAGCAATGGGCGTGAAACAGATGCGTCTGCTTAGCTCACCGAAACGCTATGTACTTTCCGGGTTTGGCCTGGAAGTCGTGGAATACATCAGTGAATAACTGATCTTGTGGCGCGTGTTTTGGTCATGCGCTGAATGTGATAGAATTATCAGGTTTTGTTTATCTGACATAACAGATTATAGGATTACCCATGAAAGTGATTGAAGGCGTCATCCCGGCTCCACAGGCCAAAATTGCGATCGTAGTGTCTCGCTTTAACAGTTTCATCAACGACCGTCTGGTAGAAGGTGCACTGGATACGTTGAAACGTCAGGGTCAGATTGCTGACGAAAATATCACTTTGGTGAAGGTGCCTGGTGCCGTTGAACTGCCTCTGGCGGCAAAACGTCTGGCCAAGAGCAAACAGTTTGATGGCATCGTTGCACTGGGTTGCGTTATCCGCGGTGGTACTGCTCATTTTGAGTATGTATCCGGTGAATGCGCCAAAGGTCTGGCTCAGGTTGCACTGGAAGCTGAAATTCCGGTTGCATTCGGTGTATTGACTACCGAAAACATTGAACAGGCTATTGAGCGCGCCGGTACCAAAGCGGGCAACAAAGGCGTTGAAGCTGCACTCAGTACTTTGGAAATGATTAATGTCATGAACGCCCTGGGCGCATGATAGGAGAGAAAGATTGAAACCTGCTGAACGCCGCAAAGCGCGCCAGTTAGCACTGCAAGCTATTTATCAGTGGCAGTTAACTCAGGATAACGTCGCTGACATCGCTGAACAGTTTAAACTTGAGCAGCCTACCAAAGGGGTAGATCTGCCTTATTTTGAGCTGTTACTGACGGGTGTTGCGACCAATGTATCGAATCTGGATGCTACCTTTTCACCGTTTTTGTCCCGTAAGCTGGACGATCTGGATCAGGTAGATAAAGGTGTGTTGCGTCTGGCCTGCTACGAGCTGAGCTATTGCAAAGATGTGCCATATAAAGTGGTGATCAACGAAGCAATCGAGCTGGCAAAATCGTTTGCTGCTGATGACAGTCACAAGTTCGTAAACGGTGTGCTGGATAAAGTGGTTAAGCAGATGGGGCTACGTCAGTAGTCTATTTTGCTCCTTAGCAGACACTTAAATATCCCCGTTTTTCTCCCAGAATGACGGGGATTTTTATTATCATAAAAAGAACAAGTCAAAAGAGGATTGATAAGAGGAATGAACATTGGGTGAGTTTGAACTGATCCAGTACTATTTCGCTTCACTCTCTGCGCCGCGTGGCGATGTGGAACTCGGCATTGGCGACGATTGTGCATTGCTGAATATTCCAGTCGGAGAATGTCTGGCTGTCACTACAGACTCCCTTAACAGTGGCGTGCATTTCTTTCCGGATATTGATCCTTTCGCTTTAGGCCATAAAGTGTTGGCTGTGAATCTTTCTGATTTGGCGGCAATGGGCGCGACGCCTCGCTGGGTATCATTGGCGATCACCTTGCCCTCAGCCCCAGAGCACTGGCTGGCAGAATTTGCTAAAGGCTTTCATTCGCTGGCCGGCAAGCATCATGTTGCACTAATTGGTGGCGACACCACTCGAGGCCCATTGTCGATCACTGTTTCAGCAAAAGGGACTGTAGCGGCGAAAGCGGCGATACGTCGAAGTGGTGCCAAAGTTGGGGACGCTATTTATGTTAGCGGCACGTTAGGGGCTGCGGCACTCGCGGTTCAGCAACGACTTCATCAATTTCATGTACCTGATGAAGCGCTCAAGATATGCGTTCAGCACATGGACTACCCTCAGCCACGTTGTGAGCTGGGAATAGCATTACGCGGTATTGCTAACAGCGCGCTGGATCTGTCGGACGGATTGGCTGGTGATCTGATGCATATCCTAAGAGCATCAAAGGTGGCAGCTGAAATTGAATTAAGTTCATTGCCGATTGATTCGGCGGTAACGCAAAGTGTGACACCTGATCAGGCATTACAGCTGGCTTTAGGCGGCGGTGATGATTATGAGCTGTGCTTTACTGTTCCGTCAGAACATGAACCTCAACTGGAAGAACTGGCAACGGCATTGACTCTGCCATTAACCCGTATAGGAACTATCACCGAAGGTACACCGCAGATATGCTGGTATCATCAGGGCAAATCGGTTGAATTACATATTAGTGGTTGGGAGCATTTTCACCATGGCGAAGCTGGAAAAACATCATAAAAGTCGCGATGCGTTCGAACGTTTGAACTGGCGTAATCCGCTGCACTGGCTGGCAACCGGTTTTGGCTCCGGGTTATCGCCGGTTGCTCCGGGCACCTTTGGTACGCTGGCTGCGATTCCTTTTTATTGGCTGATGATGGATTTACCGTTAAGCATCTATGCTGCTATTACTGCTGTGGCTGCGATCGCCGGTATCTGGATCTGTCAGTCTGCGACTGATGCGATAGGGCAAGCAGATCATGGCTCGATTGTCTGGGATGAATTTGTCGGCTTTTGGATCACGATGATCGCTGCCCCGAAAGGGATTGTCTGGCTGGTGGCCGGTTTTCTGATTTTCCGCCTGTTTGACATCATTAAACCCTGGCCAATCCGTTGGCTGGATCGCTACGTTAAGGGCGGCCTGGGTATCATGATTGATGATGTGCTGGCTGGCGTGTTTGGGCTGGTGGTGATGCAGGTGTTGATCTATCTGCTTGGTTAAGTTAAGGGCAATAACTTCCGGTCGGACATCCGAGAGTTCCTGCTTTACTGTAATCGCACATTTGCGCACTGCCAGATAAAGAGACTATGAGTTTACGGGCAGTGCAACTAGAGTCTTTATTATATAACGTTATTGTGGAACCGTTGCTACGCAACATACCTTCCTGGGTGAATCGATAAGTTGCCTGTGGAAGCGTGATAGTTATGCGGTTACTAACAGTTCCACCAACCAATAAAACTACATCAGGATCAGCATTGGCTGTGTCCAAAACTCCATTTTTATCTTTATCGGCAAAAATTAGCAGATGATCCAAGCTCGTCGTTGTGCAGGTGTTGGTTGTATTGGCATAACAGAGCACGATATCCTGATTAAGCGCTATTGCCTGACTGCGGGCCGAATGAAACGCATTAAATAAATTATTCGATTCATGTGTCACGGCAGAAGAGATGAGAAATTGCTGCATGGACGGTACCCCCACCGTAAGTAGGATAACGCCGATAACAATGGTTATCAGAAGTTCTATCAGTGTAAATCCGCGAAATTGCATATCTACCTGCCAGCACTCAACCTTTCACCTCTATGAGTATGGCAGATTTATACGGTATCGTTAGTCGTGTAAGTCAGTCTTTGTTCTTCACAATATTTTAATCTTTTGGCAACAGAAATATCTTCATGAACTAAAATTAGTTTGTGGATATGCATCATATGATTGTCAAGAGGTTCCTATGCGTAAACATGCTGGGATCACATTAATCGAATTGATGATAGCTGTTGCAATTGTTGCAATATTGGCAGGCGTGGCTTATCCCAGTTACATGCAGTATGTGCTGACCAGTCATCGGACTGAAGGCACATCAGCTCTGGTACGGATCGCTAATCTGGAAGAGCGTTATTATCTTGATAACAACGCATATGGCAGTCTGTTTCAGTTGGGGTTAACGGCTACCTCATCAGCAACCTATACCACAGAGAATGGTTACTATCGTATTACAATTGCGACGCCCACTACTTCTACATACACACTAACAGCAACGGCTCAGGGTTCTCAGACTTCAGATAGCTCATGTGCTACGTTTAGTCTGGCTCAGGATGGAACGAAAACAGGCTCAGATTGCTGGTGAGCTGATGATGAACTGTGGAGATAGACTATGGCTCATTATTACCGCATAGCCAAAAGACATCAGCAAGGTTTTACTCTGCTGGATGTGTTGATTGCTGCTATTGTTTTATCTGTCAGTTTATTGGGCTTAATCGTGTTACAGGGTGTATCTAAATACTCATCATATGAAGCCCGCCAGCGCACGATTGCCATGTATATCGCGACTGATATGCAAGACCGTCTACGACTAAATAAATCAGCTTGGTTTACGCAGCAATTAGCTGGTAATGGTGCAACGTATTCAGCGGTTATTTCCGGCACGACACTGACAATTCCTTCCTGTGCTCAGACTAGCGGCTTGATGGCAAATTGTTCTCAGAGTGATCTGGTTAATCTTGACTTGTTTAGTTTTCAGGAAAATCTTCGTGGTTCTTCTGTTTCGGGGTCTGGCAGTGTAATGATTTCACCTGTTGGCTGCATTCAGATGAGTCGAATTGCAAACCAGAATGCAGCCAACGCAGTTATCACTATCAGTTGGCAAGATCGCGAAGAACTTAACGGTACATTCCAGAATTCAGCAAACACCGCATGCGGTACTGCCGGAAAAACACACCGGCAGTATGTGGTAAGGACGGTGATATGAAACGGAATTCGGGATATACACTCATTGAGTGGATGATCGCAATAGTGATTGGATTATTCATTACCGGTGGTTTGATGTCTCTTTATGTAATATCTAATGAGACAACGCAAGACTCGCTGGATAATGGCGAACTGCAGGAACATGGCCGGATTGCTATGAATCTGCTGTTACGTGATCTCCGCATGGCTGGGTTCTGGGGAGATTATACTGGGCTACCGTTAGCGCTGGGCTCCGGGGTCACACTCAGCACGGCGGCTAATAGCTTGAGTTCAGGCAGTGATTGTCTCGATACGCGGAACGTAGGCAGCTTTCCGAGTGCTTCGGGTAATCTTCGGTCCGTCTGGACACTTAATGTTAATGCAAGTGGCAGTAAAGGTTCTTCGCTTGCTTGTATTTCGCTTGCATCCGGCGCATCTTTTGCTCCTAATTCAGACATCATTGATATAAAAAGAGCACAAGGTGCTCCGATTGCAGATGCAACCACTCTGGACTCAAGCCATTTTTATATCGCATCTAACGTTCATGCATTGAATTTTTTTAAAGGTTCAGAAACGAGACCTACAACTACGGCTATACCCAACAGGCAAGTATGGGAATATACCCGGCATATTTATTACATCAGTACACAAAATTCTGTCCCTGAATTACACATGATGTATCTCACTGATGCGATGCAGAATACACCGATTGTGCGTGGAGTAGAGCGGATGCGCATTTTATTTGCGATTGATACTACACTGGAACCTGACGGCATTATTGATGCGTATATTCTTCCCGAAAATGTCACGCAACAGCAGTGGGATGAACGACGTGTTATAGGTGCTAAATTATTTGTATTGGTTCGCTCAATAGAACCCAGTAATCAATATGCCAACCCGAACACCTATTCATTAGGAAATATTAACTATACCCCAGCAGATAATTATCGGCGATTGTTGTTGCAATCCACGGTTATATTTAAAAATAGTGGAGATTATTCAGAATGAAAACATCATTCAGAGAAAAAGGAGTAGCGTTAATCATCGCTATGATTTTAATAATCCCGCTGACGTTAATTGCAGTGGCTGTGATGCAGTGGACTCGGGAAGACTTAAAAATGATTGGTGCCATTGCTGACAGAAATAGTGCTGAGCAAGTATTAATTGGTGTAATGCAGGAAGTTATGGTGGTAAATAATTTATCCAGTGTGTTATCTACAATGTCTACTTCAAGTAGTGTAACGACAGTTTCTAATAATGCTATTCCTTTGACTCTAAAAGCTGAAGTGACATGTAAGCGAAAATTTAATGCTACTAGTGACTCAGTTATAAAAAATTGCCGCTATGTAGATGCAAACAGCAATATTAATTTTTCTAAAAGCAATATTGGCGGACTGCAAATGACTCTCAATATCGAGCAGCCGCTATTATCAAATAGCGGTGGTTAAAAGGAGGTAGTTAATATGCGAAACTTCATAAAAGCCATATTAATTGGCATATTAATTAGCACTGTAGTTCACTCCAATACTGTTTTTGCGGATGATACAGAGCTATATGTTCTTGATTTAAGCACTCAGGCTGGTGTTCAGCCAAGAGTAATGATTATCTTTGATAATTCCGGGAGTATGCGTGAGTCTGTTGATGCATCAGTTCCTTTTACACCAACGACAACATATACCAAAATATATTGGTCTACAAATGGTAGCGTGCCGCGATCAACATCATCTCAGTTTTTTCTCACTCAATATAATAATTGTAATTCATCACTTTCAGCTCTTAATTCTACAGGGTTCTATGCTGATCATTTTCGTAGTCTTCAAAAATCAGGAAATAAATGGCGCTGGCAAGATTTGACAACAAACTCTAGTGCTTATGTCGATTGTCAGGCTGATATTAGCAAATCTGATTTGGCTAACCCTGGTTTATCATCAGTTTCAGGTTATCCACTAAATGGCTCATTTAGTTCAATGAATGCGGCCTATGGAACGACAGGAACAAAAGCTAATTTTTCAAGTGCAACGGCCAGTTATTTGTTTACCAGTGATTATGTTGACTGGTATTACTCTGGGCGTATTCAGACAAGCACACGTATTGAGGTTGCCAAAAATACAATTACTGATCTTATTACATCCACTCCATCTGTCGACTATGGTTTAACGACATTCAACATGAACAATAATGCCAGTAATACACCAGGTACTGATGACGGTGGCCGTATTGTTTTTGCTTCCAAAAATGCGAATGATACATCTAGCACAACAGATACTAATGCTGGATATAGGCAGGCATTGATTGATACTGTCAACAGTTTATCAGCCGAGACATGGACGCCATTATCTGAAACTTTTTATGAGGTTGCACACTATTGGCAAGGGGGAGGTGTATGGAAAGGTAAATGGAATGGTACTCCGCCTTATGATCCAACAGCCATGTTAACAGGTTTGACGCAGTATAAAACACCATTTGATAGCTGTCATAATCACGGTTATATCATCCTTATTACCGATGGTGAGCCAACGCATGATACTGCTGCCAATTCATTAATAACATCAGAGTATATAAATAATACAAAACTTACGGCTGCAGAGTTAGCGGATTGGGGTAAATCAATGAACTATGTAGAAGGAGGAACAACTCGAACAAGTTATTTACCTTCTCTGGCTGGTTATCTGAAAAACAAAGACCAAAGCTCAACATTAGCTAATACTCAAACAGTGACCACCTACACTATTGGATTCGGCAATGATGCAATGGTTAATGCTCAGGCGTTATTAACAGCAACGGCAACACAAGGTGGTGGTAAATATTATGGCGCAGCAGATGCAACCGCATTAGGCGATGCATTACGTAATATTCTGGTTGAGATATTATCTGGTCAATATTCTATGCTTGCCCCAACTACAGCCAGTAGTACTATGGATCGTTCTCAATATCTGAGTAATCTTTATTACTCAATATTTGTCCCAGGTGAGGGGCCAGCATGGGTTGGTAATATTAAAAAACTAAAATTCTCAGACACTAAAGGATATATCGTTGATAAAAATGACGTTGCAGCTATTACAAGTGAAGGAAAAATAAAGTCAGATGCAACTACTATATGGTCCACCGACGTTAATGATGGTGGAGATATAGCAAAAGGCGGTGTGCAAAGTATGTTGAGTAATAAATCCAGCAGAACTTTGTATACGAATAATGGTTCTACAATTAATGCGTTAAATAAAACCAACCTGCTTGCTATTGCTGGTAGTTCAACGCAATTAGTAACAGATTTGGATGTTCCTGATAGTACTCAGATTGACTCACAGATAAATTGGATATTGGGTAAGGATGTTGATGGTTCAAATACATCTGCAAATAGGAAAACTATTTTGTCAGATATGATGCATAGTAAACCATTAGTCATTAATTATGGCCAGGCTGTGGGTTCATCCATACCTGATTTACGCATTCTTGTTGGGACTAATGCCGGTTTTCTGCACATGTTTAAAGATTTAGACACATCGGTAGATGAATCGTGGGCATTCATCCCTTATCCATTGCTGAAAAATCAAATGACACTGCGTGAAAATGATTCGGTTAACTCTCATGTTTATGGCCTTGATGGCAATCCGGTAAGTTACATCGTTGACAATAATAATGATGGATTAATCACCAGTAGTGGCGATAAAGCCTGGGTTTATATTGGTCAGCGACAGGGGGGGCGTAGTTACTATGGACTTAATGTTACCAACCCTGATTCACCTACAATTAAATGGATCATTACCGGTGGAACAACAACAGGTTTTGATCGTTTAGCCTATACATGGTCTACACCTCAGGTCACAAAAATACCTGGCGAAGCAAATCCGGTCGTTATTTTTACAGGGGGATATACCGGGTCGGGAACAACTGCCATTGGTAATGCGATTTATTTTGTGGATGCTGATACGGGAGCCTTAAAATTTAAAGTTTCACCTGATACTGCGTCATCTACCAATCTGAATAATTCGGATATGTCTGACAGTATGCCTGGTGGTGTAGCTATAGTTGATAGTGATGGTGATGGTCTCACAGACAGATTATATGCTACCGATACGGGAGGCAATGTGTGGCGCATGGATATGGGATCGACCGATAAATCTAAATGGTCTTTCTTTAAATTTGCATCGTTAGGTAGTACTACAACAGCGAATCAGGATCGTCGTTTCTTTAATGCGCCGATGATTGTACGTACGATAAACAAGAAGATTACAAAGAATGCTGATGCTACCTATTCCTATTCAGAGATTCCTTTTGATGCAGTATTACTTGGTAGCGGTGATCGTGAATATCCGGCATCAGAAAAAGTTGTTAAAAATGCTTATTTTATGCTGAGAGATTATCAATTGGGCTCCTATTTAGCGGCATCAACTAAACCTTCAGCAATACAAGTTAGCAATTTGTATGACATCACTACTATGCCTAATACGGCCAATTCAGATGTATTGGCTGGTTTGACCGGGGCCAGTGGATGGGTTTATTGGCTCAGCGGAACCGGTGAGAAAGTCTTTGGTTCGGGGGCTGTGGTTAACGGTACATTGTATTTCAGTTCATTTTTACCAGAAGCATCACAAAGTCAGGATGTATGTACATTAGGCTCATCAATTGGAACTACACGCGTATACGCAATGAATATGCACTATGGTACATATACCGGCTCATTTCCGTTCACCAGCATTAACAATTTGCTCATTGAAAATCTTGCTACTTACGTAGGCAGTGATAAGAAAATCAGGCTATTAGGTGGGCCGGGCGATACTGTAGATACGGTTGTGACAGGAACAACGCAGACAACCGGAACGACAGCTCCGAAGAAGGCTTATGATTTCATACACGAACAATAAATCATCAGTCTTGATTTTTGGTTTCGTAAACCCTCTGTCAGATTTCTGCAGAGGGTTTTTTCGATTTTTTGCATGTCTAAGTTTCAGGTTATGCACTATCAGTGCATTCTTTTCACTGCTCGCCTTTTAACCATCGACTAAACTTTGTTTAACAGAGATGTAACAGTCTGGGCGATGGGGTGGGTTATGAACAATCAAACAATCACAGAAGTCTCTCGTGTAACGTCTATCACGGGTGTTGCAAAAATTAAGATGCCGGATGGTGAATTAAAAGAAATTCATGTGGGGGATATTCTGCAACCTGGTACCGTTGTCATACTGGATAACGCGACTGTTTTCCTTTTTGAGGTAGCCATGCCAGAAGGGGCATCAGCGATTGCAGACTTACCTGCTGACCAGCAACCAGCTATGCCGGCAATGGGCGCTGCAGGTGGCGAAGGTGGGCAAACATTAGCGCAGATCAATGCAATGCAGCAGGCTATTTTATCTGGTCAAGACCCTACTCAGGCTTTTGAGGCTGCCGCAGCTGGTGTTGCAGCTGATGCTGGTGGTGGCGGGCCAGGTAGTGGAAATGACGGATTCATATCAATTGACCGTGTCGGCGATTCCACCATTGCTACTGCTGGTTATGACACAACCGCATCTGGTGGGGAAGACATCGCAATACCAGAACTGACGGCCGCTGTTCCGGCTAATAGCCCTACTCTTGTCACTCCCGACGTAAATACGGTTTCAGAAGATAATCCAGCCACAGGCAATGTGCTTGCTAATGACAGTGATGCTGATGATGTATTAACGGTTGGTAGTTTTGTTGTCGGTGGCACCACTTATGCTGCAGGCGATACAGCAACGTTGAATGGTATAGGAACCGTCGTTATTAACCCTGACGGCAGTTATGTTTTTACGCCTGTAGCAAATTGGAATGGAGCTGTCCCAGAAGTGACCTATACGACGAATACTGGTGCCAGTTCTACGTTAAATATTGAAGTCACCGCAGTCAATGACCCTCCTGTATTGGTGGATGAGAATCAGGCGCCACTGGGTACCGATATGAGCGTGACCACCCCGGAAGATACACCGGTGGATGGCGCTCTGCTGGCGACCGATGCTGACAATGACACACTGACCTTCACCAAGGGAACCGATCCAACTCATGGCACCGTCGTGGTCAACACCGATGGCAGCTGGACCTACACGCCGAACACCAATTACAACGGCAGTGACAGCTTTACTGCGGTAGTCAGTGACGGTCAGGGCGGCAGCGATACTATTATCGTAAATATCGGCGTAACGCCGGTAAATGATAATCCGGATGCGGTGAACGATGCGCCGGCGGCTGAAGATGATGCGTTACGGACACCGGAAGATACCGCGCTGACCATTATGCCGGCCACCTTACTGGCCAATGATACCGATGTGGATGGCAATCCACTGACCATCCAGAGTGTCCAGGATGCGGTCAATGGCACCGTCAGTCTGGTTGATGGCAATGTTATTTTTACACCGGCTGAGGATTACAACGGCCCGGCCAGTTTCACCTACACCATCAGTGACGGGGCGGGAGGCACAGATACAGCGACGGTGACCATTGATGTGACGCCAGTGGATGATGCACCGGTGGCAGTTGAGGACAGCTACACCGTGGCAGAAGACGACAGCCTGACCGTGAGTATCCCGGGCGTACTGGGTAATGACAGTCTGGGTGGCGACGGCGGCACACTGGCCGTCAGCAGCTACACCAGTCCGGCGCACGGCAGCCTGACGCTGAACCCTGATGGCAGCTTCACCTACACCCCGGTCGCGAACTACCACGGCGCGGACAGCTTCAGCTACACCATTGAGGATGCGGACGGCGATACCAGTACCGCCACCGTCGCCCTGACCGTGACCTCCGTGAATGATCCACCATCAATCGTTGTTGATACTGGCAATCCTCAGAATGCTAATGATCAGGTATATGAATCTGGTCTTGCAGCGGGAACCCATGTTGCCCCAACGACAACCGTTGAAACTGGCACATTTACCTTATCTGACGTTGATGGATTAGGGGATATTCAAAGTGTGACAATTAACGGTACTACTATAGGGGTAACCAGTCTGGCTGGTAGTCATATTGATGGTGCATATGGCACATTAACGATCACGGATTACAACTCCGCTACAGGTGTGGCCCATTATTCATATCAGCTCACTTCTGCCGCGACAGATATTTCTGGCTCTATTGAGTCTGATAATTTTATTCTTCGGGTCTCCGATGGAATAGCAACATCAGCACCGGCAACCATCACCGTCGAAATTAATGATGATGTGCCAGTGGCCACCCCTGCATATAACAGTGGTCAGTCTGTGTTACAGACCAATACGAATCTGATGTTGATTCTGGACGTTTCCGGAAGCATGAGTAATGCCTCAGGCTATCAAGGAATGACTCGTTTGCAGGTAATGCAAAAATCAGCACTGGAACTGCTGGAACGCTACGATGCGCTAGGAAATGTCAGAGTTAACATCGTTACCTTCAGCACATCAGCGGCTAATCCTACCAATAATTGGGTCACCGTTGATGCTGCAAAAGCGATTATTCTGGGTTTAACTGCAAATGGTAATACTAACTATGACGATGCATTGAATGAAGCCTGGAGAGCATTTGCTAGTGATACTGGATCGATCAGTGGTGCACAAAACATCTCTTATTTTATGTCCGATGGAGCTCCGAATACGAGTACGCTCAGTAATTCAACATTAGCTACATACGGTACAAGTACTAATGATCTGGGTGGTGGTTCTGGTATTGATGCTAATGAAGAAGCTGATTGGGTTGGCTTCCTGAAAAACTTCGATATCAAGTCTTATGCCCTTGGCATGGGAAGTGGTGTTAACCAGTCTAACCTAAACCCTATTGCTTACAATGGAATTTCCGAAACTAACATGGACTCTATTGTGGTAACGGATCTCAGCCAGTTACAGCAAACATTAGTCAGCACAGTTGTTACCCCTCCGTTAGCGGGAGATGTTCTGGATGGAGGTGTATTACCGGCTAATGCAGGTGCTGATGGCGGCTGGGTCAACTCTGTCACTGTTAATGGCGTTACTTACTCTTATGATCAGGTTCATAACACATATGCTGTCAGTGGAGGCGTCAGTGCTGGTACCTTTAATTCAACAACGCATGAATGGACGATAACTACACCAGCTGGTAGTTCTCTGAAGATTGATATGGATGATGGTCAATATGAGTACCAGGCTCCGGGTTCCACTACGACTATTATCAGTGAAACATTTGATTACACAATCATTGATGGTGATGGCGACACCGCATCCAGCTCGCTGATAGTAACTGTTGATCCGGCAACTGATCCATTGGTTGTCAGAGACGACAGAGTCATTACTAATCAGACAACCAGTACTATCCCTGAGTGGGCTTTGTTAGCTAATGATACTGGAACAGGAGTTCATGATATTACTGCTATCTCTGGTGTGGCTGCCAGTGATGCGGCGGTGCTGGCAACTGGTTACGTTACCTACACGGATAATAGCCCGACTGGAGGATCATTCACATATACAGATACCGTGAATTTGTTCTCTGATTCGGCTAGTGCCAGTGTGGTTCGGGATAATTCCGGCGCGATCGATGGCAGTTATCTGGATGAAATACTGATTGATGGGGCTGGCAACAATACATTGAATGGTAACGCAGGTAATGACATTCTGATTGGTAATGCGGGTAATGATACGCTTAACGGAGGTGATGGCGATGATCTGCTTGCCGGTGGAGTAGGCAATGATGCATTAAATGGAGGCAATGGTTCTGATACTGCGGTCTATCTCGATGCATCTGCCGGTGTCACTGTCACTCTTGCGAGCACTAGTGCTCAGAATACCGGAGGGGATGGGACAGATACACTTAACAGTGTAGAGAATCTGATTGGGTCGGCTTATGGTGATACATTGACTGGCGACGGCAATGCAAATCATATATCCGGCGGCGCAGGCGCTGATACGATTAGTGGCGGTGGTGGTATTGATACGCTCACAGGCGGCCAAGGCAATGACATTCTGACAGGTGGCGGTGGCATCGATACATTCACCTGGGCATCTAGGGATCTTGTTGGTGGACATTATACTGACACGATTAAAGATTTCTCTATCAGTGCAACAAGTGGTGACAAACTGGATCTGTCTGATGTCCTGGATACAGGCGACTCTTATGCAATTGTTCAAGATCCGAACAATGCAGCTAATGCCATGTTGACAGTGACTAAAGTTGGGTCAATAACACCAGACATGACGATTATTCTGGAAAATCATGGCGGTGATGCGTTAGATGATTTACAAGCTTATTTGTCCCATGATGAAAATTTGATTAAATAAGTACTATGGGAGCAGGTAACTGCTCCCTTTTGACGTGTTGGATAATAAAAATGATCGACTGGATCTCTTTAGATGATGTGCTTTATCGCTGGGATGGCCAGCAAATTGTCTGTGAGACCGATGTCGGCTATTCGTTTCCGATGGAAGGGCATCGTTTAGACGGGCTTGAACTATACGACGGAATGGAAAATATTTCTGGCAGGTTATTTGTTGATTTTATTGATGGATCAATAAATTATGAGCCGTTAGATAAACAGGAATCTACAGCGGTATTGCATTATTCAGTTGATGGATGTGAACAACATACTTGTTTATCAGTGTTACCTCCGTCAGCAACACTGAACGACATTATTATTGCAGATGATTCTGATACAGATTTATGGACATCAATTGCTCATACCTCTCAGGCTCATCCGGAAATTCCATTTTCAGGCTCATTGGTTGAACATGCCTCTGTACTCGATCATGCAGATGATACGTTAGAGTTGGTTTTGCAGAACATTGGCGATCAAGAACCGTTACAGACACCATCAATGCCTGTAGATCCATCTTATGAGGGTATAGAGACGATTTATTTTGATACATCGATCCCCGATCCGTTCGATATGTTAGCCAATATCTGATGGTGTCTTTTTAACTGAAATAGTTCGCAGAGAAAGATCTCAAGTGTGGCATTACTGGCTATATCACTCTTCGCTTTGCTCCAAAATGAAGCAAAACTATCCGTTCTAATTGTATTAATACTGTAGTTAATTTGTGTTAATTATGTTAAAAAGCGAACTGTAAAAGCCGTCGGATTCAATTTTACCCCTTTGTTTTTTCTCTTAAAGCGCGGTTTTATGTTTCATATTTAAGAAAAGTCGCAATTTCTCTCTAATTTTATTTAATTTTGTGAAATAGCTAATCTTCTGGAATCTAATTCTGTTTTTTGTTGTTTCTCTGAATTTATCTTCCTTATAAGATAACTCTCTTGTCTTGGCCTGAAGTGTGCACTTCTGGTCTCTCAACACAGTGTTTTCGTTACTAGACTAGAGGTTGACGGATGTCCCTGCTGGAAGTCAGAAATTTAAGAATTGAATATCCCTCTCGTCATGGGGTGATGGCGGCAGTGAAAGATCTGTCATTCACGATTGAGAAAGGCGAAATCCTTGGCGTGGTCGGGGAATCCGGCGCGGGTAAGTCGACCATTGGTAATGCGGTGATTGATTTACTGAGTCCGCCGGGCCGGATCGCTCGCGGTGACGTCTTTCTGAATGGTGAAAAGATCTCTGGTTTGTCGCCAGATGCGATTCGTGAAATTCGTGGTGCCCGGATCGGTTTTATTTTTCAGGATCCAATGACGTCACTGAACCCGTTATTCACTGTTGAACAGCAGCTGGTTGAAACCATGCTGGCAAACACTGAATTAAAGCCGGATGAAGCTTATGAGAAAGCACTCGAGCTGATGGAAGCGGTTGGTATTCCTCAGCCTGAACTGCGTATCAAGCAATATCCGCATCAGTTCTCCGGTGGGATGCGTCAGCGCGTGGTGATTGCAATAGCGCTTTGCTGTGACCCTGATTTGATCATTGCTGACGAACCTACAACGGCACTGGATGTGTCGATCCAGGATCAGATCCTGCAGCTGATTAAAAAACTGTGTAAAGAACGTCAGGTCGGCTGCATGCTGGTAACCCATGATATGGGAGTTGTTGCGAATATTACCGATCGCGTGGCTGTGATGTATCGTGGTGAACTGGTCGAAATTGGCACCACAGCGCAGGTGTTGGGTGCACCTAACCATCCGTATACACAGAGTCTGATCTCTGCGGTACCTCGCTCTGATGTCAAACTGGTGCGTTTCCCGCTGGTTTCTTATATTGAGTCAGCAGAGCAGCCTGCTTCGATTGATTTGAAGACCCACTGGCTTGGTCAGCAGCAAGAACACCGTGAATATCAAGGTGCATTATTACAGGTTAAGAACGTCAGTCTGCGTTTTACCACGAAAGACTCTATTTTTCCGTCACGCCGTGAATATGTGCAGGCCAACAACCACGTTAGTTTTGAAATCAACGAAGGGGAAACCTTTGGTCTGGTCGGGGAGTCTGGTTCTGGGAAATCAACGATTGCCCGCGTGATCACAGGGTTGTATCCGCCGCACGAAGGTCAGATCATTTTTGAAGGGATCGATTTGACTGCACTGAAAACCGAAAAGGAGCGTCGTCCATTCCGCCGTGCGATGCAGATGGTGTTCCAGAATCCATATTCATCGCTGAACCCACGGATGAAGGTGGCCGATATTATTGCCGAGCCAATCCGTTTCCATAATCTGGCGGAAAATGAACGTCAGGTGCAGGAGATTGTCGGCGATCTGTTGGATCATGTTGGCCTTGGCCGGAAAGCGGGCGTGAAATATCCGCATGAATTCTCTGGTGGTCAGCGCCAGCGTATTTCGATTGCCCGTGCACTGGCGACACGTCCTCGTTTACTGATTTGTGATGAACCGACCTCCGCACTGGATGTATCTGTTCAGGCGCAGATCCTTAACCTGCTGAAAGATCTGCAGCAGGAACTCAAACTCACCATGCTGTTTATCAGTCACGATTTGCCGGTGATCCGCCAGATGTGTGACCGTATTGGTGTTATGCAAAAAGGAACTTTGCTGGAAGTGGCGAAAACAGAAGATCTGTTTGTGTCACCACAGCATGAGTACAGCCGTAAGCTGATTTCACTGATGCCGGAATTTAAAGGCATGAGCCGCGCTGGTTTGCAGATCGCGGATGAATTGGCAGCCGTGAATCAGTCTTCCAATTAATAAAACAGGGAGCTTTAGATGAAAACAGGAATAAGCAAAATCACCGCTTTGTTACTGGCTGCCGGCATCTCTATGCCGTTGTATGCTGCGGATGTCAAAGTTGCATTAGATGCAGATCCAGAATCACTGGATATCTACGAGCAGCTGTCAGGCGGTATTCTGCAATATGCACATATGTCTTTTGATCCGCTGGTGCGTTTTACCAAAGACATGAAATTTGAAGGCCGTCTGGCTGAATCATGGGAGCAGGTTGATGCTAAAACCGTGCGTTTCCATTTGCGTAAAGGCGTGAAATTCCATTCAGGTAATGATTTTACTGCTGATGATGTGGTGTGGACTTATAACCGCATTATGAAGTCAGAAGACTACAAAGGTCTGTTTGAAGTCTATGATGGCATGAAAAAAGTTGACGATTACACCGTTGATTTGGTTGCTAAAGTGCCATACCCACTGGTGCTGCAGAATGCGACTTATCTGTTCATCATGGACTCCAAGTTCTACACCGGCAAAACAGAAGATGGCAAAGCCAAAGATGAGATCGTAAAAGCGGCTAATACCTATGCGGCGAACCACGTATCTGGTACTGGTCCGTTCAAACTGGTTTCTCGTGAACAAGGCGTAAAACTGGAATTAGAACGAAACAAAGATTACTGGGATAAAAAATCACCGGGTAACGTTGATAAGCTGACAGTCGTACCAATCAAAGAAGATGCGACCCGCGTAGCTGCGCTGTTATCTGGTGATGTGGATATGATCGCACCGGTTGCACCGAATGATCAGAAACGTGTTCAGTCTGACGCTGATCTGCAGATGGTGACAGAAACCAGTAACCGTATTGTGATGTTTGAGCTGAACCAGAATGTGGTGCCACAGTTCAAAGATCAGCGTGTGCGTGAAGCGGTGAATCTGGCTGTAAACCAGAAAGGTATCGTCGACAAGATCATGAAGGGCTTCGCAACACCAGCAGGTCAGATGAGCCCTGAAGGTTATCTGGGTCATACACCGGATCTGGTTCCACAATATGATCTGAAAAAAGCGAAAGAGCTGATGAAAGCGGCTGGTCAGGAAAAAGGCTTCGAGATCACTATGATCGCGACCAACAACCGTTACATCAACGATGCCAAGATCGCGGAAGCAGTAGCTAACATGCTGTCTAAGATCAACATCAAAGTGACACTGAAAACCATGCCAAAAGCGCAATACTGGCCAGAATATGACAAGTGTGCGGCTGGTATGCAGTTGATCGGCTGGCAGTCTGACACTCAGGATTCAGGAAACTATTTTGAATATCTGGTTCAGACCAAAGATGTGAAAACCGGTAAAGGTCAGTATAACTGCGGCGGTTACTCTAATGCCGAAGTAGACAAGCTGATTGCTGAGTCTAACGGTGAAGTGGATGTTGCGAAACGTACCGCTATGCTGCAACAAATCGAAAAAATCCTGATTAAAGATGCAGCGTACCTGCCGCTGGAATGGCAGAACCTGTCCTGGGCGGCGAAAACCAAACTGGATATCAAACCAATCGTTAACGGTCTGGATTTCCCATACTACGGCGATCTGAAAGTTAAAGAGTAATAGTGACTAAGGCCGGTGGTTTCCCACCGGCTTGCTGTCTGTTTTTATTGATGCAAGGTCTTCGTGCATGCTGACTTTTTTGTTGAAACGATTGGCTCAGGCTGTCGTTGTAATGTTTGTAATTAGTCTGGTGGCGTTCGCTATTCAGAGTAATCTCGGTGATCCTTTGCGTGAAATGGTCGGACAAGGTGTGTCTGAAGCGCAGCGTGAAGTATTGCGTAACCAGCTGGGATTAAATGATCCGTTCATGGTTAAGTATTCCCGTTTCCTGACCAATGCGCTGCATGGTGATTGGGGAACATCCTTTATTTTTAAAAAACCGGCGCTGGATATTATCCTCGGTAAGCTGGTGGCGACACTGGAGCTGGTGTTTGCCGCTACGTTCTGGATCATCTCGATCTCGATCCCGGCCGGCGTGTATTGCGCCATTAAACCGCGCAGTATGGGCACCAAGCTGATCATGGGTGTCAGCACCATCGGTATTTCCGTACCGGTCTTCCTGACTGCGATTCTGCTGATGTATGTCTTCTCGATCGAACTGGGCTGGCTGCCGTCTTATGGACGGGGCGAGACGGTTAATCTGCTGGGATGGGAATCCGGTCTCTTTACCATTGATGGCTTAAAGCACCTGTTACTGCCTTCCATTGCGCTCTCTTCCATCATGTTGCCGCTGTTTATCCGTCTGGTGCGGGCTGAGATGTTGGAGGCACTGAGTGCCGAATATGTCAAATTTGCCTGGGCGAAAGGGCTGGATAAAAACAAAGTGTGGTTCCGTCATGCGCTGAAAAACACCATGCTGCCGGTGATCACAGTGGGTGGTGTGCAGATCGGCTCGATGGTGGCTTATACGATTCTGACTGAAACCGTATTCCAGTGGCCGGGAACAGGCAGTCTGTTTCTGGAAGCTATTACTCGTGTGGATACGCCGCTGATCACCGCCTACGTTATTTTCGTTGGCCTGGTTTTTGTCGTTACCAATACCCTGGTCGATCTGCTGTATGGTTTGATCAACCCAACCGTCAAGCTGACGTCCAAGGGAGGCTAAGATGTCACAACAAGCAACCATGACCCGCTGGCAGCGCTTCCGGCAGTCAGATTTGGTTTATTATTTCCTGAAGGACAAGGTAGCGATGAGCTGCTTTGTTATCTTCGTATTGTATGTCGTACTGGCAACGCTGGCCCCCTGGCTGGCTCCGCATAATCCGTATGATCCCTCTACCTATGACATCATGGATGCAGAAATGCCACCATCATGGATGGAAGGAGGAGATGCTAATTTCCTGCTAGGAACAGACAATCAGGGCCGTGATATTTTAAGTACCATTCTTTACGGTTCCCGCGTGTCGCTGATCATTGGTCTGTGTGCGGTTGCTTTGCAGCTGGTATTCGGGATTGTGATTGGTCTGGTTGCTGGCTATGCCGGTGGCCGGGTAGATAACCTGCTGATGCGTATGGCCGATATTCAACTCTCGTTTTCAACCATGATGGTCGCAATCATCGTCTCCGCTATTTTTCAGGCGATGCTGGGCGGCGAGTTCTATTCTCAGTATGCCATTCTCATGCTGGTGTTGATCATCGGGATTTCTGAATGGCCGCAATATGCCCGAACTGTGCGTGCTTCAGTGCTGTCAGAGAAGAAGAAAGAGTATGTGGAAGCGGCACGGGTGATGGGCTATAAAGCACCTCGTATCATGTTCCGCCATATTCTGCCGAACTGCCTGTCACCTATTCTGGTTATTTCCACTGTGCAGGTAGCGAATGCCATCATGTCAGAAGCGGCATTATCATTCCTCGGTCTGGGTATGCCGGTAGATAAGCCATCGCTCGGCTCACTGATCAGCATTGGTTTTAACTACATCTTCTCCGGCTCCTGGTGGATCACGGCATTCCCGGGGATCTGTCTGGTGGTGCTGGTGCTGGTTATCAACCTGCTGGGTGACTGGCTGCGCGATCTGTTCAATCCGAAGATTTATAAAGACTGAGTCTTATCAGGATCAGACAGAAATAAAAAAGGGAAGCCAGAGTCGGCTTCCCTTTTCGTATCTGTATTTCTCTTTTTTGTTTACGCGTTATGCGATGATTGAGCCTTCATCATTGCGTTGATCCGGCGGCAACTGGCAGACACTCTGAATGGCGAAACGGACATACATCACTTCCAGCGCAATAAATAACAATCCGGCAAAAGGCAGTGATAATCCCAATACACCGATCAGCATATCCATGATCATGGCGGGCGTCAGTGCAACTGCACACAGGCGGACAAACGAGTTATAACGCAGTGTCACGCCTTGTCTTCTGGCCAGCCATCCGGCAAGCAGGGCATATACCATCGCCTGACTAAAACGCCAGAACCAGGCAACGGCGATCAGAATGACATAGACCAGTGGCAGTACAAATTTACCTGTCGTGGTCAGGAAGGTTTCTATTGATGAGCGATCAATGGTCATATCACTCAGATCGGTAAAAGAATAAGACTGTGAACTTACATCATCCTTCCGGATAGAAATCTGATCTGCAGTGATCAGTATGGCCGCTGAGGTCTGGTCTAAATCCGTATATTGCCCGGTGGTATCCACAACAATAAACGGCTCGGTAGTCCCTCTTTCATTGATAATATAGGGGCGTTCTTCCGGTGTTGAAGCCAGACCATTCTGAATGGTTAACTCAGGCAGTTCGTCCAGATAAAGCGGCAGTTCATCTTCGGTAAATGCAAGATAACCTTCCCGGATCTGCATGGTAACTGGCATGACGACTAAAGCAGAGACAATCAGCAGGTACAATAACCCAATCCCTTGCCACTGGCGCGCAACAGACTGATATAACGTTCGGGAAAAGAATGATAGCCAGAGCGCCTGCCACCAGGGAAATTTATGCATGACCTGAAACTCCTGTGTTTCAATCGGTTTTTCTTTGTTTTCTCTAGCATATCAGGTTGTGTATCAGAAATCAGGCAATGCACTGAATGATGAATTTGCCTATTTCGTTTGAAAGTTAACATGGCGCAATATTTGTGATGTTCGTCATGCTAGACTTTGTCTCCCGTTGTCTGATGGTGGTGCCATGTCTGCGTTATTACATCAAATCTATCTCTCAACCCCATTGTTTATTCTGGTATTTATTGGCTACGGTGTGATGCGTTGGGCGCACTGGCCTAAAGTGATGTCAGAGTCGTTATCCCGTTTTGTTTTCTCACTGGCATTGCCTGCGATGCTGTTCCATCTGATGAGTGATTTTTCAAAACTGCCGCCGGTTGATGCCCGTTTATTGATCGCTTTCTTTGGGGGATGTTTCATTGTCTTTATCCTCGGCCGGTTACTGGCCTGGAAAGTCTTTAAACTGGATGGTGTTTCCCAGTCGGTGTTTGCGTTAGGCGGGATATTTTCTAATAACTCCATGCTTGGATTGCCACTGGCAAAAATGATGTTGGGTACAGCGGCGTTACCTTCGGTTGCACTGGTATTGGTTTTTAACTCATTGGTTTTATGGACGCTGGTTACCATGTCTGTGGAGCTGGCGAAGCACGGCAGTTTTTCCTTTCGCGGTTTTTTCAAAACAGTCAAAAGTGTACTGAAAAACCCAATCGTATTTGGCATTCTGACTGGTACTGCCTGGGGGTTGACCGGCTGGAAGCTGCCATTAATGATTGATAATACCGTTAGTATGATCAGTGGTGCGGCAGCCCCTATGGCGTTGTTATCGTTAGGTATGGGGCTGGCCGAATATGGCATTGGCGGTAACTGGGGACAATCGACCAGCGTATGTCTGCTTAAACTGGTTGGCCATCCGCTGGCAACCTGGGGAATTGCGCGTCTAATCGGCCTGCCAACCATGGAAACACAGGCCATTGTATTGCTGGCTTCCATTGCCACCGGGGTCAATGTCTATCTGATGGCGCGGCAGTTCAAGACGATGGAAGGCGTGATGGCGACCAGCTTGTTACTCTCTACTGTTATCGCAGCCGTGACGACCCCCTTGTGTGTCATGCTATCAGGATGAGTTTTATCGGCCAGCACGTCATGCTGGCTTTTTTTCGCTTGATTACTTCAACTACTCTTGTAGTATCGAATTATGAAAAAAGAATCCGCGACACTCATCTTTGAATCATTGGCATCCGGTATCCGGCAGGATATTTATCGTTTGCTTGTGAAATGTGGTCAGGAAGGCATGGTCGCCGGACAGATTGCGACTACGCTCGGTCTGCCACCGAACAACCTGTCTTTCCATCTGAAAGCGATGGCGCACGCGGGCTTGTTATCAGTAGTGCAGGAAGGGCGCTATCAGCGTTATCGCGCAAATGTTCCGCTGATGCTGGAGCTGATTGCCTATCTGACGGAAGAGTGTTGTGGCGGCAATCCGGAACAATGTATTCCACGTTAATGATCATGAAAGGGAAATGTCCATGTCTGAAGTGACGATTTATCATAATCCAAAATGCGGAACCTCACGTAATACGCTGGAAATGATCCGCAATGCCGGTATCGAACCGAATGTGATCCTGTATCTGGAAACACCGCCAACCCGCGATACACTGGTAAAACTGATTGCCGATATGGGGATCTCTGTACGCGAAGTACTGCGCCAGAAGTGCGATCCTTATGTTGAGCTGGGCCTGGATGATCCGAAATGGACGGATGAACAGTTGCTGGATTTCATGATGCAGCATCCAATCCTCATCAACCGTCCGATCGTCGTCACTGAACTGGGCACTAAACTGTGCCGTCCGTCGGAGTTAGTGCTGGATATTCTGCCTACCGCGCAGCAGGGCGCGTTCACCAAGGAAGATGGTGAAAAGGTAGTCGATGCGGATGGTAAGCGTCTGATCTGATAAAAACTAAGGCTCCTGAAAAGGAGCCTTAAATTTGCCTGCTAATACCGAAAACGCTACGGTTTATGCCATAAACTCGCGGATCTGCTGTTCAATACCGGCACTGTTCAGCCGAAGATCGTGATAAATCTCTTCCTGCGTACCCTGTTCGATAAAGCGATCCGGCAGACCGATATTCAACACCGGCTTCAAGACACGTTGTGTCATCATCCATTCGTTCACGGCCGAACCGGCACCGCCCTGTATCGCATTTTCTTCGATAGTCACCAGGACATCATGCTGAGCAGTGATCTCTTTCAGCAATTCGGTATCCAGCGGTTTGACAAAACGCATGTCGACCAGAGTGGCATCCAGTTTTTCGGCTACCTCTTTTGCCTGGTGCAGTAAGGTACCGAAGCAGAGCAGGGCAATGCCTTGTCCCTTACGTACGATCTGCCCTTTACCGATTGGCAGTGTGTTGAATCCGGTACTGACAGGGGTTCCGCATCCTGAACCTCGAGGGTAACGGACTGCGGCCGGCTGATTTAACTGATAACCCGTGGTCAGCATCATCCGGCATTCGTTTTCATCTGACGGTGTCATGATGACCATATTGGGAATGGTCCGCAGGAAGCTGATATCAAAAGCCCCCTGATGCGTCGGACCATCGGCTCCCACCAGACCGGCGCGATCGATCGCAAACAGCACCGGCAGATTCTGAATAGCCACATCATGAATGATTTGATCATACGCGCGCTGCATGAAGCTGGAGTAGATGGCCACAACCGGCTTCATGCCCTCAATCGCCAGCCCAGCGGCAAAGGTCACGGCATGCTGTTCGGCAATGGCGACATCAAAATAACGTTCCGGGTACTGCTGAGAAAATTCGACCATGCCGGAACCTTCGCGCATTGCCGGCGTGATCCCCACCAGTTTGTTGTCCGCTTTGGCGGTATCGCACAGCCACTGGCCGAAGATATTCGAGAAGGTCGGTTTCCCGCCTTTTTTCTGCGGCAGGCAGTCATCTTCCGGATTAAACTTCGGCACGCCATGATAACCAATCGGGTCTTTTTCGGCAGGTTCATAACCTTTGCCTTTTTTGGTCATCACATGCAGCAGTTGCGGACCTTTTAACTGCCGCATATTTTTCAGGGTGTTGACCAGCGCCTTGATGTCATGGCCATCAATCGGGCCAATGTAATTAAAGCCCAGTTCCTCAAACAAGGTTCCCGGAATCACCATGCCTTTAATATGTTCTTCAGCCCGGCGTGCGAGCTCTTTGACCGGCGGCAGGCCAGACAGTACCTTTTTGCCACCTTCGCGCAGCGTGGTGTAGAGCGAACCGGAAAGCCACTTCGCCAGATGATTATTCAGTGCGCCGACATTCTCTGAAATCGACATTTCGTTATCGTTCAGAATTACCAGCATGTCTTCATGCAAATCACCGGCATGATTCATGGCTTCGAATGCCATACCTGCGGTCAGTGCGCCATCACCAATGACTGCCACCACTTTATGGTCCAGTCCCTGCCGTTTGGCGGCAACAGCCATGCCTAAAGCGGCACCGATGGAGGTGCTGGAATGGCCGACACTCAGCGGATCATATTCACTCTCTTCCCGCCACGGGAACGGATGAATGCCATCTTTCTGGCGGATCGTTTCCATCCGGTCACGACGACCGGTCAGAATTTTATGCGGATAGGCCTGATGACCGACATCCCAGACCAGTTTGTCCAGCGGGGTCTGATAGACATAATGCAGGGCTACAGTCAGTTCTACTACGCCGAGGCCGGAGGCCAGATGGCCGCTGCTGCGGCTCACTGAGTGCAGCAAAAAAGTCCGCAACTCCTGACATAACTGGAGCAGCCGCTCTTCCGGGAATTGTCGCAGATCCGCCGGTGAATTAATTAATGCCAGTGTCGGGTATTCGGTCATATCAATCGTCATGTGTTTTTTATTATCCGACATTAATATGTGCGCTCAATGATGTAATCAGCAAACGCAGACAATATTTCAGTATTATAAGGCAGCGGTTTTAACGCAGCTAACGCTTGTAGCTGCAGATCCTGCGCCATCGCCCGGGCAGCATCCAATCCCAGCAGTGCAGGGTAGGTGCTTTTATCCAGCGCCTGATCAGAGCCCTGTGGTTTGCCCAGCGTTTCGGTATCGCTGGTCACATCCAGAATGTCATCCTGTACCTGGAACGCCAGTCCGATCGCGGCCGCGTATTTTTTCAACGCAGAGACTGTTTCAGCCGCGACATCCTGCTGACACAATGCCCCGAGCATCACCGCGCACTCAATCAGCGCGCCGGTTTTATGCCGGTGGATTTGTTCCAGTGCCTGCAGGCCGACATGCTGACCTTCTGCGGCCAGATCCAGCGCCTGTCCGCCACACATCCCGGCATAACCGGACGCGTTGGCCAGAACGCTCAGCATTTTTACCTGCTGAGCACGCAATGAATCCGGAAAAGCATGATCCGCCAGAATGGAAAATGCCAGCGTCTGCAGAGCATCGCCGGCCAGAACTGCGGTCGCTTCATCAAAAGCCTTGTGCACAGTCGGGTGACCACGGCGCAGATCATCATCGTCCATGGCTGGCAAATCATCATGGATCAGCGAGTAGGCATGAATACATTCGATGGCGGCAGCCGGTCCGTCCAGTAACGCTTCTTCCACGCCCAGCATTGAACCTGTCGCGTATACCAGAAACGGACGCACCCGTTTGCCACCCAATACCAGACCATGACGCATCGCCGCTTTCAGGTTGGGAGACAATTCAGGTAAAGCTTCAATATGCTGTAATAATAGCGCGTCGATACGCTGCCGGTAGTGCTGTGAAAAGGTCTGTAGTGACACTTACTCTTCCTCTGCGGCTAGGTCTGATGTCTGCTCTACAGAAAAGGGAACCAGTTTCTCCTGACCGCCTTGCTGCAACAGTATCTGCACCTGTTGTTCCGCCTGTTCTAGTTTTTGTTTACTTACCCGGGCCAGCTGAATACCGCGTTCAAATTGTTTCAGCGCTGATTCCAGCGGTAAATCGCCCTGTTCCAGCTGTTGCACTATTTGCTCCAGCTCGCCGAGCGCAGCATCAAAACTTAATGATTCGGTTTTTTTCGCAGCCATAACGAGTTCTGATCATCATAGGTAGATAATTTACATATATTACCACTGTCTGACCTTATGGCGTAGAAACTCTGTGATCTCTTGCTGCAAGGCTTAGCTTCTGCGGCCGGGTGGATTATAATGCGCCATTTTTCGCCAGCTAAACGAGCGTATCATGAAGTTCATCATCAAACTGTTCCCGGAAATCACGATTAAAAGTAAATCTGTTCGCCAACGTATGGTGAAAGTTTTACAAGGCAACATCCGCAATGTACTGCAAAAAGTGGATGAAACCGTCACGGTCCGTAATGACTGGGACAAGCTGGTGGTGTCCAGTAAAAATGATGCACCGGAAAATCGTGATCGGCTGGTGGAGCGTCTGAGCTGTATTCCGGGTATCCAGGCATTTCTGGAAGTAACCCAAAAACCCTTTACCGACTTGCATAGCATTTACGAGCAAACAGCGGCCGTGTACGGCCATACTTTGGTCGGTAAAACCTTTTGTGTACGCGTAAAACGCAAGGGTAAACATGAATTTTCTTCCATCGAAATCGAACGTTATGTCGGTGGCGGGCTGAATCAGAATTTCCCGTCAAATGGCGTGAAGCTTTCGCATCCGGATTTGCAAGTCAACCTGCAGATTGAAGACGATCAGCTGTATCTGGTGACCGACATTCATAAAGGTCTGGGCGGTTATCCGCTGTCCACACAGGAAGATGTGCTGAGCCTGATCTCGGGCGGTTTTGACTCCGGCGTAGCTTCTTATCAGTTCATCAAGCGTGGCAGCCGCGTCCATTACTGCTTCTTCAACCTGGGCGGCGCGGCGCATGAAATCGGTGTGAAACAGGTGTCGTATTACCTGTGGAGCAAATATGGTCAGTCGCACAGAGTTAAATTTGTCTCTGTGCCTTTCGAGCCGGTGGTTGGTGAAATTCTGGAAAAGATCGACAACGGTCTGATGGGCGTCGTGCTGAAACGCATGATGATGCGTGCAGCGTCCCGTGTTGCGGAGCGTCTGGGTATTGAAGCGCTGGTGACCGGTGAAAGTGTTGGACAGGTTTCCAGCCAGACCGTGACTAACCTGTCGGTCATTGATCGGGTCACTGACACCCTGATCCTGCGTCCGCTGATCGTCAGTGATAAACAGGATATCATCGATCAGGCCCGGGCTATCGGTACCCTGGAATTTGCCGAAACCATGCCGGAATATTGCGGTGTGATTTCCAACAAACCGAATGTTAAAGCGCCGTATGATGACGTGCTGGCTAATGAAGCCAAATTCAATTTCGATGTGCTGGAAAATGTGATTACCAGCGCCAAAGTGATCGACATTCGCGATATTGCCAATGAAACCGCAGCACAGGTCCAGGAAGTTGAAACGACAACGCAACTGGCGGATAACGAAATCATCCTTGATATCCGTTCACCGGATGATCATGAAGACAAACCTTTCGAGCCGGAAGGCATGACCGTCATTCATTTGCCGTTCTATAAACTGTCGACGCAGTTTGGCGATCTGGATCAGAGCAAAACGTATCTGCTGTATTGCGAGCGTGGCGTCATGAGCAAATTACAGGCGCTGTATCTGAAAGAACAGGGCTTTAACAACATTAAGGTTTACCGCCAGAATTAATCCATAGCAAAAAACGGGCTGGGTATTTATGTTCTAATAAACTGCTCAGCCGATCCAAATGAAAGAAGCGTTTGCGTCAAGTTCTGTGTAGTGGGGGGCACTCATGGAATGTGACCGGCACATTGAGGTTGAAATAACATTCGGGTCATCCCGTGATGTCGTTAATAAACACAGTAGAAGGGACACATAATGAGTTTTTCCTCCAACCGCATCTACCGGATGCAAAACCCTGTCCAGAACTATGCCTGGGGTAGCAAGGATGCCTTGCATGACATGTATGGTGTTGCAAACCCGGAAGGCAAACCGCAAGCCGAAATCTGGATGGGCGCGCATCCGAATGGGTGTTCTTCGCTGATGGATGAAAATGGCGAAATCCAGCGTCTGGATGCCTTTATCGCACAGGATGCTGCAGCCGTGTTAGGCGATGCATATACGAATTTTGGTGAATTGCCGTATCTGTTCAAGGTACTGGCCGCTGCGGAGCCATTATCGATTCAGGTACATCCTGACAAGGCCAGCTCCGAGGCCGGATTTGCGGCGGAGAACGCAGCCAGCATCCCGCTGAATGCGGCGCATCGTAACTTCAAGGATCCCAACCATAAACCGGAACTGGTATTCGCGCTGACACCGTATCGGGCGATGAATGGCTTCCGTGAGTTTGGTGAAATTGTTGCGCTGATTCAATCGCTGACGTTACCTGCCTTGCAGGCAGAAATTGACGCATTTTGTCAGCATCCGGATGGCGACACACTGCAAGCGTTGTTTGGTGCTTCACTGAGCCTGCAGGGGGAAGCCCGTCGCCAGACCGTGGCCACGCTGCTGGACACGGCCCAGAAGCGTCAGCAGGAAGACGCGTTTGCCGAGATATTGCGTCTGTCGGCGTTCTATCCGGAAGATATGGGTCTGTTTGCACCGCTGTTGCTCAACCTGATCACATTGCAGCCTGGCGATGCCATGTTCCTGTATGCCCGGACACCGCATGCTTATTTGCAGGGCGTAGGTCTGGAAGCCATGGCCAGCTCCGATAACGTATTACGTGCTGGTTTGACACCGAAGCATATGGATATTGATGCGTTGCTGGCTAATGTGGATTTTGTCGCCAAACCGGCGGCCGAATTGTCGATGCATCCCATGGTGCTGGGTCCGGTGAGTGATTATCCGATTCCGGTCACGGATTTTTCCTTTACCGTGGTAAATCTGGCGCCGGAGCCGCTGGAGAGTGAAACCTCAACGGCCTTGATCCTGTTTTGTATCGCAGGGAATGCCGTCATCAGCAGTGGTGAACAGGTTTTGACACTACAAGCGGGCGAATCCTGTTTTGTACCTGCCGCTGTAGGGCACTTTGCTGTCAGCGGTGATGGTCAGTTAGTACAAATCGGCTCACGTTAAACATTTTCAGGGCGCATACATCAGGCGCCCTGATTCTGTTCTGGCAGACAGATGCCTGTGCCACCCAATCCACAATAGCCACCCGGATTTTTGGCCAGATATTGCTGATGATACTGTTCGGCAAAATAAAAGGTTGTTTCAGGAACAATCTCGGTCGTAACCAGTCGGTTATCGTTATACCTACCCATGGCTGCCTGATAGCTTTCCCTGCTTTCTGTGGCCTGACGCAGTTGTTGTTCTGTGCCGGTAAAAATGACGGAGCGGTATTGTGTACCGATATCATTCCCCTGACGGAATCCCTGTGCCGGATCATGATTTTCCCAGAATATTTTCAGTAACGTTTGGTAACTGATCATGCCGGGATCATACACAACACGGACGCTTTCAGCGTGGCCTGTATAGCCGCTGCAGACCTCTTCATAGGATGGATTCGGTGTAAAACCACCCTGATAACCGACGGCGGTCGCATAGACGCCGGGTTGCCGCCAGAACAATCTTTCCGCGCCCCAGAAACAGCCCATGGCAAAATGGGCAATCTCCAGACCAGCGGGGTAGGGCGGGAGTATGCTGACCTTGTTCACGTAATGTGATGGGTAAAATTGCATGGGGGTTGGCCGGCCCGGCAATGCTTCCGCCGGAGTGATCATGCGGATTCGTGTATACATGCCTGACCTCTGCATTAATTCATCCGGGAAACAGCAAAATCTGATTGCTATTAAAGTATACGCTGCATAGAATACAGCCCTTCAAAAATCAGTCACTTTTTTTAAGTTCCTTGCCTTCGACGGTTTGACTGAGCCATCACGAAGGCTATAACCCGTAAGGAGCAACTCATGCGTCACTACGAAATCGTATTCATGGTTCATCCGGACCAGAGCGAACAGGTTCCAGGCATGATCGAGCGTTATACCGGCGCTATCAAAGCTGCTGGTGGTACAATCCATCGTCTGGAAGATTGGGGCCGTCGTCAACTGGCTTACCCAATCGACAAACTGCACAAAGCTCACTATGTTCTGATGAACGTAGAAGCTGAGCAGAGCGTTATCGACGAACTGGAAACCAACTTCCGTTTCAACGATGCGGTTATCCGCAACATGATCATGCGCACCAAACACGCTGTGACTGAAGCATCTCCGATGCTGAAAGCACGTGAAGAGCGTCCACGTCGTGAAGATGTGCGTGAAGAAGCAGCTGAAGAAGCAGCTGAATAATTCCAGTCATATAGAGGATAATCGTCATGTCACGTTATTTCCGTCGTCGTAAGTTCTGCCGTTTCACTGCTGAAGGCGTAACTGAGATCGATTACAAAGATACCATTACCCTGAAAAACTACATCACTGAATCTGGCAAGATCGTACCAAGCCGTATCACTGGTACCCGTGCTAAATATCAGCGCCAACTGGCACGTGCTATCAAACGTGCTCGTTACCTGGCTCTGCTGCCGTACACCGATCTGCACAACAAGTAATCGGCACTTGGCCTAACTCAACCTAAACCGAGGAAAGGTAATGGAAGTTATTCTGTTAGACAAAATCGCTCATCTGGGCGGTCTGGGTGACAAAGTTTCTGTTAAGAGCGGTTTTGCTCGTAACTACTTGTTCCCACAGGGCAAAGCTGTAATGGCTACTAAAGACAACCTGGCTGCTTTCGAAGCTCGCCGCGCTGAACTGGAAGCCAAACTGGCTGACGTTCTGGCTGCTGCTGAAGCTCGTGCTGCTCAGCTGTCTGCACTGACCAACGTAACCATCGCGACCAAAGCGGGCGACGAAGGTAAACTGTTCGGTTCAGTTGGTACCCGTGATATCGCTGACGCGATCACTGCTGCCGGTGTTCCTGTTGCCAAGAGCGAAGTTCGTATGCCGAACGGCGTTCTGCGCAGCGTGGGTGAATACGACATCGTTGTTCACCTGCACACTGATGTAAACACTACTGTTAAAGTAGCTGTTGTTGCTGAATAATTTTATTCGGTAGGCATCTGTTGAATAGGCCAATCCTTCGGGGTTGGTCTTTTCATTTCTGGTAAGTAAACATGCAGAGTCATCATTATCCTATCAATGAAATATTCCAGAGCATTCAGGGGGAAGGCTATTTCTCCGGTGTTCCTGCAATTTTTGTACGTCTGCAAGGATGCAAAGTCGGCTGTTCCTGGTGCGATACCAAGCACTCGTGGGAACTGGATGCAGAAAATCTGATCCCTGTCCGGCAATTATTTACTGAGAAAAAACCTGAGGCAGGTTGGAGCTGGTTTAGTCCCGAAGAGATCCTGACCTGTTTTGCGGAACAGGGTTACACCGTTAAGCATGTCGTGATTACCGGCGGTGAGCCATGTGAATATGATCTGACGGCCTTATCACAAACCCTGATTGCCCATGGTTACCGTGTTCAGATCGAAACCAGTGGTACGCAGCCAATTCGGGCTGATGATCATTGCTGGGTGACCGTCTCACCGAAAATCAAAATGGCTGGCGGATACAGCGTATTACCCGAAGCTTTGAACCGGGCCAATGAAATCAAACATCCGGTCGCTACGGAAAAACATATCCATCAACTGGATGCGCTGCTGGCTGATATTGATATATCAGACAAAGTGATCTGTCTGCAGCCGATCAGCCAGAAGAGCAGAGCGACTGAATTAGCCATGAAAGTCTGTATCCAGCGTAACTGGCGTCTTTCTGTTCAGTTGCATAAATATCTGGATATTGAATAAAAACCGTTTTTTGTCAAAAGCATAAAGATAATGTTACCGGTATACTGTGCAGGTTTGTTCCTATCACAGATCGCCGGAGGGCGGCATGCAAACCATCAGTTTCCTGTTTTTTAACATTATCTTGCCCATCTTTATTCCTATCGGCGCTGGTTATTTATTACAACGTAAATTTCCTCTGAATGTGGCCACCTTAACCAAGGTGCAGTTCTATATTTTCATTCCGGCGCTGTTATTCACCACCATTTATCAAACTGAATTGAATAGTGCACTGTTGCGGGATCTGATTCTTGCCAATCTGGTGTTATTTGTTTTGTTATGGATCGCGTGTCTTGTCTGTGCTCGCATGTTGAAGCTGGATGCGGGGAAACGCAGTGCATTTATCAATTCTGTTTGTTTTTATAACAGTGGTAACTACTGTATTCCGTTAATTCAGCTGATATATCACACGGCATTTGCCTTCTCGATACAAATCATCGTGATGCTGATTCAACAACTGCTGACCAATACCGTCGGCGTGATGAATGCCAGCAGTACGGATCGTTCATGGAAAGGGGCATTACTGGAAAATTTCAAAATGCCGATGACCTATGCGGTACTGATTGCATTGCTTTGTCGCTGGCTGAGCATTGATGTACCGAAACCGCTCTGGACGTCGATGGAACTGATGGCGCAGGGGCTGGTGCCTACGGCATTGATTACGCTGGGGGCGCAATTAGCCAGCACCCATCTTTATCTGCGCAATTTCCGGGTGCTGGTATCTAACGCCATGCGCTTGCTGGTTGGACCGTTACTGGCTGCCGCAGTTTGCTGGATATGGGGAATCAGTGGCGTCGTAGCGCAGGTGATGGTGATTTGTGCCGCTGCGCCATCGGCAGTCAACACCGTGTTACTGGCGATAGAGTACCGTTCCGATCCTGAATTTGCCTCACAAACAGTGTTTTTATCGACGCTGCTGAGCGCGTTAACCATGCCGGTGGTGATTGCACTGGTGCAATATCTCTGATGAATTAAAACGATGAACGGGGCGCATGCCCCGTTTGTCATTATTCCTGTCCGTAGACCTGATTTTCCTGTTCACTGACCCGGATAAACGTCGTACGCTTGGTGAGCTCTTTCAGTTTGGCAGCTCCGACATAGGTACAGGTAGAGCGGACACCACCCAGAATATCCTGAATCGTTGCAGATACCGGCCCCCGGAATGGCAGCTCCACGGTTTTCCCTTCTGATGCCCGGTAGTGGGCAACGCCACCGGCATGCTGATCCATGGCGGTAGATGAACTCATACCGTAGAAGCGCATGAAAGTTTTTCCGTCGCGTTCGAATTTGTTACCACCGGATTCCTCATGAGCGGCCAGCATGCCACCGAGCATGACGAAATCAGCGCCGCCACCAAACGCTTTGGCGACATCGCCAGGGCAGGTACAGCCACCGTCTCCGACGATTTGTCCACCCAGGCCATGGGCTGCATCAGCACATTCAATGATGGCGGAGAGTTGCGGATAACCGACGCCAGTTTTTACACGGGTAGTACAAACAGATCCCGGACCGATACCGACTTTGACAATGTCTGCGCCCGAGAGAATCAACTCCTCCACCATTTCGCCTGTCACGACATTGCCGGCACAGATGACATGCTGCGGGAACGTTTCCCTGACAATTTTCACAAAGTCGGCGAAATGTTCTGAATAACCGTTAGCCACATCCACACAGATAAAGCGCAGTGCCGGTGACAACGCCAGAATCCGCTGCAGTTTCAGAAAATCATTATTCGAGGTACCAGTCGACACCATACAATATTGCAGCAGGGCATGACTGCTACTTTGTACAAACGTCTGCCATTCCTGTTCTGTATAGTGTTTGTGGATTGCCGTCATGACATCAAAGCTGGCCAGTACTTTTGCCATCGCAAAAGTGCCGACAGTATCCATATTGGCTGCGATGATCGGGACACCTCGCCATGTTGTCTGGGTATGGCGGAAGCGGAATTCACGGTGTAATTCGACCTGGGAGCGGCTGCTCAGAGTCGAGCGTTTCGGGCGGAACAGGACATCTTTAAAACCGAGTTTCAGATCTTCTTCGATACGCATGGGTCATTTGCCTCAAGTTATACTGAAAATCGGGCACAAAAAAACCGGCAGGTTTTTAAGGCCTCCGGTTTTGGACATCATACGCCGGTTAAAGCGATATTCAATAGCTGCTTACTGGATTTGTATCAGTAATGTTAACGCTGCAACAGATACCAGAAAGGCGAAGCCGTAGAACAGGTAATGCAGAAATTTAACCGGATGAATACCCAGATCGTGCAGCCCGTGATACATACGATGCATAGCGTGATAGATAGGCAGTGCAATCGCAGCCAGCAGGATCGGTGCACCCCACCAGGAGGTTGCCAGCGCATGCATCTTTTCATAACTCAGCGTATCTGCATCCAGAATTCCGAGTGGTACCAGAATACCGGAGATCAGGATCAATACCGGCAGCAATACTGCAGCGACAACACCGCCAGCGCCAAATAACAACCAGTAAATGGGTTCTTCAGAACGTTTCATGGTGATGTTCCTTATCAGGCCAGTAGAGCGACAAGCAATACAATCACGCTGACTGCTGCCAGACCAATATATTGCGCCATAATAATCGGTTTCTCAGGGAGCAGTTCTTCACCTTTAAAGATACGAACCGCTTTAGGAGCGAGAGAGAACCAGGTTTTAGCATGAAACAGGCATGCGGCCAGTGCGACCAGATGGAACAGTATCGCCCATGGGCTTTGCAGTCCTTCCAACCAGCCGGCAAACGCTTCAGGGCCCTGGGTCAGACGTAGCAATCCGCAAAGCAGGATAACGGCATAAGCACCAACGAAGATACAGGTTCCTTCACGCAGCATGTAACCGGTATAGAAGCTATTGCGTAACCACCAGCTCTTTTTCATCTGACGCACATAAGGTTTGCGCTTGCTTTGTGACATATCCATGATTAGTCCTCCGGCTTGAACATAGCGATGACGTAATCTTTGGCACTTTCAGCCTTGTACAGCTGAATAGCCGCCGCAGGATCAACGCCTTTCGGACAAACGTCAGAACAGGCGCCGACAAAGGTACAGCTCCATACCCCTGATTCCTGGTGTACCAGCTTCATTCGTTCTGCTTTGGCGCTGTCACGGCTGTCTTCGTTGTAACGGTACAGCAGCGCCAGTGCCGCAGGCCCCAGGAACTCTGGTTTCAGGGCATACTGCGGGCAGGCTGCGTAGCACAGACCGCAGTTGATACACATGGAGAACTGACGGTATTTAGCCAGCTGTTCCGGTGTCTGCAGGGTTTCACCATTGCAAACATCCAGCTCTTCTTTTGGCACAATGTATGGCTTGATCCGTTCCAGTTTCTCCATGAAGTCGGACATATCCACGACCAGATCGCGTTCGATCGGGAAGTTGGCCAGCGGTTCCAGCCGCATTTTGCCGTCAGCTTTGTAATCACGCAGGAAAGTTTTACAGCCAAGTTTAGGTTTACCATTGACCATCATGCCGCAGGAACCACAGATTGCCATACGGCAGGACCAGCGGTAACTCAGGGTAGAGTCCAGGTGATCTTTGATATAGGTCAGTGCTTCCAGCACGGACATTTCATGGGTAAACGGTACCTGATAGCGTTGAGTCCACGGCTCGTTGTCTTCTTCCGGGCGATAGCGCAATACTTCAATTTCAATCATATCAGCCATTATTTGGCCCCCTTATCTGCTTCTGCGCCATAAACTCGTTTCGCTGGCTGAGATTTCGTAATAGTCACCGGACTGTAATCAATGGTCGGCGCACCGTCAGTGTTGAAGAAAGACAGTGTGTGCTTCATGAAATTCACATCATCGCGTTCTTCATAACCATCAAGACGCTGGTGAGAACCACGGGACTCTTTACGGTTGATTGCAGAGTGGGCTACTGATTCAGCGACATCGAGCAGGAAACCCAGTTCGATGGCATACAGCCAGTCCGTATTGAAAACAGAGGATTTGTCTGCAACGCGAACGCGTGTGTAGCGTTCTTTCAGCTCTTTGAGCTTGTCGATCGTGCCTTGCATCAACTCTTCTGTACGGTAGATACCCACGCCTTTTTCCATGGTGTCACCCAGCTCGTTACGGATATCAGCCGGATTTTCGGTTCCACCGTTTTCCATCAGTGACATGGCTTTAGCGACGACTTCCATTCCCTGACGGTAGAGAATATTACTGTCGATATGGTCGTGTGCCTTGGCAAACTCGGCGGCTTCCTCACCGGCTACACGGCCGAATACCACCAGTTCACACAGGGAGTTAGAACCCAGACGGTTAGCACCGTGCAGACCGATAGAGGCACATTCACCAACGGCATACAGACCCGGCATACGGGTTTCACACTTCGCGTTGGTTTCGATACCACCCATGGTGTAGTGAGCAGTTGGACGAACCGGGATCGGTTCTTTCACCGGATCCACACCGACATAAGCGCGGGCGAGTTCACAGATGAACGGCAGACGCTCCATCAGTTTTTTCTCGCCTAAATGACGCAGGTCGAGGTGAACAACATCGCCCATCGGGCCTGGGATCGTGCGGCCTTTCTGCTGTTCCTGCCAGAACGCCTGAGACAGACGATCGCGCGGGCCAAGCTCCATATATTTGTTCTTGGTTTCACCGATCGGTGTTTCCGGACCCAGGCCGTAATCCTGCAGATAACGGTAACCATCTTTGTTCAGCATGATTCCGCCTTCACCGCGGCAACCTTCGGTCATCAGAATGCCACATCCCGGTAAACCGGTCGGGTGATACTGAACGAATTCCATGTCACGCAGCGGTACGCCATGACGATAGGCCAGTGCCATACCGTCGCCGGTTACAATGCCGCCATTGGTATTGAAACGGTAAACACGGCTGCCGCCACCGGTTGCAATGATCACAGACTTCGCCTGAATCAAACGGGTGACACCATTCTGAATATCAAAACAGACCACGCCTTGTACGCGACCATCATGTACCAGCAGATCTAAAACAAAATGTTCGTCAAAACGCTTTATTGAAGGGTATTTAATGGACGTCTGAAACAGGGTGTGCAACATGTGGAAGCCGGTCTTATCGGCGGCAAACCAAGTGCGGGGGATTTTCATACCGCCGAAAGCTCGCACGTTAACGTGACCGTCCTGCTTACGACTCCATGGGCATCCCCAGTGTTCCATCTGTACTAATTCTTTGGTCGCATTCTCAACGAAATATTCGACGACATCCTGTTCACACAGCCAGTCACCGCCTGAAACGGTATCGTGGAAATGGTTTTCGAGACTATCGTCATCACGAACCACACCAGCAGCGCCACCCTCGGCTGCTACAGTATGACTGCGCATCGGATAAACTTTAGATATCAGGGCTATTTCCAGCTCCGGATTTTTCTCTGCAATTGCGATCGCAGCCCGTAATCCGCCGCCTCCTGCTCCGACAATCGCGACATCGGTCTTGATAATGTCCACTTAGGCCTCCTCTGGCTCATAAATCCAAGCGTTCGTTATGCGACTTCTAGATGATCTAATTAACAATAGACTCAATCTATTCATTCATCATCTGCGAATTTATGAATGCAAATTATGCAGATAATGTTTAATTTTTAACGTGTTAAAAAATTGTAATCAAAGCACACGAGTAAAAATGAGAATCAGCTCTCTTTTATCCGGATGGTCATCCTGACACGCGCGATATTTTGCCAGAAATGACGCGTCAGAATCTTGTTTATCATCAAAGCGTTGTGAATACAGCGATCGGGAAGGGGATTTGAGCGGAAAACAGCAGACCCGGAGGATGGGTCTGCTGTACAGGGAAGATTACGCTGGTTCAGCAGAATTCAGCGTTGCAAAAATTTCACCCATGCGGGTTTCGGTACCGGGTTGCAGATGTTCAGCAAATTCAAGCATTGCCGGAGGGAACAGACATACGACTGTACTTCCCAGCTTGAACAGACCCATTTCTTCGCCTTTTTTCAGAGTAATTGGCTCGTTGCCATGAAAATCCCAGCGTTTCACCATTTTTCCGGCTGGTGGTGTGATCGTGCCTGCCCAGACTGTTTCAATACTGGCAACGATAGTTGCTCCAACCAGCACCAGCGCCATCGGGCCGGAAGGTGTTTTAAAAACACAGGCAACACGCTCATTGCGGGCAAACAGGTTAGGCACATTCTGCGCAGTCAGCGGGTTGACCGAAAACAGATCGCCGGGAATATAGACCATGCTCTGCAGTTCGCCATCGAGTGGCATGTGGATACGGTGATAATCGCGGGGAGAGAGGTAAATTGTGGCAAATTTGCCATCCTGAAATTGATCCGAAAGATCTTTATCGCCACCCAGTAATTCGCGGGCACTGAAATCATGGCGTTTAGCCTGGATGATCCGGCCATGTTTGATGTCACCCAGCTGGCTGACGCAGCCATCTACTGGCAATGCAACCGCATTGCTGTCGGCAACAACAGGACGCAAGCCATCTTTCAGTTTACGGGTAAAGAACGCATTGAAGGTTTTATAGTGCGCCGGATCTTCCTGTTCCGCTTCACTCATATTGATGTTGAAACGTTTGATAAACGCTTTAATCAAAAAGGTAGTCAGAGAACCGGCTTCTGCAGCAGCCAGATAACCAACCAGTCGGGACACCGCATGTTTTGGTAACAGATATTGGGTTGCTATTTTCAGCATATCCAGCAATTTCATGTTGAGCCTCAAGCTAATTCATTAATAAATAAAAGGCGCGAATTCTACGCTACCTCAGGATAAAGAGTGAAAATTATTCGCGACTGACATGCCGCATGTTACGCGCATCCTGCATGGACTCCAGGATCCGGTGGTAATTATCAAAGCGTTCCCGAGCGATTTCGCCTTTTTCTACCGCATCGCGGATCAGGCAGCCAGGATCCGTACCATGTTTGCAATCGCGGAACTTGCAGCCACCGAGATAATCCCGGAATTCCTTGAAACACCAGGTGACCCGTTCATTTTCCAGATGCCATAACGAAAATTCACGAACGCCCGGAGAATCAATCAGCGTGCCACCATTTGGAAAGCGATATAAACGGGATGCAGTGGTCGTGTGCTGACCTAAACCGGAACCCTCTGATATATCACCGGTCAGTGCTTTCGCCTGCGGATAGAGCGCATTAATGAGTGTGGATTTACCAACGCCAGACTGACCAACAAACACGTTGACCTTGTCTTTCAGGTGTTGCTGCAGCTCCTCAATCCCTTCACCGGTCGTACAGCTGACACAGAGCAGGGGGTAATTCAGCTTCCGGTAAATATCCAGCTGGGTTTCCAGTAATGCCCGCAGCGCATCATTCAGTAAATCAATTTTATTCAGCACCAGCAGCGGCGGAATTTCGACATGCTCGGCGGCAACCAGATAGCGGTCGACAATATTGGTCGAAAACTCGGGTAATACCGAAGAGACGATAACGATCTGATCAATGTTGGCAGCAACGGGTTTGATCCCGTCATAGAAATCGGGCCGGCTGAGCACCGATTTGCGCGGATGCACTGCTTCGACAACGCCACTAATACCTTGCAACGCATCGTTACCGGCACGCCAGACGACGCGATCACCGGTGACCACACTTTCCAGCGTACGACGCAGGTTACAGCGATGGATCTCGCCATGTTCGTCTTCAATGTCCGCATGTTTGCCGAAGCGGCTGATAACCAGTCCTTCCTGAGCAGGACCTAACAGGTTGTCATCAATATCAGCCTGCGGCTTATTCAGTCGTTTCTGATGGTTGGCATGTACCCGGCGTTGCTGGCCGTGACTCAGTTTCGGTTTTTTCGCCACAGTGTCAATTTCGCAATAATAGAGAAAGTAGCTATGATACACCTGATTACTGATTTTCCCGATAACAAGGACATACGATGAGCCAAAATGAACAGAATCTGATCTGGGTAGACATGGAAATGACCGGTCTGGAACCAGAAATCGACCGTATTCTGGAAATTGCCATGATTGTCACCGACAAGGAACTGAATGTACTGGCGGAAGGTCCGGTCATCGCAATACATCAATCCGATGAAGTTTTGGCTGCAATGGACGAATGGAATACCCGCACCCATGGTGAATCTGGTCTGGTTGAGCGAGTCCGCACCAGCCAGTTCGATGAAGCGAAGGCTGTGGCACTTTGCCTGGAATTCATGAAAGAGTGGGTACCGGAACGGAAGACCCCGATGTGCGGTAACAGCATCGGCCAGGATCGTCGCTTCATGGTGAAGTATATGCCTGAGCTGGAACGTTATTTCCATTACCGCAATGTTGATGTCAGCACAGTAAAAGAACTGGTGAGCCGTTGGAAACCGGAAATTCTGGATGAGTTTACCAAAACCGGAACCCATCAGGCATTAGACGATATTCGTGAGTCTATCGCCGAAATGCAGTTTTACCGTCAGCGTGTGTTTACAATTTAAACGCGCTGATCACGAAATGTGCGGTTAATCGTTCTTTTTGAAAAAGCTCTTGCATTTGAAGTCGTCATCCCTATAATGCGGGCCCTGTGCAAGAGCACTGATTGCGGGAATAGCTCAGTTGGTAGAGCATAACCTTGCCAAGGTTAGGGTCGCGAGTTCGAGTCTCGTTTCCCGCTCCAAATCAGCTTCTTACACATTTTGCGACGCGGGAATAGCTCAGTTGGTAGAGCATAACCTTGCCAAGGTTAGGGTCGCGAGTTCGAGTCTCGTTTCCCGCTCCAAAATTCAAAAAATGATTCAGACATTGTGCGGGAATAGCTCAGTTGGTAGAGCATAACCTTGCCAAGGTTAGGGTCGCGAGTTCGAGTCTCGTTTCCCGCTCCAAGTTATGATCTACAGACTTCCACTGGCGTCTGTAAGTCGTTGAAAAAAGGGCCGAAAGGCCCTTTTTTCATTCCAGCAAAAGCCATGGAAATCCACCAACAGCCAGCGTTTTTGAGGCCAAAATTGAGGCCAAAGAATGCGGGGGGTGCAGGTTCCGGATTGTTGCTGGGGTTGGAGGGGAGCCGTGACGAGCATTGAGCCTAAGTCGCAACTTAGGAGCTCGATGATGGCACTCTCTGATCTGACTGTGCGGCAAGCTAAGGCCGCCGACAAAACCTACAGCATCCCCGACACCGACGGCCTCGGCCTGGTGGTCGCCCCTACCAGCGGCAAGTCGTGGCACCTGCGCTACTACTGGCTCGGCAAACAAAAGCGCATCTCCCTGGGCAACTACCCGGAGATCGGCCTGCGCGAGGCTCGTGCCCTGCGCGACGAGGCCCGGGCGCTGCTGGCCAAGGGCATCAACCCCCACACCGACCGCAAGCAGAAACGGCATGCGGTCAAACTGGCTTCCGATTACACCTTCAAGGCGGTCTTCGACGCCTGGGTCGAGCATCGCCGCAAGGAACTCAAGGAAGGTCGGCAAAGCACGCTCTCCCAGATCCTCCGTATCTTCGACAAGGACGTGCTGCCCAGCCTTGGGAGGATGTCGATCTACGACATTCGCCGGCCCCAGCTTCTGGGTGTCCTGGCAAGGATCGAGCAGCGCAAGGCCTTCACTACCGCTGAAAAGGTCCGCACCTGGCTGGGACAATTGTTCCGCTATGCTCTGGTCATTGTCGAGGGTATGGAAACCAATCCGGCTACGGACCTGGACGTGGTGGCGGAGCCCAAACCGCCGGTGAACCATAACCCTTACCTGCATCTGCCCGAGCTTCCCGAATTTCTCCAGAAGCTCAGGCTCTACAACCCTCGCGGCTGGCAAACCCAGCTCGGCATCCGGCTGCTGTTCCTGACCGGGGTGCGCACCGGCGAACTGCGGCTGGCGACCCCGGATCAGTTCGACCTCGACCGTGGTCTGTGGATCATCCCGCCGCAGATCGTCAAGCAGCTTCAGGACGAGATGCGCAAGGCCGGCAAGCGCCCGCAGGATGTGCCGCCCTACATCGTGCCGCTGTCCCTCCAGGCCATCGAGATCTTGCGCTACCTCCTGGGGGTGATGCGGCCGGCCCAGCAGTACCTGCTGACGCATCGCAGCGACCTCAAGAAGCGCATCAGCGAGAACACCCTCAACGCCGCCTTGAAACGGATGGGCTACGAGGATCAACTGACCGGCCACGGCATCCGCGGAACCATCTCTACGGCGCTCAACGAGATCGGCTACCCCAAGATTTGGGTGGACGCGCAGCTTTCGCACTCCGACCCGAACAAGGTGAGTTCGGCCTACAACCACGCCAAGTATGTGGAGCCGCGCCGCCGGATGATGCAGGACTGGGCCGACCGCCTCGACCTGCTCGAACAGGGCCAGGTGGAGGCTGCGAGCGCGCATCTCACCATCCATATCGAAGGGGTGCCGGCAATGGTAGAAGCGGAAGATGCCGCTGCCATCGTCGAGGCTTCCCCTGCAGTCCCCGTCCCGCCTGTGGTGGCTACTCCCATCATCGTGCCGCCGAACACCGCCGGGGCCACGTTCCAGCGGCTGTCGCAAGTGCCTCCGCCCCCCACCCGGACGCCAGAGCCGGAAGTGTCCGCGATCCAGCGCGAGCGCGAGGAAATGCTCGCCATCTACGAATCGCCGAACAACCTTCCGGTTCCTCTGTTCGGCAAGCTGGCCGGGAAGTCCAAGGACCAGATCAACCGCGAGTTGAAGGCGGGCAAGCTGCTGTCCATCAGTCTAGGCAACCGGGGGCAGCGTGTTCCCGATTGGCAATTGGTGCCGCTCAAGCACAAGCTGGCTCTGGTGCTCATGAACCAGTGCCCGGAAGCGGACTCCTGGGAGCTTTACCGCATGCTGACCCGGCCACACCCGGATTTGGGGGATCGCGCGGCCATCGATGTGGTGACACCGACCAATCTGGTCGCAGTCGTCCGAACCATCGCGGGCGATCAGCAGCATGCAGATGCCCCCGAGACTGTCTCGCCGCGGCCTATCCCCGAACAGGTGCGGCAGAGTGTCCGCCGGTTGGTGGATAGCACCGTGGTGCTTGAAGGGGCTTGAACGCCGACGGTGCGACTTGGCGACCGGGGTGGGACTGTCCCGGTCGCCAGGCTCGGGATCAGGCTGCGCCAGCCTTGGCAATCTGCAGTGCTCTGCGCTCGAACCGCTCAGAAACAGAATTGGCTGGCCCGTGGGGACGCTGCAGGTGCGTCACGATTTCGTAGGGACCATCAGAGAGTGGTCGCATGCTGATTCCCCATCCATGAGCATGCTCGATGTGCGATTGCGCGGATAAGCCGACGCCATAGCCCGCCGCCACCCATAGAGCCAGCAGCTCGAACGAAGTCATGTACCGAATGTTCCGTTGGTCTTCCGGTAGGAAGGAGGACAACCTCTGATCCAGTAAGGGACAGGCCTCTGCTTGCCAGCGAAACACCATGTAGTCCTGCAACCCGGCAATTGTGAGCGTTGCCTGATCCAGCAAAGGGAGCCGCAACGGCAGGGCAACGGCCATGCTTTCGCTCCACAGGGGCTGACTGCTCAGGGATGGATCGGCCAAGCCCTGAAGCGACATCCCTGCGTCGTAACGGCCTTCACGAAGCCCTGCCACCAGATCGTCCGCCGTGACCTCGAAAAACGCGATGGTGACTTCCGGTTCCTCCGCGCGCTGCAGCGCAAGCAGCTTGGAGAGACGTGATGACGGCACACTAGGCGCTATCGCGAGCTTGAAGTGGGACAACCGGTTGGTGGCGTCGTGCATGAGAGCCCCACGAAGCTATCGGGTCAAATAAAGTAACCTAATATGATAGCAATGAGTTAAGTTTAACGTGGTTAAATTCTCTTGGCTGATCGACGCTTCTGTCAATGCAGAAGCGTCCAATTTCACAAGGCCGTCCCCCAGGCACAACCACATTTGAAGCCGAGCCAGCGCTGGCCTTCGGAAAAGCGGTGCGTGCCACACGCCTGGAACAAGGAGTCGGTCAGGAAAAGCTGGCAGGCTTGGCTGGGGTCGCGCGCTCGCACATGGGCAAGATCGAGCGTGGAGAGCATATGCCTACGCTGGCTCTGATACTGAAAATTGCCGCCGCGCTCGGGATAAGTGCTGCCGAACTGATGGCTGTAACAGAGCGCAACCTTGGTTCTGGCACCGATTCTTGAGATTGGCCGTCTGCGGATGGCGCCGTCAGTCGCCCAAACGGTCGCGTAGGCGAGCGATGAATCGCTCCAGCGAAACCGACATACTGCTGTTTTCGGACCAAAGCAAGTAGGTAGTGATGACTGCGGATTCCATCGCCAAGGGACGGATCACAACATCCGGACGCTGGTAGCCAGCGATCCTGGTCGTCGTTGTGAAGCCGACGCCGTAGCCTGCACCGACAAGGGTGAGCATCATGTCCAGCGAGGACGCGTGCTCAACGACATTCGGCTTGTGCTCCAGAGGCTGCAGGAGCTGTGCCAGTTGGTGGCAGTACCCCTCGCACACCTGTGGATCGCACAAGACGAGCGGGTGGCTCCCGAGTTCATGAAGTGGAACCTCCCTGTGGGCGAGCAACTCGTGCCGGGCTGGCACAGCAAGCACCAGCGGGTCTCGCCAGATCGGTTCCGCAACAATGCCATCACCGACGTCGGCGGTGTGCGCGAACCCGATCGTGAAGTCGCCTGATCGTAAGCCGCGCAATTGCTCGGCCAAAGGCACTTCGGACAGACGTATCTCGACCTCCGGCTCCTCGGCGCGGCAACGGGCCAGAAACGCCGAGAGCCGAGGGTCGGTCGCACCATCGGAGACGGCAATGCGCAGGTTCCCTCGCAAGCCTGCTGCGACCGCTCGAACGTTCTCCTGTGCCTGCTCCAGGACAGTGAACAGCCTGCGGATGTCCTGTAAGAAGGCGGCGCCAGCAGGGGTCAGCGCTGTGCCCCGGCGATTCCGATCGAAGAGCACAACCCCTAGCTCGTCCTCAAGCTCTTTGATAGTTCGAGACAAGGGGGATTGCTCTATATGCAGGCGCTCAGCGGCGCGTGTGAAATGAAGCTCTTCGGCCAAAACGATAAAGCAACGCAAGTGTCGCAGTTCCATGAGCAATGTTCCTATTCAGGCGCTGACAACCTCCTTCTATTTGCTCACGCCATGCAGGTTGAAAACTGCTTTTAAGCGATGTATGTGGCATATGTTCTTTGAGCACGAGTCGTAGGCGTTCAACTTTTCCAAACGAGATGCCGGGCTCTGATTGACCAAGCGCTCAAGAGCCTTGTATATCTACGGCGCTACGGTTCAATATTTACAATGTCACCAATGTCATGTACGTATGCGAGTGCATAGGCCATCTCTCCAGACGTTTGCGCATGCAAAAACATCAATGGTTGCCCGCTTGTTACCTCGTCCCCTAGGCGAACCTGCAACTGAATCCCTGCGGCCGAACTCTCTGGCGCTCCGGCCAATTTGGCTAAACGGGAAAGTTTCCGGTTGTCGATGTGTACTGCTCGTCCCGTAGTGGTTGCCAAAAGCGGTTCGACGTAAAGAGCTTGGGGTGGCTCACGAAATCCCCCCTGAGCGGCACAGATCCTCTGAAATTTTTCCCAGGCGCGGCCACTGCTGATCGTCTCGTGAGCCAATCGAATTCCATCCCCTTCTTTGGCGACGCCGCCAAGCTCAAGTACCGCACCCGCGACCAACGCCACGCGGTCACATAGGTCTTGCGGCGCATCCGCCTCGTTGCGCAATACGGCCAACACGTCGCGCGCCTCCAACGCCGGGCCGATACCTCTGCCGACAGGCTGATTCCCGTCTGTAAACAGGCAACGCAATACAAGGCCAAATGACGCGGCGACTTCCGAAAGGTGATGCGCAAGATGCTCGGCAGTTTCCCGGCTGCGGACTTTTGCGGTTGGCCCAACCGGAATATCGATCACGATGTGGGTCGCCCCTGCTGCAATCTTCTTGGATAACACCGAGGCAATCAGTTGTCCTTGCGTGTCGATATCCAGTTCACGCTCAATACGCACGAAGATGTCGTCCGCGGGGCTGAGGTGCATCGCGCCGCCCCACGCCACGCATCCACCCTCTTTCTCCACGACCTTTCTGAGCGTATCCAGGTCCAGGTCTACAGGAGCCAGCGTTTCCATGGTGTCCGCCGTGCCGGCGGGAGAGGTGATGGCGCGTGATGAGGTCTTGGGCATCACCAATCCATTGGCTGCGGCGATGGCAACCACCAACGGCGTGGTGCGATTTCCCGGTAATCCGCCCACGCAATGCTTGTCCACAACAATCGGAGCCTGCCATTGCAGGTGATCCCCGACATCGACCATCGCACGGGTGAGATGGATGGTCTCTTGCATATCCAGAGGCAGTACCGCCGTTGCGGTCAGGAAGGCCGAAAGTGCGACATCGGTATAGCGACCATCGACCACATCACGGACGATCGCCTGCAACTCCGTCGTTTGCAGTCGGTGGCCGTGAATTCGCGCACGCACGGCCGACAACGATTCGAGCAGCGGAGGATGCCGAACCTGCACAAGATCGCCCTCATGAATGTCCAGGGCATCCCAGGCGGCCTCGGACAGAGCGATCTGTCCGGTTTTGAGCAGATCGCTGTCGATTTGGTACAGTAGCGCTTGCACAGTGCGGTCGCCGGCAATGATCAGTACCTGTGACCGCGGTGCCAGCCCTTCGGCACGGCAGACATGGCAATCGGTACGCATCAAGACGACGGGTTGATGCTGGGCATGCAGTCGCATGCGCAATGCTTGCAAGGCGGGTGTCTGGGGAGTGATGCGGGCACTCACAGGGCGAACTCCTGGTTTTGCATGGGCACCGATGCGTGCCATTTGAGTTCGCGCTGAATACGTTCGCGCAGCGCCTCGGAGGCATTGGATTCACCATGAACAATGAACACCCCTTCCGGCGCCCGGGTAAAGCCGCCCAGCCAACGCATCAGTTCATCGCTGTCGGCATGAGCCGACAACATCGGAAGCTCGGCGACCTCCGCATTGATCGGCATCCAGCGTCCATGAATCTTGACTTCGCGAGCGCCCTCAAGCAGTTTGCGTCCGCGCGTACCTGCGGCCTGAAATCCAGAGAACAGCAGCGTGTTCTGATGAATGCCGCCAAACGCTTCTATGTGATGCAACACGCGGCCACCTGTGGCCATGCCGCTGGCGGAAATAATCACCTTGGGGTAGCGATTCGCCGATAGTGCCTTGGACTCTTCAACGTCGCGCACGTATTTGACTTCCGAAAATGCGGCCTCGAAATCGTGTTGCGTGAGCTTGTGGTCGTCGGAGTGGCGGTGCAGCAGCACAGTTGCGTTGGTGGCCATCGGACTGTCCAGATAGACGGGCACGTTGCGGAGCCGACCGCGCTGTCGCAGCAGCCACAAGTCGTAGATCAACGACTGCGCTCGTCCCACGGCAAAAGCGGGAATTACCACCGTGCCTCCGCGGCGAGTCGTGCGCTCGATGATGTCGCCCAGCGCTTCGACGGCATCGGAACGGTCATGACGACGATTGCCATAGGTGGACTCGATGATGATGTAGTCCGCTTCCGTGACTGGTTCAGGATCAGGCATGACCATGTCGTCAAAGCGTCCCAAGTCGCCGGAGAACACCAAACGCTTGCCGCCAATGTCGATCTGAGCCGTCGCCGCCCCAAGAATGTGACCGGCGCTGCGCAGCAGTAGACGGGCATTGCCCGGCAATTCAGTCTCTTGATGCAGCGGCACCGGTTTGAACTGCAGGAGCGTACGTTCTGCATCCCGAACCCGATACAGCGGAAGGGCTGGCTTGTGTTTGGAAAATCCTTTTCGATTGGCGAAATCGGCGTCCTTCTCCTGCAACCAGGCGCTGTCGAGTAGGATGAGTTCGGCGACATCTCGCGTGGCTGAGGTCGAGAAAATCTTCCCGCGGAACCCGTCCAGCACCAATCGGGGCAGATACCCACAATGATCCAGGTGCGCATGCGTTAATACGACCGCATCGATGTCCTTGGGCTCAACTGCCAGGCGCTGCCAGTTAAGTTCGCGCAGGTTTTTCAATCCCTGGAACAGTCCGCAGTCGATCAAGATGCGGGTATTGCCATGGGTGATAAGGTGTTTGGAGCCGGTGACGGTGCCGGCACCGCCCAGGCTGGTCAATGAGAGCATGTATTTGTCTCCCCTCTTGTTTGTGGGTTGTGAAATCAGGAACCGGCGCGGTCGCCGCGGACCGCGTCAGAACCACTTGAAATTCGCGCGTCGGTCGCGGCCGCAGCAACCTGCGAACTGTTCCAGCCGGTCACTTGCGCAGCCGCATAGATGGCGTCCGCCCAGGTGCAGCGGTTGGCGATCAGCATTCCAGCCACATCGAGTGTGCCGCCGCGGTTGATGTAGCCCAAAGCCCGCGTCTTCGAGGGGCCGCTGTCAATGCGGCGCAGCACGCCCAGCATCGGCTCAGGGCGGGTATGGCTCATCAACACGCGCGGCAGGTGAGGCGGGAAGAGCGCTTGCAGTGCTTCGTCACCGAGCACGAAGGCGGCCTCAAGGTCGTCTCGTGGAATGCGCAGACGGCCGGGCTCGATCGCCACGGTGACGCACGACGTAAACCCATGGTGCCCCAGGCGGGCGTGGGCTTTGAGCGCTTCCTCCAACTGGTAGGCGCCAATCGCCACGAACTGCAGTTGTGCTGTAGCCGGATCGCCGGCTACATGGGCTGCGCCGTGCTCGATCAGCGATTGAGCGGCGGCGGCATTGAAGTGATTCGGCGTGTCGCGCTTGGAGACCACAACACAAGCCACTTGGCCCCGGCTGGCGTAGACCGCTCGCAGCGCGGCGCACGCCGTGTTGGCATCCACCGGGAACAACACGCGTGCGGTGTCCGACATCTCCCCCAGCAATGCTTCGCCAATGGTCGGGTCCTGGTGTGACTGCTCGTTCTTGCTGTTCTCCCAGGTGTGGGATGTGACGATCAGCGGGACGGAGATCCAGCCTGGCGGCTGGCCCAGTTCCTTCTGCCGACGCGCGAAGATGATCTCCTGGCGCATCAATCCAAGCATCTTGACCGCGAATGCCTCGTAGCTGACGATCAGGTTCAGCCCCCCTTTGTTGGCGAGGGCGGCGGCCGCAACGGCTTCTTCATTGAGTGCGGTGACCACCGAGCCATCCGTCGATTCCGGGACGCCGGGTTCGGGCACGTTGACGCGGTGCTTGAGCAGCGCTAGCGTGGTCCCCATCTTGTTGCTGGCCAGTTCATCGGGATTGCCGATCCGGATGCGCAACTGTGGATTTGCCTGCACTAGCTCCACGAACCAACGGTCCAGTGCGGACATGGCGCTGCCCGATACCTCAGTTGGCGCCCAGGCCGGCATCGGCAGATGAGGGCTCGCTGGATGGCGTAGGGCCATGGGGTGCTCGCTTTCGCGCGAGCGCTGGCTCTGGCCGTGATTCGCAAGGACGGTGAGCGCGTTTTCCAGTTCGCTCTCGGGCACGAACAGCGCCGCAGCCCCTGCGTTGAAGGCCTCGCGTGCCTGCGCATCCTCGCGCGGATTGCCGTTCAGCGGCAGGTTGTGGGCGGCATTGGTCGCCGCGCCCGGGAAGCCAAAACCTTTCTCCGTCTCGGCGATCACGTAGGGCAGCTTGACCGGATAGCGCCGATCCGAGCGTGCGGCGAAGGCGCTCAGCGTGTCTTCGGCTTCAACAATGGCCCATGCGATCGCCATCGGATCACGTCCATCAACGATGACCGGATCGAAGCCGTTGTGGCGCAGGTCCTCGGCCAGCCAGGTAGCGCCACCTTCCTGCACGATCTGGGTGCGCTGCTCGATGCGCCGTCCGTTGAGAATCATGACCGGGATGGCGAAGCCGCAGTCCTCGGCGCGCCACCAGCGCGGCGCCCAGTCCGAGCCACGTTGTTCCTCGAAAGCGCCATCACTGAGGAATGCCACCAGGCTTTCTCCCGGCAACGGCGTGTGCACATACTGCAGCCCGGCGAACCCCAGATAGCCGCCTTCGGAGATCGCGCCGGCCGTGTTCGGCCCGGCATGGCTACCCAGCGGTACCGCGGGCCGACCCTGCTTATCGATGGCATAGGAGTAGAAGTCCGCGATCAGGAGCGACAGGCCCGCCTCGCTGCGGTCGTAGCGTCCACGCTGGGCGGCGGATACATCGCCGGTCAGTGCGTTCACCGCCTCGATCGCGGCCACGCAGTGCCCCTGCCCCATGAGCCAGCCGCGTGTCGTCCCGGTCAGCGCGTTGGCCAACAGATAACCCACGAAGGCTGGCACCATGTTGAGCGAGCCGCCGGTGTGGCCTTCGGGCGTTTGTTTGAAATCATCGGAGCCCAGTGGGCAGCCGCTTCGGTCGATGCGCCGGGCATAGGTCATATGCGCCACTACGCTCATGGCCGTGCAGGCCACCCGGTCGGCTGCAGCCAGCAGCGCATGGGCCGAGGCTTCGTCTGCTATACGCCTTTGCGCGACCAGACGTTGCACTAGGGCCTGCATACGTTCGATGGTTTCAGACCTGTGCGCGATGGGCCCGTAACCAGCACGCCAATCGGTTGCGAGGTTAGCTTGAGAGGATATTTCAGGTCTCCTTGAAAATAGTTGGATCGATAAAAAGATCAGCCTCGCGGATCGGTTTTCCCGCTAGAGAGAGCGTCGGCAATCAGCGAAGCGAGACCAATCCGGTTGCTCGGATGCGGTACTGCGTCGGTGGACGTAATTCGGGCAAACAACGGTGTCAATTGGGCCCAGGCATCCTCGGCGAACAGGGCATGCACCACTACGCACTCCGGCTTGCGCATTCCTTGCTCGGCGAGCTTGCGCGCCGCGACGGCGAGCGTGCGGCCTGATGATGCGATGTCGTCCACAAGCACCGGCGTTCTGCCGCGCCAGATCGACAGGTCGGGAACATCGATGTCCACGCTGCGATCGCCATGGCGTGTCTTGCGAAGCACAGCGTGCGGTACGCCGATGCGGGACGCGATGGCGCCGGCCCACTGCTCGCTTTCCTCGTCGGGGCCCACGATCAAAGGTTCTTCGACATGATTCGCGATCCAGTCGGCCAGCAGTGGTGCGGCATGCAAGGTGATGGTGGGGATCGTGTAGACCGCTGATAGTGTCGGATAGCGGTGCAGATGCGGATCCACCGTGAGCAGCTTGTCGAAGGTCGATGAGACCAGACGTGCGAAGGACCGCGACGTCACGCTTTCTCCGTCATGGAATCGCTTGTCCTGGCGCATGTAGGCCAGATACGGTGCGATCAGGTTCACCTCTTGCGCGCCAAGTTCGCGCGCCGCGTCAGCGGCAAAAGCCAGAAGCAGGAACTGCGGATCAGGATGGGCCAGCGTGCAAATCACATCCACGATCCGATCGGCAGGTTCGCCATGCAACCGGACATAGCTCTCGCCATCGGGGAATCGGCGCGTTTCGATGCGGCCGGCTTCGCTGCCGCATGCCTGCGCGATGCCGCGGGCCAGATCTTCATTGCCGGGTAGGGCCAGGGTGAGTCGTTGCATCCATTTATCTCCTTATTTGTTGTCCTTGGTCTCTTATCGAGCGCGGGTGCCTTATCGTTCAGCTCGCTGTGTTCACCTTGCCAACTGGCTAATGACGACGGCATTGGCAGTACTGCGTCGACGTGGTAGCTCCACAAGCAACCAGGCTCTTGTCATGAACAGCAACAGAGTGGCTTGCATGGCGTTCAAGGAATCGATCTGCATCAGAATCGCCGTCCTACGGTGATCGTTCCGTAGACCGGGATTTCGTTTTGTCCCCGGAATTCGCGTGTGCGGTGGTAGCGGGCTATCGCGATGCGCCAATTGCCCTGGGTAATCGCGACGCCGTAGCCGACATCCGCCACGAGTGACCGTTTATTCACGCTATGGCTGGACTTGAAGGTATTGCCGTCCAACGTGATGTCGTGCAGAACCCAGCGACCGTCTAGCGCCACGAAGAGGTGGGCGTTCCAGTTGCCGCCAGCGGTCGTGCGCACGGGCGCGGTGTTTTCTCCGGCAGGCCGCAGCGGTGCCGTGCCTAAATCATCCGGCAGGCGCAGGCCATAGCGCAGTTCTCCACCGACATTCGCGTAGGTGGCGAAATTGCCGAAGCTGCCGCCCCAGTGGCGGGTCAGATCCCAGCCCCAACCGCTGACGTTTTCTTGCCTGAAGACTCGCGTTCGGCGTTCGTGCAGCAACTGCAGCACAGGTTCGTCGCGCAGTTGGTGTCTCCAGCCATTGAATTTGTCCACTCCGATGGTGTCATGCCACCAGTTCTGGGTTTGCCTGGCCTGGGAGGAGGGGCCCACAACACCGACGCGGATTTGTGAGGTGCGCAGCGTATCGCCGCGCCGCGCGTTGTAGCCGAGGCTCAACATCATTGCGCCGGCGAAAGGGCGGTCGTCTTTGATCAGATCGCTGCGCGTTTTGTCGCTCGGGGTGTACATCATCTGCCCGAAGCCGATGGTCATGTTCTGTTCGTCAAAACCCTCGGGTTGCAGCACCGTGAGAAAACGATTCAGCCCACGGACGAGACGGGGTAGGCAAGGGTCATCGCGATAGTCCACAAGGTTGGGGGAGACCCAGCTGACGAGAAATCCATTGGAGTAGCCTTGATCTTGTCCAATGCCGCCGAACATGTCGTTGTCGATCCGCAGATTGAGCGTTCCGGTCGAGCGCAGCGGATTGTCACGGTGGCAGGACTGTGCCTGCGCGCAGGCACTCAGCGACAGCAGCAGCAAGGTAGCTGCGACTCTGAGCCTCCATTCAGCGAGGTCAGTGGGCTGAACTTTCGTCACGCTGGCATGCCACCGTGCCCAGGGGTTGCAGTAGCAATGACAGAATGGGGCTGGCGTACCAGCATCACCGGAACTGGTGCGATGCGAGCGAGCTGCTCGGCATCGCTTCCCAGCAGCAGCCTGTCCACGCCCCGGCGTGCGTGAGTACCCAACACCACCAACTCGCATTGAGTGGTCAGTGCCTGCTGAGCGATGAGCACCGAGACGCGCTCGCCCTTGCTTTCCAGAAGGACGGTCTCAACCGCCAGGCCTTCCTGCCTCAGCCGCAGCGCCGCCTCGTCCAGCAGCTTCTGCCCGGCCGCCAGGAAGCCCGGCCTCACTTCTTCAATATAGATCCTCGGCCTCTCGAAGCCGTTGATGTGCTTCATCTCCTCGATGACGTGCAGCAAGACGATGGTTGCGCCATTCAGGCGTGCCAGCACCGCAGCGTGGTGGAGCGCCAAATTGGCGGTAGGACTTCCGTCGAGCGGACCCAGGAGTCTTGAGTACATGAATATCTCCAGTTATCAGAGTAGGACGGGGTGCCGAACAGATATTGCGCATACCGTGTCGCAATAGCGGACGCGGTATGCGCTTATTCAGTTGCGTAGATATTCCCCTGGGGCATCGCAAATAGTGGGGTATCCACTGGATTCGGCCCCCATGAGCGGAGGCGCAACAACATCACCGGAACGCTCTCGCAGCCATGCCGACCATGCCGGCCACCAGGAGTCCGGATGCGTCTGCGCCGTCGCTTGCCACTCATCCGGCGCCATGTATCCATCACCGGCTGCGCGGGTATGGATTTGATATTGGCGCTTACCTCGGCCGGGCTCGCTCACGATGCCGCCGTTGTGCCCGCCAGTGGTCAACACGAAAGTCAGCTCGGCCGAAGACAGGAGATGCAGCTTGTAAACGGAGTGCCAAGGCGCAACATGATCCGTGGCAGTGCCGACGCAAAACATCGGTACAGCGATGTCTCCCACTGAAACCGGGCGACCCGCGACGGGATAACGCCCTGCGCTGAGATCGTTATTCAGGTAAAGGCGCCGGAGATACTGCGAATGCATCTTCGCAGGCAGGCGAGTCCCATCGGCATTCCAGGCCATCAGGTCGGTCATTGGCCGACGATCGCCCAACAGGTATTCGTCAATCATGCGAGACCAGATGAGATCGTAGGCACGCAATAACTGGAAAGCTCCACTCATCTGTTCGGGGGTCAAATAGCCGGTTTGAGCCATGCTGGCCTCCAACAGCGCCACTTGACTCTCGTTGATGAAAACACTCAGCTCGCCCGGTTCGCTGAAGTCCGCTTGTGCGGCAAGCAGGCTTACGGACACCAGCCGCATATCGCCATCACGCGCCATGGCTGAAGCACCAATGGTCAGTAGCGTTCCACCCAGGCAATAGCCAGCCGCGTGTACTCCATGCCCGGGGACAATGGAAGTCACGGCGTCCAGCGCGGCATGCAAGCCGAACTCCAGGTAGTCATCCATGCCCAGATCTCGATCCTCTGCATCCGGATTTCTCCAGGAGGCGCAAAAAACCGTATGGCCCTGCGCAACCAGATACCGAATCAGCGAGTTATGCGGTGACAGATCCAGAACGTAGTACTTCATGATCCAGGCAGGAATGATCAGTATTGGCTCAGGATGGACTTTCGCGGTAGTGGGCGTGTATTGAATCAACTCGATTAATTGATTCCTCAGTACGACTTTTCCTTCCGTCACCGCCACGTCGCGCCCAACGACGAAGTTCTCGGTTCCCGCAGGAGGCTCACCGGATAGTTGTCGGCGCAGGTCATCGAGAAAGTTGGACATGCCACGCGCCAGGTTGGCGCCTTGTTCTTCTATCGTTTTTTTCAGGACAACGGGGTTAAAAAGCGCAGAATTGGTCGGCGATACCATTTCCAGCCATTGCTTTGCGCCAAACGCCAATAGGCGTTCGTGTTGTGGATCAACACCCCATACACCTTGCGTGGCTTGCTCCCACCATTTGGATTGAATAAGAAAGGAACTGCGGAAAAGGTTGTAGGGCCATTGATCCCATGCCGGATCGTTGAAACGACGGTCATTGGTAGGTGACGGTTCAGGAGATGCAACTTCCTGGTCCGGACTGACCAAGCTCTTTTTCAGCAGAGACATCCATTGCTCAGACAAGGAGCCTGCAAAAGACAAAAGCTCCGATTGCTTTCCGGGGCTGTTCGCTAAATGGCTTGCCCAGTCCGTCCAAGCCAACAGCGACGATTCAGGTGAAATTGAGGACCAAGCCTGGGCCCAAGCCATATGCGCTTGCATATCCAGTGCCGGAACGATTGTCGATGAAGTATTACCTTTCTTGTTTTTTGTCAAAACGCATTACCTCAATTGCTATTCAAATAGATGGAGCGCCCTCGTTTGAACACGGGGGTAGTTGTGCTCGCTTGTGTTCATGCACACCGGCACTCATGTCACCAGCGCTTTTGCGATGACACCGTGCCAGCGTGCTAGAGATGTCTCCGCCTGCCGGCGCATTCCGTTAATTCTTTCGTCTTAACCGGCCATCAGGCTGATCACCAGTGCGTTCGCAATGTCGATGACGAACCCGCACACCAGGGGCACCACAATGAACGCCTCGCGCGCAGCGCCATGCTCCCGAGTGACCGCCGTCATGTTGGCGATGGCGGTGGCGGTAGAGCCCAGCGCGATTCCGCCGAAACCGGCACACATCACTGCAGCCTGGTAATCCTTGCCCATTGCCCGAAAAACGATCAGAAAAACGAACGCGATGACCAAGATGATCTGCACCAGCATCGCCACCGTGATGAAGGCAAGCACAGGCTGCAGTTCCCAGAGCCTGAGCCCCATCAGCGCCATGGTCAGAAACAGGCCCAATGACATGTCGGAGACCAGGGCGATGCCTGGCTGCATGCTTGGCCAGTTCCATAAACGCCCGCGCCCACTCGGCCTCATCCAGTCGGCCACCATGCGCAGGAGAATTCCGGCCAGCAGGCAGCCCACAAAGGCGGGCAGCGTGACAGGGGTAAGCGCGACCAAGGCATTGATTCCTGAGCCCAACATCAAGGCGCAGTTGAGCCAGAGCAATGCCAGCAGCACGCCGTAGTAGTCCAGGCAGGCATGCTGCTCATCGCTGTGCAGCGTGCCAATTTCCAGGGCGCTGTCTCCGGAGGCTCGAAGTCGATGCCTGCGCATGAGCAGACCTGCGATCGGGCCGCCGATGGTGCAGGCCGCGATCAGGCCGATCATGTTCGCCGCCAACCCCAGTTCCTGCGCTTGCGCAATGCCGAGGTTTTGAACGAAGTAATCGGACCAGGCCAAGGTGGTGCCCACCCCTCCGGTCAGGGAAATCGAACCGACCATGAGACCGGCGCGCGGATCCAGGCCGAATGCGCGGGCCGTCTCCATCCCGACGAGGTTCTGCAGCACCATGAACCCGATGGCCAACCCCGACAGGATCAGCAAAGGCCGTCCACCATGGCGCAGTGTGCGGGCGTCGGTACTCAGTCCAATGGCGGCAAAGAAGTACAGCAGCAGCGCATCGCGCGCTTCCAGATCGAAACTGACCGTGACCCCCATCCCGTAGTACAGGACGAAGACAACCAAGGCGCAAGCCAAGCCGCCCACCAAGGATTCCGGGATGCTGTATCGACGCAAGATGCCCGAACGCGCTACCAAGCCCTTGCCCACAAACAACAGCAGAATGGCGAGCGTGAATCCATGGAAGGCATCGATCTTCATCGCACCTTCTCCCTGTCCAGGCAGGACAGCGCATGGCTGGCGGCGATCCACTCTTCATTGGTGGGTTCGATCGCCACGATGACCTGGCTGTGGTCGCTGGAAATCGTCGCCGCGTGGCTGGCATTGGCGTCGGTATCCAGGGCAATGTTCAGAAAACCCAGTGCCGCACCGATGCGCTCGCGAATGAACGCATTGTGTTCACCGACACCTGCCGTGAATACCAGCATGTCCAGACCGCCCAGAACAGCAACCAAGGCACCGATCTCGCGCACGATGCGACGCACGTAGAGGTCCAGCGCCAAGCGCGCTCGCTCACCCGTTTCACCTTCATCGTTCTCGTGCCGGACAATGACGCGCGGCTCGGCCGAGATTCCCGAAACGCCGAGCAGACCGGACTCGTGATAGAGGACACGCCCCACTTGTTCCAGTGAAAGCTTCTCGATCTCCATCAGGTAGAGCACGGCGCCTGGATCGAGCGCACCGGTGCGGGTGCCCATCATCAGCCCGTCAAGCGCGGAGAAACCCATGGTGGTGGCCACGCTTTTGAGTCCTTGCATGGCACACAGGCTGGCGCCACTGCCCAGGTGGGCAACGATGGTGCGCCTGCGCGCCGCGTCGCCATGGCGTTCGGGCAAAGCCTCAGCCATGTACTCATACGACAGGCCGTGAAATCCGTACCGGCGCAGACCGCGCTCCCATGCGGCGTAGGGCAACGGCAGGAGCTGCTCGAGCTTGGGGATGGTGTGATGGAAGCCGGTGTCGAAGCAGGCCACCTGAGGCAGCTCCGGCTGTTCGCGCAGCAGAATATCGATGGCTTCCAGCGCGAACGGCTGGTGCAGTGGCGCCAGCGGGATGTATCCCTGCAGATCGGTGAGCACCTGGGCGTCCACCCGCACTGGCTCGAAATACCTGCTGCTACCGTGGACGATCCGATGAGCGACCGCACCTATCCGGCGGCCGTCGAGCCGCTGACTGACGCGATCGCGGATGATGCGCAGCGCGGCACGATAGGGATGTGCCGTGTCCAGTTTGATCGGGAACGGCGCAACCCCGGTCTCTTCGAAATCCGGATCGGCGCCGCCGATTCCCAGCACTTTGCCATTCCACAACGCCTGGCGAGGCAGTGGCGTGGCCGAAGGGTCGAATACCGCAAACTTGATGCTGGATGAACCGCAGTTCAGTACAAGGATCAGTCCGTGCCCGGGGCGTCCGGAGCGGGCCGTGGTCGCATCCATCATGTCGTCCTCTTTTTGCCCGGCCCCGGTGACGTCGCCACGGTGTTCGGATATGCCTGCACGCTCATCGTCGTCAGATTCAGCGTGCCGTATAGCCGCCGTCGGCGATGAGCTGGGTGCCCGCAAAGAAGCTGCTTCCTTCCGATAGCAAAAACGCCACGGCATGGGCGATTTCGTCCGGGGTGCCCAGACGGCCGATCGGATGCAGGCCAACAGCCTCCTGAAGGGCCGATTCGTCGAGGAAATCCAGGATGGGCGTCCGCACGTAACCGGGATGGATCGAGTTGATCCGGACTCCCTTGGCCGCATAGGCCAGCGCTGCCGAGCGGGTCAGCCCGGTAACAGCGTGCTTGGCTGCGACGTACGCTGGGTTTCCTGCATCGCCGACCACCCCCCAGGATCGAAGAGACGTTGACGATGGCGCCGCCACCCGAACGCAGGATGGCGGGAATCTGATGGCGCAGGCCATAGAACACGCCGTTCAGGTTGATATCGATTACCCGGCTCCAGGCGGCAGGATCCAGTTCCCCCACTGGGCTCTGGTCGCCACTGATACCGGCGTTGTTGACCGCAAAATGAAGGCCGCCGAACATATCGACTGCGCAGGCCACAGCAGCCTCAACGTCATTGATGCGTGCCACGTCGGCCACATTGGCCACGGCTTGGCCGCCATCGGCGCTGATGAGCTTGGCGACGCGCTGCGCATTGTCGGCGCTGACATCCGAGACGACGACACTCAAGCCGTTGCTCGCAAGAAGTCGCGCGATGGCCTCACCAATGCCGGATCCTGCACCGGTGACCAGGGCTACGCGGCCAGAGAATGAGTACTTCATAGTGTTTCCTCCAATGGGGTGGATACGTTGCTGATAAGTCGATTCACGGGGGTGACAGCCGATAGTGGTGCGCCAGCATCAGTGCAATCGCGCATGAGGCGATGCGTGTATCGCGCGAGTCGGCGCGGCTGGTCAGAATGACCGGCACTTTCGCTCCGAGGACGATTCCGGCGCTGGCTGCGCCGCCCAGGAATATCAACTGCTTGGCAAGCATGTTGCCGCTCTCCAGGTCAGGCACGACAAGGATGTCGGCCTGCCCGGCGACCTCGGAGACGATCCCCTTGGTGCGCGCAGCGGCGATGGAGACGGCGTTGTCGAAGGCCAACGGCCCGTCGAGCAGGCCGCCAGTGATCTGGCCGCGATCGGCCATCTTGCACAGCGCCGCCGCGTCGAGCGTGGCCGTCATCGTCGGGCTGACCGTCTCGACTGCGGCCAGGATTGCGACCTTGGGTTCGCGCACGCCGATCACCTGCGCCAGCTCGATGGCGTTGCGGATGATGTCTGCCTTCTGTTCCAGAGTCGGGGCGATATTGATCGCTGCATCGGTGACGATGAACGGGCGCGGATAGGCCGGTGTCTGCAACAGGAAGCAATGGCTGACCCGGCGCTTGGTGCGCAACCCCGCTGCTGCCGAAACCAGCGCGGACATCAGTTCGTCGGTGTGCAGGCTCCCTTTCATCAGGGCTTCGACTTCGCCATTGGCCGCCAAGGCTACGGCTTGCTGCGCGGCGGCGTGGCTGTGGGGTGTGTCCACAATGGTGACGTCGGCCAGATCCAGCCCGGCCTCGGTGGCGACTGCTTCGAGCCGCCCTCGTGGCCCGACCAGCACCGGCTCGATCAACCCCGCGTGGCGCGCTTCGAGCGCAGCGGACAGGCTGGGGACATCGCAGGGGTGGGCGACGGCCACCCGAATCGGTTGCAAGTGCGCGACGTGCGCCAGCAGGCGTTGCAGGCCTGTGTGGCCCTGCGCATCCGGGTGGATTTCCGGCAACGCGGTGCGCGTTCGTTCAATGCGCTCAGTGGGCGCCGCGACCTCTACCTGGCCTTGGAAAACCGCCGCATCCTCCTGGTTGGTGCAGGCGCAGGCCAGCGTGATACGCCGAGTGGCGGTGTCCTTGCTGGTCACCTGCACTCGCACGGTCAGCCTGTCGCCGGGCCGAATCGCCCCGAGGAAGCGCAGGTTCTGGCTGACATGCAGGGTTCCGGGTCCCGGCAGGCGTGTTCCCAGCACAGCCGAGATCAGGACGTTTGCACAAATGGCCTCGGTGGTGTCCCGCGAGGGCGAAGACACCGAAGATTCCGGATCCACATCGCCCGATTGCAGCGCGAACATCTGGATGTCTTGCGGCGAAAACGCGCGTTCGAGGCTGGCGCTGTCGCCGATGGCGATCTCGTCGAAGGTGCGGTTGCGCAGAACCTGCAATGCGTCGGCGGCGCCATCGACCGGTGCGGAGGACGTCGTCATTTGTCTTTCCCTCGCCGTGTTTGACTTGTGCGCGGCGCGGCTGGCGTCTTGGACACAGTTTTCTGCGTAGCAGTTTTCTTCTGAGGCGCCTTAGGCTTTGGAGAGGATGTCTTGGAGGTCGTGTTTATGGCCGGAGCGGAGGTGTCACTGGCGGAGCTCGGCATGGCTGGCGCCGCATTCGCATCCTCGACCGCAGCGGATGTGCCACTGGCAGAGCGTGGCATGGCGGTTGTCGACTTCGCGTCCACGACCGTAGCGGAGGTATCAGTGGCGGGACTTATCACGGCGGGCGCCGAAGCCGCCTGCGCTTGGCGCTCGGCCTGCTCGAACAAGGTAGAAACCTGCTCCAGCCTGGCTTGCTCCTGTGCGGACAGCACATCGCTGCTGCCGACCACCTGTACGATCATCTCCGCTACCTGGCGGATCTCATCAGGCGCTATGTCGTTCAGCAATCCGGGGATGGCGGACACCGTGGCGTCCTGGTCGAGCCGCATCAGCAAAGCCTGCCGACGCACGAGGTGGCGAAAGGCCTGCATGTCGAAGTCGCTGCCCAGGCGGGGACGCACCAGTTGCTCTGCGTGCCGGAAGTGCCGCTCGTCGGCCTCGCCACGCGCCGCGAGCACGAAGAACAGTGCCCGTATGACGGCTTCGGCGAGCCCGCCGCTGTGAATATCCGCTTCGAGCCGTGTCAACTCTTGCGCCAGATACTGGCGATGCTCGGGCGTCTCGCTGGGACGGGGTCGCGGCGGTGCATCGTCGTGCAGGCTCTGTCCAGTCATGGCCTGCACCAGCGGCAGGCTGTACAGCGTGTCAAACGCCTGTGCGTAGATCTGGTCGCGGCAATCACGGAATTGATCCAGCATCTGTTCGACGGCGGTGGAAAACTGCGCCTGCAGTTGCAGGAAAGGGTTGGCCTCGGAGACGGGCTGACGATGGTCGCGCACGTGTTGCGCAGCCTCATGTACTGCGGCGGCGAGCGGATGCCTGTCAGACCACAATTCATAGCCCATGCGCAGCGGATGCAGCTGCTCCAGCCACTTCGCACCCTGGTCCGTGACCAGGGCACGCATCCATGGCTGCACGAAGCTGCGGTAGCAAGCCAGGTTGACCTCGGAGATCCGCGCAACGGCGGCGAACCGGCGATCGTTCTCAGGGTCGGGACGGACGATCTCACGGACTTCATCGATGCTGCTGCGGCGAATCCGCGTCAGGAAGACGTCACTGGTTGGGTCTCCTTCCTGCACTGGGTCGGGATGCTCATCGATTTGCATGTGGTGAATGCCTGCCGGCAGCACGTCGATGATGTCGATGTTCGCAGCGAACTCCTGGTGCTCTTTACGCCCGACGCTGCCGGAGACGAAGATTCCCAGATGTCCGATGCTGTCATGGGTAGCGTAGACGATGGTCTGGTCATGTCCCAGCACGTCCAGGTCGTTGCGGTACAGATCGGTGATCCAGCCCAGGGCCTGGGGCGGTGGCGTGATGTTGTCCCCATAGGAGCAGAACACCAGGATCGGCGAGCGAATATTGCGCAGGTCGATGCGCACGCCATCAGACGTCACCAGCTGCGCCGTACTCAGTTTGTTGCCGATGAACAGGTTATCGACGATGTACTGTATTTCCACATCGTTCAGGAACACGTGGCCGCCCCAGTACTTCTCGAATTGCAAGTGGCGCGGGCCTTCCGTGTCGACCTTGGCGTACAGGTTGTACTGTTTGCTCCACAGCGTATTGGCCGGGTCCAGGTTCTCGAAGTTCTGTACCAGCCAGGCGCCGTCGAACCGACCGGCGCCCAGATCGCCGGTCAATGCCGTCAACCAACTACCGCCGGTCAGGCCGCCTGCATAGCGCATCGGCATGTCGCCCGCCCAGTACGACAGCGGCGCGCCGGCCACGATGATCGGTCCGAACAGTTCGGGCCAGACGGCAGCTGCCATCAGGATCTGCCAGCCCGCCTGGCAATTGCCGATGACCGCGGGCTTGCCGCGGCTGTCGGGGTGCAGCTCGCCGACCTTGCGCACGAAGGCCGCTTCGGCACGCATGACATCCTCGACGGTCTGGCCGGGAACGGGATCGGGCAGAAAGCCAACGAAGTAGCAGGGATGGCCTGCCTTCAGAGCAGCACCGACCTCGCTGTCGGGTTTGAAACCGCCGATGCCCGGGCCATGGCCCGCGCGGGGATCGACCACCACGAACGGCCGCTTCTTGGGATCGGCCGGCGCGTCGGCTGGCGGCAGGATGCGCACGAGGCCATAGTTGACTGGCCGCGGAAGCTCCAGCCCGGACATGATGACCTCTGAGGCGAAGTCGAGTACGTTCGGCGTCTGCTCCTGCAAATGCGCCTGGTACTGGTTGCCGCGTTGGCGGCGAACGTCGGCATACAGAATGGATCGCTGCCAGGCATCCACTGCATACTCGGTTGCCATCGCCGATAGTCGCAACGGGTCCCACAGCAACTGCCCCCAATCGGCCGCTGGTGATGTCGTGGTGTCTCGATTCATGGCGATGGGCACTCCTTCTGTGATGAAACTGAAAAATTGAATGGCAAGGGGCCGCAGGCACATCGTCTTGCTGGCCCTTCCTCACTCAGTACATATGCTGGCCACCGTTCATCGATACATTGCTGCCGGTCATGAACCCCGCAGATTCACTGACGATGAATGCAACCAGTGCAGCGATTTCCTCAGGCCGTCCCAGACGACCCACGGGAATACCGGCAATCACTTGCTTGACCACTTCTTCCGACATGCTCGTCACCATCTTCGTATCCAGATACCCCGGCGAGACGGTGTTGACCGTCACGCCCTTGCGCGCCACCTCCTGCGCGAGGGCTTTGGTGAATCCATGCATCCCGGCTTTCGCGGCGGAGTAGTTGGTTTGGCCGAACTGCCCCTTCGAGCCGTTGATGGAGGAGATGTTGATGATCCTGCCCCAGCCCCTTTCGAGCATGCCGTCAATGAATGGCCGTGTGACGTTGAAGACGGAATCGAGATTGACGCGCAGAACGGCATCCCAATCGGCGTAACTCAGTTTGCGGAACGTGGCATCGCGCGTGGTGCCCGCGTTGTTGATCAGAATGTCGATGCGATGACCGTCTGCATGGATGAGGCCGGCCAGCTCCTGGCAGGAGGCATGGTCGGCCACATCCGCGCCGTAGGCGGCGAAGTCGTAACCTTCGCCGGCTTGGGTTTTCAGCCACGCGCCAATGCTGGCATTGCCCGGCGAATGGACGATGAGCACGGTATGGCCCGCATCGTGCAAGGCCCGGGCGATGGCTTCGCCCAGGCCGCCGCTGCCGCCGGTGACCAGTGCAGTGCGTTGCTCAGCCGGCATTGCGACCACCTGTCTTGGCTGGTGCGTCCTTGTCCTGTGCCTTGGCCCACACCGCTCCCCATTGCTTGAAAATATCCTGGAACGGCAATATCGCATCTGCCTGGCCTACGGCCTGCGTGACCGATTTCTGCCAGTCCTGAATGGCTTGCTGCAGGCCTTGGGTGAAGGTGGTCTGATTCTTGATCGCGACTTGTGTCAGCGCCTGCGCGCCGCCCACGTGGTACTGGAACTGACGCCAGAAGGCTTGTGCGGGCAGCGTGGCCAGTTCCTGCCAGTTCTGGGCCTTGAGCAGGCTTTCGATTTCCGCGCCGGACTCGGCAATGCCGTCTTTGCCCGCGCGCGTGGCGTTCTCCAACCATTGCTGGCCGTTTTCCTGCACCAGGCGCTGGAGGCGCAACTGCAGTTCCAGGTTCGCCTTGAACAGGTTGAGAGGGATGGTTTCATTGCTCATGGTCAAACTCCTTACTGGGTTGAGTGCCCACTCGGGCGGTCAAACGATCAGGCCATCTGGCCGATCGTTTTGCGAAAGCGTGCTAACGACAGGAAAAACAGCACCGTGCCGATCAGGGCCAGCGCCAGGAACGGCTGCCATACCGTCTCCAGGCCGGCGCCCCGGTAGAGGATAGCCTGGCTCAGTTCCACGAAATGGGTGGTGGGTGCGATCAGCATGATGTTCTGCGCTATCTCGGGCATGCTTTCGCGTGGCGTGGTGCCACCCGAGAGCATCTGCAGCGGCATGATGGTCAGCATCATCAACATACCGAACTGCGGCATGTTGCGCGCCAGGGTGGCGAGGAAGATGCCCATCGAGGTGGTGGCGAACAGACTGAGCGCCGCGCCAGCGAAGAACAGTGCAATGGAACCCTCGACTGGAACGCCCAGGACGCCGCGCACCATGAGATTGAGGGACAGGAAGGAGGCGATCAGCACGACCAGGGCCATCGACCAGACCTTGGAGAGCATGATCTGCGCGGGTGTAACCGGCATCACCAGCAGGTGCTCGATGGTGCCGTGCTCGCGCTCCCGGATCAGCGCTGCGCCGGTCAGGATGATGGACAACAGCGTGATGTGGTTGATGATCTGCACCACCGAGCCGAACCAGGCCTTGTCCAGTGCCGGGTTGAAGCGTGCGCGCAATGCCAGATCCACGGGTGGCGCGTCGGTGCCGCGGTAACGCTTGACGAACTCATTGACTTCGCCGGTGAAGATCTGCTGTATATAGCCACTGCCGGTGAAGGCCTGGCTCATGCGGGTGGCGTCGACATTGAGCTGCACGGCAGGCGATCGCCCCGCCAGCACGTCGCGCTGGAAGTTGGGCGGAATGACCAGAGCGAAGGTGTACAGCCCCGCGTCCATGCCCGGGTCCACGTCCCTATAGTCGATCATGGCCGGCTGGGTGAACTGCGGGGGGTAGAAGGCCGAGGCAACCCGCTGGGACAGCGCCGAATTATCCTCGTCGACGATGGCGATGGGCGCGTTGTGCAGCGTCTCCGGCATGGACGTGGCCTTGGTGTAGACCGACGCGGTGAACACATAGACGATGAGTACGAGCATCATCGGATCACGCCAAAGGCTCCACAGCTCCTTGACACCGAGGTCGTAGATGTTGGCAACGTTTCTTCCGCTCATCTCAGCGCTCCTGCTTCTTGAGTAGCAAAACGGCCGCACCGAGAATCACCGGAACCGACAGCAGCATCGACCACAACGGCCCCGCCAGATCGGCCAGGCCGAGCGCTTTGCTGAACACGCCACGGCTGATGGAGATCATGTGCGTGGCGGGGTAGATCTCGCCGATGAACTTGCTGGAGCCTTCAAGCGAGGACACGGGATCGATCAGGCCGGCGAACTGGGTGGCCGGAATGATGGTGCCGATCATGGCAAAGAACATGGCGGCGATCTGGCTGCGCGTGACGGCCGAGGCCAGCAGCCCCATGCCTGTCGCGGCGAAGGAGAAGATCAGCGCGGCCAGCGACAGGGTGAAGAAGCTGCCCGTGACCGGCACACCGAAGACGGTGACCGCGAGCAGGCTCATCAGCAGGAAGTTCACCATGGCCAGACCGACATAGGGCAGTTGCTTGCCGAGCAGGAACTCGATGCGCGTGACCGGCGTCACGTAGAGATTGGTGATCGAGCCCGTCTCCTTCTCGCGCACCACCGCCAGCGCGGTCAGCATCGCAGGCAGCATGAGCAGCAACAGCGGAATCACCGCCGGCACCATGGCCGGCAGGCTCTTGACATCGGGGTTGTAGCGAAAGCGCGTCTCGACGCTGGCATTGCCGGCTGCGCTGGCGCCGCCACGCTCGCTGGCCTGTGCCAGCAGCCAGTGCTGGTGCATGCCCTGAACGTAGCCCTGGACGGTTTCCGCGCGTTGCGGCATGGCGCCATCGAGCCAGGCGCCGATCTGCACGTTCTGGCCTCGCAATACATCGCGGCTGAAGCCAGGGGGGATTTCGATGGCCAGCGACAGTTCGCCGTTGCGCATGCGCCGGTCGAGGTCCTCGTAGTCGACGATCGGCGCGTGCTCGGTGAAGTAGCGCGATCCGGCCAGGTTCAGCGTGTAGCTCTGGCTAAGCGTGGTCTGGTCGCGATCGAGCACCGCATAGCTCAAATCCTCGACGTCCATGGTGATGCCAAAGCCGATCACGAACATCAGCAGCAGCGAACCGCCCAGCGCCAGGGTAGCGCGGACCGGATCCCGCTGCAGCTCCAGTGTCTCGCGCCACAGATAGCTGAACATGCGCTGCAAGCTGAAGCCTCCAGAGCGGTGCCCGCGGTGTTCAGCGGGTACCGCGGATGGCGGCTCCTCGTGATTGTCGGCCTCAGGCTGGCTGGGCGGGGCGGCTGTGCCGCCCTCGGCTTCGAGGAGGTAGCCGATGAAGGCCTCTTCAAGGGTTTTGGCGCCGCGTTTCTCGACCAGTCTGGCGGGCACGTCGCTGTCGAGCACCTTGCCGGCATGCATCATCGACATGCGGTCGCAGCGTTCGGCCTCGTTCATAAAGTGAGTGGAAATGAAGACCGTCACCCGGTCGCGCCGCGACAGCTCGATGAGCAGCCGCCAGAACGCATCACGCGCCACCGGGTCGACGCCGGAGGTCGGCTCGTCCAGAATCAGCAGCTCGGGCTTGTGCACCATGGCAACGGCCAGCGACAGGCGCTGGCGTATGCCCAGCGGCAGACTGGCCGGCAGGCTGTCGATGACGTCCGCCAGCCCAAAGCGCTCCACCATCTCGTCCACGCGGCCCGGAATATCGTTCGGGGACACACTGAACAGCTTGGCGTGCAACTCCAGATTCTGGCGTACCGTGAGTTCACTGTAGAGCGAGAACGCCTGCGACATGTAGCCGACACGGCGGCGGGTGTCCAGGTCATGCGGATCGACTTCGTGGCCGAACAGCCAGGCCCGGCCCTCGCTCGCCGGCAGCAGGCCGGTGAGCATCTTCATGGTCGTGGACTTGCCGCAACCATTGGAGCCGAGGAAGCCGAAGATCTCACCGCGCCGGATACGGAAGGAGACACTGTCGACAGCAACGAAGTCGCCAAAGCGCATGGTCAGCCCCTCGGCTTCGATGGCGATATCGTCCGCGCCGCCATCCGGCAAGGGGGGAATGACCACTGCTTCGTGCCCGCGCTTTTTCTCTTCCGGGAGCAGGCGGATGAATGCCTCTTCCAGGTTCGGGCTGTTTGTTTTCTCCAGCAATTCCTTCGGCGTACCGGTGGCGAGGACCTTGCCGTCGTCGATGGCGGCGAGCCAGTCGAAGCGCTGTGCCTCATCCATGTAGGCGGTAGCCACGATCACGCTCATGCCGGGGCGATCGGCGCGGATGCGCTCGATCAGGTCCCAGAACTGTGCGCGCGCCAGCGGATCCACTCCGGTCGTCGGCTCATCGAGAATCAGAAAATCCGGGTCGTGAATCAGTGCGCAGCACAGGCCGAGTTTCTGCTTCATGCCCCCGGAGAGCTTGCCTGCCGGGCGCTCCAGGAATTTGAGCAGGCCAGTGGCCTGAGTGAGCTCATCGATACGCTGGCGGCGTTCCGCAGAGCCATGACCGAACAGGCGCGCGAAGAACTGCAGATTTTCCTCGACCGAGAGCGTCGGGTACAGGTTCTTGCCCAGTCCCTGCGGCATGTAGGCGATGCGCGGGCACACTTTATTGCGATGGGCCTTGCTGGCCATGTCGCCACCCAGCACCTCGACCGTGCCCTCCTGGATGATGCGCACACCCGCCAGCAATGAGAGCAGACTGGATTTGCCCACGCCGTCGGGGCCGATCAGGCCGACCATCCGTCCGGCGGGAATGTCCAGATCGATGCCATCCAGGGCGATGACGTCGCCGTAACGCAAGCGCACCTGACGGACGCTTGCAACGGTCGTGGGCTGCGCACTCGCACTGTGGCTCATACCTTACTCCGGCACGCGAAGGGACAGGTTTTGAGGCCACTCGGCATTGGCGTCGAGCTTGACCCAGGCCACGCCGGGCAAACCGGTCTTGACCTGCTGCAGGTGTTCACGCAGCAGCTCCTGCGAAATCTGCGCGCGCACGCGGAACATCAGCTTCTGCCGCTCGCTGGCGGTTTCGACCGTTTTGGGGGTGAACTGCGCCGCGCTGGCGACGAAGGAAACGCTCGCTGGAATAACAAACTCCGGCGCGGCATCCAGAATGATGCGTACCTCGGAACCCAGCGCGACGCGGCCGGCCACGGTCTCGGGCAGGAAGAAGGTGATGTAGACGTCCGACAGGTCGATAAGATTCAGGACGCGTCCGCCCGATCCCAGCACCTCGCCGGGTTGCGCCACCCGCACCTGCACCCGACCGTCACGCGGCGAGCGCAGTTCGCTGTCGCGTATGTCGGCTTCGATGCGGTTGATGCTGGCCGTGGCAGCGGACACGCTGGACCTCGCGCCTACGAGCTGCGCCTTGGCGGCCTCGACCGCGGCGCGGGCAGCGGCGGTCTGTGCTTTGCTGGCCGCGAGCGTCGCCTGTGCGCCCCGCACGCGCGCCCGGTCATCGTCCAACTCTTGTATCGAGGCGGCGCCTTCTTGGGATAATGTCTGCGAACGTTTCAGCCGCCGTTGCGCGGCATCGAGCTCCGACTCGCGCTGGCCGACGAGTGCCTGCGCCGCAACCACGTCGGCTTCACGCAGCGCCACCTGGGCCTGTGCTGCGGTCACCGAGTGCTCGGCCTGTTCACGCATGGCGAAGGCTTCGTCGCGCTGCGCCTCAAGCGTTTCCAGTTGCATCCTGGCCAGTGGCTGGCCCGCTGAGACGAAATCGCCTTCACGGACCAGAATGTCTTCGATACGTCCGGGCAGCTTGGTGGCGATGTCGATCTCCGTGGCTTCGATGCGGCCATTGCCGTTGACGAATCCTTCGCCGGGGCCGCTGTCGGCAAGCTCCGTCCAGCCCCACCAGGCCAGCGCGACAACAACAGCTGCGGCGGCAACAACCAGGAGTTTTTTCTTGAGAGAGGATGAGACAGTCATAGGTTTCGCGTGCCTTAACGGGTTGATGGGGTGGAAGCGGGCGTCGAGGTCGCACTCTGCGCCTGGCCGGTTGCGGTGAGGGTGCCGCCGCCGAGCGCGGCATACAGTGCCACCTGGCTAGACAGCAGCGCACGGCGCGCCTGCACCAGTTGTTGTTGACCACCCAGCAGATCGCGTTGGGCGTCCAGCACCTCCAGGAAAGCGGCCGAACCGTTGTCGTAACGCAACTGGGCCAGCCGTGCGCGTTCGCTTTGCGCCTCCAGATAGGCTCTCTGGATCGTCAACTGCTCAGCCAGCCAGTGTTTTGCGCTCAGTGCATCGGCCACCTCGCGGAAGGCTGTTTGAATGGTTTTCTCGTATCCGGCAACGGCGATGTCGCGACGCACTTCGCTCAGTTCCAGGTTGGCGCGCCGCCGCCCGCCATCGAAGATGGGCAGCGACAAGGTAGGCATGAAGGTCCAGGCGCGGCTGCCGGAATCGAACAGGCCGTCAAGATCGGAACTGGCCGTGCCGAAGCTGCCGGTCAGCGCAATGCGCGGCAAGAACGCCGCACGGGCCGCGCCGATGTTGGCATCGCCGGCACGCAATTGGTGTTCGGCGGAAATGATGTCCGGGCGACTGACCAGCAGCTCCGAGGGCAGGCCGGCCCGCAGTTCGGCCAGCACCGTCGTTTCATCGAAGGGCGCCTTGGCGGGCAACGGGCCAGGATCGGCGCCCACCAGCAGCGCCAGCGCGTGCAGTTGCGTGGCGCGGGCTTGTTCAAGCTGGGCGAGCAGCGCCTGAGCCTGGTTCAGTAGGGTCTGGACTTGTGTGAAATCCAGCTTCGAGGTCGAGCCGACTTCAACGCGGCGCCGGAAAATGCGATAGGACTCCTCGCGAGTCGCGACGGTCTGCCGCGCGATGGCCACGCGTTCGTCTATCTCGCGCAAGCCAAGATAACCGTCGGCCACCTGGGCGATCAGCGCCAGGTGGACGGCCTGGCGGGCCGCGTCGGAAGCCAGCCAGGTTTGCAGGGCGGCGTCTTCCAGGTTGCGAACCCGGCCCCACAGATCCAGCTCCCAGGTGCTCAACCCCACCTCGGCCCGATATTCGCCGCCCACCTGCGGCCGGTCCGACATGTTCAGATCGCCAGGGACGCGGGCGCGTCCACCCTGGGCGCCCACGCCCACGGCAGGAAATCGATCCGAGCGCTGAATGCGGAATGCGGCGCTGGCTTCCTCGACACGCAGCGCGGCCAGGCGCAGGTCGCGGTTGTTTTCCAGCGCGGTCTCGATGAGGCGTTGCAGCAAGGGGTCGGTGAAGTATGCCTGCCAGGCAAGCTGCCCCCCATGGGCACCGTCTGCATCTGATACAAGATGACCAGGCCAGACTTCGGGTACCGGCAGGGGCGGGGTCTCGGGAGCGGGAGCGAGCGACATGCAGCCGGTCAGTACGACGGCACTCAGTGCCACTGAGGCAGCGCGCAATCGGAGCTCGGTCATCAAGAAAAACGCCGGGAGCTCGCGCAATCGTGTGTCTTTCCGGTAGGTGCTGTGGCGCCCCTCCCGTCTCACTTCCGGTATCTGTGGCGCGTATGGTCCCTGTGGCATCATGCAAACCCTAAAAAAAACGACTGGACGGTTGCTTGTGATTGTACGTTATAATCGCCATGTTGCAACCAGCAGTTCTCCGTCTACTGCGCGCCAGCCAGTCGGACAGCCTGACCTGAATCTGGCGCTGACCATGTGTTCGCGGCAAAGGTCGGTGACCAGCCCGGGGGAACAGTCCTCAGACTTTGGACAGAGCTTTTGAATGCCAACCAAGAAAAAAGATGACGTACCAGCCAAGCGTCGCTACTTGTCCTCCGCAGCCAGAAAGGAGGAAATACTGGACGCGGCTTTGATCGAATTCTCGGACCGGACATACAACGCCGTGTCGATGGAGCGCCTGGCGGAATGTGCGGGCTTATCCAAGGCAGGCATCTACGCCCACTCCAAAAGCAAGGAAGAGATTTTTCACGCCTTGCTCGAACGTACAACGAAGCAGCTTTGCGATTTTCAGGGCTGGCTTCCGGATGAAGAACTGACGCTGCCAGAGCTGGTGGACGTCTATATTGATCGCCTGTATACGACGTTTGACTCCCCCGCCACGATATCGGTCTATCGCCTGCTTCTGGCCGAAAGCGCCAGAGCGCCGGCGCTGGTGCAGCATTGGCGCGAGGACGTTGCGCGTGGATTACGTGAGCGGGCGCAGCTCATCATCCAACGCAACATAGACCGGGGGATTGTTCGTCAGGGTGTCTTGACTGAGCACTTTTTCCCGCTGGCTCTCGCTCCCGCACTGCTATGGCTGAACTCGTCAATGCTATCCAGTGGAAACCCTTCCATAGCGCTGGTGCAGTTACAGGATGCGCATCGGCAACTGCTGCTTGAGCTTTTGGAGCCTCGATGAGCAAGGTGACGCAAAAAGTCAGGCACCTCCCCATGCGCCTGGCGTTCGGCATTGCGGTGCTATTGCTGACTGTGTGGGGCGCCCTGGCCCTGTGGCACCAGATGCCGCAACATTCAGCGGCTCGCTGGATCGCCACTCTGGCTTGGTCTGCCTCGGGGCTGTCCGTCGCCGTGTCGCTGGCAGGCCTGCTTGAAAGACGGACACGCAGGATCGCCGGATTCGTGTTCGGGGCCGCAACGGCAGCCCTGCTCATGTGGTGGGGAACGCTGCAGCCATCACACCAACGTGCATGGGCTGACGATGTCGCCCAGTTGCTGGAGGCCGGAATCGACGGCAGCCACGTTCACCTGAAAAATGTACGCAACTTCGAGTGGCGCAGCGAAACCGACTACACCCCGCAGTGGGAGAACCGCACATACGATCTGGACCGCTTGCGCAGTGCCGACCTGGTACTTTCCTACTGGATGGGGCCGCACATTGCGCACACACTGGTGTCGTTCGGCTTCGACGGTGGCGAGCGGGTGGTGTTCTCACTGGAAATACGCAAGGAGCGCCACGAGTCCTTCTCGGCGATCGGCGGATTCTTCCGTCAGTTCGAGCAGATCCTGGTAGCCGCCGATGAGCGCGACATTGTGCGTACGCGCAGCAATGCGCGAGGCGAGGCCGTTTATCTCTATCGGTTGCAGATGAGTCAGGCGAATGTCCGCGCGTTGTTTCTGGAGTATCTGCACGCGGCCAATGAACTGCGGCGCACACCGCGCTTTTACAACACCTTGACCAGTAACTGCACGACCATCGTATTCGAGCTGGCTCGGCTCATTGCGCCAGCGTTGCCGGCGGACTATCGCCTGCTGCTGTCCGGACACTTTGCGGAATACATCCATGACCTGCACGGATTGACGCCCGGCCATCGCTACGCAGAACTGCAGGCACTGGGGCACATCAACGAACGCGCACTGGCCTCTGACGCATCAGGAGACGACTTCTCGATGTCGATTCGACAAGGTGTGCCCGGCGTGCCGGCCGACGAGGTATCTCCATGAGGTTCCAGCAGTCTTGCCGCATGGCAGTGTGGCTCGTCATTGCCCCGCTGTTGCTGGGGGGCTGCTCGATCCTGCGTGAGTTCGGCCCAGTGGTTGAGGTTCATACACTGGATGCGGGCGAGGCCATCGAACTCAAGCGCGGCGATATCCTGACACGCGGCAAACTCAGCGAGGCGACGACCCAGACCATCAGGGTGGCGGCATTGGATGCGCAGGCTTGCGCAAAACCGATCTCAGCGGATTGCGTCGAGGCCCTGGCCGCCGTGACCGGCGTTGCCGCGGATCGACGCCTGGCTGCACTGTCCGAACTGTGGCTGGCGCAGGCTCAGGCCATGAAGCCCGGATCAGAGCAGCAAGCCGCCTGGCTTGAGACCATTCGTTATGCCTATGCCTACCTGTTCTTCGGTGACCATACGCCTGGGGAGCGAGCCTTCGAGGATCGCCAGACGCAAGTGCGGGATTGGTATAACTATGCGGTCGAACGTGCCGCCACCGGGATGTTCGAGGTTCGGCAACAAATGTCTACGCAGTTGCCAGCGCAGACCCGCTGGAACATTGCAGGCTGGGAGCTGCAGCTGGATATGCGCAGCGCGCGCTTGCCGGGCAGTACGGCGGTGCCAGCCGAACTCCTGCCAGCCTCGTCCCTGTCTTTCCGCGGACTGCGCAGCCTCTACCGGCGCGACGGTTTTGGAGCCGAGCTGGTGGCGGTCATGCCGGACGAACCTCTGACTTCTGCACCCGCTCGGGATGGTCGCCCAGCGGCCAAACGCAACCAGCAGCTTCTACCCTGGAGCGAGATGCCCGCGCCGTCCATGACGGTTCTGCTGCACCCGGACGGAGACGACCTGGACAGCGTGCTGCATACCCGCACGGCCCATTTGACGGTGCATGACCCCTATGTGGAGTCAGCCATCATGCTGCACGGGCAGCGCGTACCGCTGGCGGCCAATTTCACGGCCGGCTACGGCCTGTGGCTGGCTCGTGCCAAGTTCAACAAGCAGTCGCTTCGTAGCCTGCTTGGGCGCGAGGGCGGCATCGACCGCCCTCACGTCTACCTGATGCAGCCCTACGATCCGAACCGACGGATCATCGTCATGCTGCACGGACTGGCCAGCAGCCCGGAAGCCTGGGTAGAGCTCGCCAACGAAATCCTGGGCGATGAGGCGCTGCGCCAGCATTACCAGATCTGGCAGGTCTACTACCCGACCAACATGCCGATCGCATTGAACCACGCGATGATTCGCAGAGCGCTCGGGGATACGCTGGCGCATTTCGATCCTTCCGGCCAGGCGCCGGCATCGTCCGACCTTGTACTGGTGGGGCATAGCATGGGCGGGGTCATCGCACGGTTGATGGTGTCGTCAACCGATCAGTCGCTGGTGCAGTTGGCTGCTGATCACAGTCGGCTGACGCCGCAGCAGATCAAGCGCATAGATCCGATGTTGCGTTTCGAGCCCTTCCCGCATGTCAGCCGCGCCATCTTCATCGCAGCACCGCACCGGGGCACATCGGTCGCAGGTGGACGCCTGGGGCGCTGGATGGCGGGATTCATTCGCTTCCCGGTTACGGTGCTCGAAGAACTCGCCCACACACTAGCACCCAATGCGGCGGCCAGCAGCCACGAAAGCCTGGGGCATATCCCCAATAGCGTCGACAACCTCGACGAGAACGATCCTTTCGTGCGCGCGGCGGCGGACTTTCCCATCTCTGCCCAGGTGAACTATCACTCGATCGTGGCCCAGGCCAATGCCGAAGTGGCCCTCGCTGATTCCGATGATGGTCTCGTGCCTTACCGCAGCGCTCATCTTCCCGGGGCGCAGTCCGAAAAAGTCATCATTTCAGGTCATAGCGTGCAGCAAAACGCGGCCGCGATACTGGAGATTCAACGCATTCTGGGAGAGGACATGGCTCTGCGGGAAGAGCGCTAGCGCGCCACGCAGTGATGGACAGCTGCCATCCGCTGAAGAGCCCCGCCTGACTATTTGCCCGGGCGACGCGTCCGCAGGTTCGGAACCATCCTCACGAGAACGCCGTCCTTCCTGACATAGTGGTGATAGAGCGCGGCTGCGGCGTGGATGAGAATCAGCGCCCATATGACGAAGGCGCCTGCAGTCTGGTGGAACCAGTCGATGGGCGCTTCCCATTGTTCCCAGGTCAGCCCGAGGCGCTCGGTCACCAGCCAGGCATAGAGCGCGGTGTCGTCGAACTTCGGGATATCGATCCAGCCCAGCGGCGCGCGCAGGCCCAGGTAGCCGGTGATCGGCATGACGATCATGAAGAAATAGAGCACCCAGTGCATCGCCGTGGCGGCAAGGTGTTCGACCCGCTGCCCGTGCGGAAACCCGGGCGGCGGCGCGACCCTGCGCCAGATCAGCCGCAGGATCACGATCAGTCCGATCGCCACGCCGGTGATGGTGTGGATGCGCATGGCCACGAGGTTGGCCGGTTCGCCGCGCTCGGTGAACCAGATGCGGTAGTAGACAGCGATGTACGTGGCAAGAAACAGCGCCACCGTCGTCCAGTGGAACAGGATCGCCAGCGTGTTGTAGCGCAGGATGGCGGCTTTGGGATCGGCAGGACTCATGGGGCTTTTCCCTTCTTCGGCGTCGCCACCGTGGTTGCCAGCGACGTGTTCTTCATCAGCCATTCGCAAGCGCCTCGGCCACGGCGTCCGCGAGCGGCGTGGTCGGACGGCCGATCAGGCGGGAAAGCTCGCGTCCGTCATCGAACAATGCGCCGGTCGAGGCATCCACGTCGAACTGGGCGATGGCCTCGGCATAGGCATCCGAGATGCCCGCTTCTCGGAGCAGGGCGGCATACTCGGCGGGCGGCAGGTTCCTGTACGGAATCTCTCTGCCAACCTGCCTGGACAGCTCGGCCGCCAACTCGGACAGCGTGTAGGGCGCATCGCCGGCAAGCTCGTACACCTTGCCGTCATGACCTTCGCCGGCGAGCACGGCCACGGCGGCGTCGGCAAAATCGGCACGGGTCGCCGCCGAAATCCTTCCATCGCCCGCGCTCCCCGCGAAGAATCCTGCCTGGAGGGCGGCAGGGATCGACGCGGTGTGGTTCTCCGAATACCAGCCGTTGCGCAGCACGGTATGGACAAGCCCTGAATCCTTGAGCGCGGCTTCGGTCGCGACATGCTCGGTCGCCAAGCTCAGCGACGAGGTATCGGCATGCAGCAGGCTCGTGTAGACGATCCTCTTCACGCCAGCGCCCTTTGCGGCCGCGATGACATTCGTGTGCTGCTCGACACGCCTGCCGATGTCGCTGGACGAGATCAGCAGCAGCGTGTCGGCGCCCGCGAGCGCGGCGTCGAGGGTGTCGGGTTTGTCGTAATCGGCCGCACGCACTGCGACGCCGAGGTCGGCCGCCTTTTCAGGGCTGCGTGCGAGCGCAACGATGTCGGTGGTCGGGAGCGCCGCTCTCAGTCTGGGGACAACAAGACGCCCAAGGTGGCCCGATGCGCCGGTGATGGCAATGATCATTGCCCACTCCTCATTTCAGTGATTGATGCCTACAATGTACCGGTCATCCGAACTAAACGTAAGTACGAACACAAAGGTAAGTGTTATGAAGAAGAAGCGTGCACCGGTCGCCCCCGCATTGATCGGCCTTTCCGAGAAGCTGCGCCGCGGGGACCTGCTCGACCCCGGCTGTCCCACGCGGGACGTGCTGAAGCACGTGACCAGCCGCTGGGGCGTGCTGGTGCTGATCGCCCTGGAAGGCGAGACCTACCGCTTCAGCGACCTGCGCCGAAAGGTCGGCGGCGTCAGCGAACGCATGCTGGCGCAGACTCTGCAATGGCTGGAAACCGACGGATTCGTTTCACGTCGCGCCTATCCGGTGATGCCGCCACATGTGGAATACAGGCTTACGCCGCTGGGCGATGAAGTGGCGGAAAGAGTGCGTCTTCTGGCCGACTGGATCGAGACCAACTTTCCCAGGATAGCGAAGCATTGGGAGGCGGCATCGAAGAAGCGCACGACGTGAGTCCCCTGGTTCGCCGATGTCCGCGGAGCAGTCCAACCATCGCTGTGCGGCGGACCGTTCGCGTCTCACGGCAGGAGACCCCGGCCCTTGCTTCCATTCTGGAATCAATCATCTTCTTGTTGCCGGGATAATCATTCGCGCACAGTCGCTGTATGGTCTCGCAATGCATTCTCATTCCTGCCCTACTAAGTTCTGCCGCTGTGTATCGTGCCGCGCATCCTGTTGCTCGCCATGTCTGGTTGAAGCTCGTCGTCCTCACGCTGGCGGACACCGCTGGCTTCCTGGCTTTGAGCCTGTCCGCAAGGCTCTGTGGAAACCGCGCGTGAGTATCGATCAGGTCGCGTCGATCGGTGCGGGAGGGGCCGCCTGATGCTCGTCGACGGACACTGGGTTGGAGACTGGCAGCCGGTACAGGCGAGCGATGGCAAAGGTGCGTTCGTGCGGCAGACGTCCAGCTTCCGCAACTGGGTGACAGCGGATGGCGAGGCCGGCCCCACCGGCGAGGGCGGGTTTCAGGCCGAACCGGACCGCTATCATCTCTATGTCGCGCTGATTTGCCCCTGGGCATCGCGAACGCTGATGGCACGCGCGCTCAAGGGCCTGGAAGACGTCGTTTCGCTGACCGTCGTCGAGCCCGAGCTGTCCCCGCAGGGCTGGCGGTTCGGGGACGATCCCGAATCCACCGACCCTGTGAACGGGGCGGCCCACCTGCACGAGATCTACACCGCCGCCGACCCGCATCACACGGGCCGGCCTACCGTGCCGGTCCTGTGGGACAAACGACGCCGCACAATCGTCAACAACGAATCGGCCGATATCCTGCGGATGTTCAACACCGGCTTCGGAGACTTCGCTCGGGGCGACATCGACCTCTACCCCGTGGATCTGCGCGAGGAAATCGACAGTCTTAACGAGGCGATCTATCCGCGCCTGAACAACGGCGTCTATCGTGCCGGCTTCGCCACGACGCAGTGCGCCTACGAAGAAGCGTTCGCGGACGTCTTCGGCATGCTCGACGCCCTGGAAGCGCGGCTTTCCGCGAAGGGACCGTTCCTGACCGGCGAGCGCTTCACCGAAGCCGACATCCGCCTGTTCGTCACATTGGTGCGCTTCGATGTGGCCTACCACGGCCTGTTCAAGTGCAACCTGCGCCGCCTTGCCGACTACCGGGCATTGAGCGCCTATCTTGCGCGCGTTCTCGCCATGCCGGGCATTCGCGAGACGGTCGATATCGGGCACATCAAGCGAGGCTACTACTCGATCAGGGCGCTCAACCCCCATGGCATCGTGCCGCTGGGACCGGATTTACCGGGGCTTGACCCGGTGGTGTTGCCGGGGCCCGGACGCAGCGCCGGAACGGGAACGGAGGTCTGAAGCGAGCATGGAGAGACTGGATTGCGAACGCATGTTCGTCGCCGTGCTCGATACCGGCAGCTTCGCTCGCGCGGCCAGGCGGCTGGGCACCAGCGGCGGGCAAGCCTCCAAGCTCGTCTCCCGTCTGGAGAGCGACCTGGGTGTCCAGCTCATCAAGCGGACGACGCGCGCACTGGCGCCCACCGAAGTCGGCCAGGCCTATTACGAACGCATCAAGGCACTGCTGGACGAGCGGGATGCGCTCGAAGCGGCCGTCCGCAGCATGTCGGGCACGCCTTCCGGGCGCCTGAAGCTGAGCGCTCCCCTGTCCTTCGGCACGCTGCAACTGGCGCCAGCGCTCCTGGATTTCGCCTGCGAGTACCCCGCGATACGGCTCGACGTCAGCTTTTCCGACCGGTTGGTGAACCTGGTCGATGAAGGGTTCGATGCGGCTGTCAGGGTCGGATTCCTGAGCGACAGCGCGTTGATCGCGCGCAAACTGTGCGACGTTCGCTTGGTGGTCGCGGCGTCGCCGTCCTATCTCGCAGCGAACGGCACGCCCCGGCATCCCACGGATCTTCATGGACATGCCTGCATCATGGACGCCAATCACCGCGACCCGGATCACTGGCGGTTCATCGCGCCCGGTGTCGGCGGGAGCATCGACGTGCCGGTGTCGGGACGGTTGCGCTTCTCGAACGGCGAGGCATGCGCTGCCGCGGCCGAGCGCGGATTGGGCGTGGCCTGCGTGCCGAGCTTCATCGCTGGGCCACGCATCCTGAAAAGCCACCTGCGACCGCTGCTGACCGAGTACGAGGATGCGCCTATCGGCGTCTATTGCCTCTATCCGCCAGCCCGGCATCTAGCGCTGAAGGTGCGCGCGGTGGTCGATTTCCTGGCGCTGCGCTTCCAGGGCGGGCCGGAATGGGAACGCGGCTGGTGATCGGACGGTGCCCCGGCCGGGCTGGCGCATTCGCGCATCATTTGGCAGCGGTGTCGTCCGGTTCGCGATTCGGAACGATTTTGTTTTCAAACCTACCCACAAACGGAGTAAGTCAACCATGGCAAAGCGAGTACTGGGCAATTCCGGGCTTTCCATCTCACCGCTGGTATTCGGCGGGAATGTCTTCGGCTGGACGGCGGACAAGGCGCAATCGTTCGCGCTGCTCGACCGCTTCCTCGATGCCGGCTTCGAGACCATCGACACGGCCGACGTCTATTCGTCCTGGGTGCCGGGCAACAGCGGCGGCGAGTCCGAGACGATCATCGGCGAATGGGTGAAGTCACGCGGCAACCGCGACCGCGTGATCCTGATCACCAAGGTCGGCATGGAACTGGCGTCGGACAGGAAGGGCCTTTCCGCGGCCTGGATCGAGCGCGCCGTCGAGGACTCGCTGCGCCGGCTCCAGACTGATCGCATCGATCTCTACTTCTCGCATCTGTTCGATGCCGAAGCACCTCTGGAAGAAACGCTGCAGGCCTACCAGCGCCTGATCGAGGCCGGCAAGGTGCGCGCTGTCGGCGCCTCCAACCATTCGGCCGAGCAGTTGGCCTCGGCGCTGCAGCTGGCTAGGGACGCCGGACTGCCTCGCTACGACGTGCTTCAGCCGCAATACAATCTCTACGACCGGGACAGCTACGACGGCGCGCTGCGCGACCTTGCGATCGCCGAAGGCCTGGGTGTTATCACCTATTACAGCCTCGCCAGCGGTTTTCTGACCGGCAAGTACCGCAGCACCGACGATCTGGGCAAGAGCCCGCGTGGCGGCGGCATCGAGCGGTATCTCGATGCGCGCGGCCTGGGCATCCTTGCGGCGCTCGACGAGGTAGCGGCCGCCCATGGCGCCGCGCCTGCCGAAGTGGCGCTCGCCTGGCTCATCGCGCGCGAGGGCGTCACCGCGCCCATCGCCAGCGCGACCCGCCTCGACCAGCTCGAAAGCCTGATCCGCTCGACGCAATTGACGCTTTCGGCCGACGATATCTCCCGGCTCGATCAGGCCAGCGCGATCTCGGGAGAGCCGCAATGATCGTTGACCTGACGGGAAAACAGGCGATCGTCACCGGCTCGACCGCCGGCATCGGCTTCGCGATCGCCGAAGGGCTGGCGAAGGCCGGCGCAAGAGTGGTCGTGACCGGACGCACGCAGGCGGCGGTGGACAGCGCGGTCGAAGCGATCAACATCGGGCTGGAGGCACCCCGCGCCGCCGGCGTCGCCGCCGACCTCGCGACTCCCGAGGGCGCCGCGGTCCTGATCGCGGCCGTGCCAGAAGCCGACATCCTGGTCAATAACCTCGGTGTCTATGGCGCCAAGCCGCTCTTCGATCTGGACGACGCTGATTGGGAAACGATCTTCGGCGTCAACGTCGTCAGTGCTGCGCGGCTGGCGCGCCATTACGCGCCGGCCATGAAGGACAGAGGCTGGGGCCGGCTGATTTTCATCTCCAGCGAGTCGGCGCAGAACATCCCCGTCGAGATGGTCCACTACGGCGTATCCAAGGCCGCGCTTCAGGCCTTGTCGCGCGGTTACGCGAAGGCGTTGGCGGGTACGGGCGTGACCGCTAATGCCGTCCTGCCGGGGCCGACCCGGACAGACAATGTCGGCGAGTTCCTCGCCGATCTCGCCCGGCAGCGCGGCATTCCGGCCGGGGAAATGGAGGAGAGATTCATCGTGGAGAACCGGCCGTCGTCCCTGATCGGACGCTTCGCCGCGCCGGAGGAGGTGGCGAATCTCTGCGTATATGTCGCCTCGCCGCTTTCGAGCGCGACGACCGGGGCCGCGTTGCGGGTCGAAGGCGGGATCGTGGAGGGAACCACGTGATGATCGAGATCACGGACGGCCATTCGCAGGCACAACGACATTGAGACAAAAAGAAGGGCAGGAAGTCGCTCCATGTTGAAGGACTCCAACTGGAACTACGACTCGATAACACGAATCCTGCACTGGGTGACCGCCTCCCAGTTCAGAACGAGTGATGCTCACAGAAATGTTCTTTAGATGATCGACAGGTAAGGATTATTCGGTGGCGTCTCCGAAAACAACAGGCCAGCGTCATCCAGAAGGTACCCATGAAGGCGGCGGGATTTTCTCGGCCCAGTGACCTCGCAGGTCCAGATGTTCAGGCCGCTGGCCTGCTTGCGATGCAGTTGCAGTTTCTCGAAGCGCTTCTGTATCCATTGCCAGTCCTGCACCTTGTCCTGTTTGGCGAGCGCCGCGATGGAAGGGTGCTCCTGGGCGTAACGCTGGAACAAGCCAGGACTGACGAGGTAGGCGGTATCGGCCACGGTATGCACCAGCGCCTTGGCGTCGTTGATGATGAGCCGCCGAGCCTGGATGCCTTGCTGGAGCCAGGCGATGAAATGCTCGCCGGACGGTTCCATGCTGCCAAGGGCTTCAGGCGCCCGCTTCGGCGGACTGGCGTCGGTGTACGTGGGTTGTACGGTGGGAGGTATCGACGGGGCGCTGTTGTCTAGGATGGGCTGCTCCCGCTCGCCATCGCTCTCCTGCGCGGGTACCGCGAGCAGGGACAGCAGATCGTCCATCGCGGCGTCGGCAGGCGCAGCTTCGGGAGGCGGCTGTCTGGCGACAGGGTGAGCGCTGTCGGCCTCAGTTCTGATGCTGCTCGGGGCATCATCCGTGCCAGTCGCCGGTTGTTCGAGAGTGTCAGCCTCGGCAGCCACCTCCACTATCACCGTCCCGGCGAAGGGTTCAGGCCGCTCAGCCGGCTGCCAGATCAGCGCCGGCGACAGCCGCAACAGCGTAAAGCTGTGTGACCAACCGGCCTCGCTGCTGACCGTGGCACGCCAGATGGCCTTGCCATCGGGCGTCGGCTGCAGCATGCCATGTTCCTGCAGGACGTTGAAAACGGCGCTGTTGTTGGAGGGAATGCCGTCGATACCCTGGGACAACAGATGGGCGCGCAGTTTGTCAGAGACTGTCTTGCTGACCAACCACAAGGCATCCTCAGTGAGCCAGCCATCCGAAGCCTGGGGCTGGTTCAGCTTCAACTCTTCCTTCAGCAGGTAACGCAAGCCATCGATCAACTTGCGCTGCAGGGCGTGTTTGGGTGCGGCCATGGCGCGGGCGGGATCTCCTCCCAGTTCCTGGGCCACCGAGGCGCGGTCGGCCTGGATGACGAGCTCTCCCAGGATGCCTGCATGTTCGTACTGACCGGCCAGCACATAGAGCAGTGATGCCCACAGTGCGGGGTAGCCACTGAGCCAGTCGAGAACGTCGCCATCGAGCAGTTGATGGTAGAGCAATCCTGTGGCGGCACCATGCAGGCGGTACTCGCGGTCATCCCGGTAGCGAAAGCGGTATGGGCGTGTCAGTGGCCCATGCCAGGGGTGCCAAACGCCGCCATCCTCATACTCGACGTGAAGGTCGACGGCAATCTTGCCGATATCGTGAAGCAACGCCGCGTAGGCGATAGCCGCCGTCCAAGCTTCTGACTGGGCTGCCTGGTCTTCGGGGGGAGCGCCAGCCGGCAGCAGGTGGGACTGTCGCAGTTTGAGCGCGTAGGCGATGATTTCCAGCCCGTGATCGAGCATGCCGCCGTGGTAAGCATGGTGATGGCTCTCCGAAGCGGGAAACTGCTGGACCAGCTCGGCGTAGTGCTCCAGCGGTGCGCGATACAAAGTGGCGAACTGTTTGCGCGATAGCGATGTGCGCTGCCAGATGTGTTCCAGCAGCTTCTGCCGGCGCGGCGTCGCCAGCAAGGACGCAGCCGGCTCGGGCTGCAGCAGCCCTTTGGGAAGATCGGCGGCGGGTGCCGGCGACGGAGCGGCAGTGACCGAGATCCGTTTTCGCTGGAACAGGGAGAGCATGCGAGTGTCCTGGTGATGGGCCGGCCGGGGGGCCTTTTCGCCTTTTCGAGGTAGGGCCTTTCCCCTTGCACCCCATTCCCTTCCCCTTTTGGCCCCTTGGCCCTTAACAGCCTTTGGGTATAGGGCGATGGGCATCGATCGTCCACCGTCAATGTGGGGTGTGGCAAAGCCGGTTTGATGCGGGAAGGCTCGCTGTTCCCGTCCTACGATGGGCCGTATATTGGATTCGGAAGGACACCATGGGCCCCTACATTGACAAGGTAAGGATAATTCCTTACTATACAGGCATCGCTATCGGGAGAGTTGCCATGTCTGTCATTCATGAAGTCGCCACGCTGACCTCCAAAGGCCAGATCACGCTGCCCAAGTCCATCCGGCAAGCCCTGGGTGTGGATACCGGCGGCAAGGTTGCGTTCGACCTGCGTGACGGCGAAGTTGTCGTGACCCGTGCCGACGCCGAGCACGAAGACCCCGCCATAGCCGCGTTCCTGAGCCTGCTGGCCCGCGATATCGAAGCTGGCCGGAATGTTCGTGGGCTCCCGGAGGATCTGGCTCGCACGATGCTGGAGCATTCGGGCCACAACGTGGTCCTGGGCGACGATTTCGATGAAGACGTGGCAATCTGATGCAACAGCATGGCTGGACGCTGCTGTTCCATGACAACCTGATCGAGCAGTTGATGAAGCTGCGTGCGGCCGTGCTGCGCGCACAAGAGAACGACCCGGAGGGCTTCGGGTCCAACACCAACGTCAAGTTCTTCCGGGCCCTGGTCCAGTTGATGCAAGACGTGGTGCCGGGCGATCCAGCGCGAGACGAGTACCGCCAGGGCAACACCATGGGGCCGGCTTATCGCCACTGGCGACGGGCCAAGCTCGGAAGGCGGTACCGGCTGTTCTTCCGCTACGACTCGAAGGCGAAGGTCATCGTGTACGCCTGGGTCAACGACGAACAGACCCTGCGGTCATCGGGGAGCAAGTCAGACCCCTATGCGGTGTTCGAGAAGATGCTCGGACGCGGAAACCCGCCAGACGAATGGAACGCATTGGTAAGGGCAAGCAAGCCGGATTGGAGCAAACGGGAATAGCCATCTCACATGCAGCAGGTGACGACCATGAACACGACAACCCGTAGCAGTACCGCAGAACGCCTTGGCCGCTGGCTTGGCCGTGGATGGCGGGGCTACGTGCGTCGTGAGCGGCGGGTGGCCGCGTGGCTGGTGTCGGCTGGTGCGCCGAACGGTGTTGCGACCGCGCTGGTGTGGATCGTCAAGCTCGCTGTGCTGGGAGTGCTGCTCTATACCGCCTTCTGGTTGGCGCTGCTGCTGGTGTGCCTGCTGCTCGTGGCTCGTAGTTTTGGCAAGGGTAGCGACGACCTCTCGCAACCGAGCACGGAGTTGCGCCACGGCGAGGCGGGGTTCGGCCTGTATTCGTCGGATGGGCACCGTCTCGATCCGCACGACCCCAACAATCCATACGACGATTAAACCTGTCAGACACTGGCAGCGCCGGATCAGCGCGTCGCCCTGTTCACGCCTGATGCGGTGCTGTCCTTCGCGTCCTTGGAACCCGTCGCGAGATTCTGCGCGACCACACCGGCCTTCACGCCGGCCCACCCCAACGCGGCGACCCAGAACGTCGGCAGCACCAGAAACATGGTGCCCATGACGAGCATCAGCAGCATGTCGCCAAAGGTATTGTTCAATCCGATCAACGGATCGAAATTGCTGTGTGGCCGATTCCAGCCCCAGCCCCACCCGTAGAGCGCGTCAAGGATCGTGCTGTCGATCCAGCGGGCCAGTTGAAACCAGAAGTCCACAAAGAACAACGCGAACTGGACCGTGCTGATGGTGATGACGGTCTTCAGATCGTAGGTGCCCACCACGAGCACAATCGGAATGCAGATCACCAGAGACATCTTCAGCAGAGAGAGCACCATGGGCAGTGCCTGGCGCATCACATCGAGGGCTGGAAAGGCGGCGATTGCGCCCAAGGTCATGCCGACGTCGCTGGTGGCACGATTGACGATGTTGGGTAGCGTCTTGTCGATCTGCCCGCCGTAGTCGGTATAGACGCTGCCCTGGTTAAGCTTCTGCTGGCGCGGCGAGGCGATGGTGCGGATCACCGAGTCATCAACCTCGGCGCGGCTCAGGAAACCGGCCCAGCCGGCGAGGCGGTTGAGCAGGCTGGGATCGACCTGTTCGAGCAGGCGGGTGCGCAGGCCGTTGCCGCTGTCGCTCCACCATTGGCGGCAGGTCGGATAACCGGCGCCGCTCGGCACCTGCGCCAGGCCGGCATCCCGGTTGCTGTCGTAGGCCCAGCCGTCGCGCGGCGTCCTGGCCCGGTAGGTGTCGTAGTAGCCCGCATTGTCGAGGAAGAACCGAGACCCGATCCAGGTGACGTCGTGCATCTGCGCCTCATCGAGATCCGGCCGGCTCATGAACAGCTTGGCGCGTGCAGGGCCATAACAGTCGTGGGTGAAGTCCGAGACTTCCTGTGCCAATACGGGGTCGTCGATGCGCGTGGCATTGACCTCCATGCGGATCTGCCGCAGGTCGGTCCCGCATGGAATGGCGGCGACCGAGGCGCCGGTGATCGCGCGCGACAGCGCGTGCATGAAGGCCCACCACACCGGTACGCGCGCGCTCTGGTTGTTGAGTGTGCTGAACGACTGCGACCAGCCGGTTTCGGTGGGCTGAGGAACGTTCACCTGGCACTGCGCCGAGCGCGCCTGGTCATAGTGAATGGTGTTGAGGTCGACGTCGATGAAGGGGATGCCAGCGAACATCACCACGACGATCGCTACCCAGACGCGGTTCTCGATGCGCACCGAAGACAGTGCGCCCTTGTTGCCTTCGTCCGCACCCTCGGCACGCGCCTTGAGCCATTCCTGGATGATGATCGCCACGAAGGGAATGGCGAACACGCCGCTGGAAACGAGAACCGCCCAGATGCCGTTATGGATGATCCAGCCCAGCAGGGTCAGGTAGTACTCAAGGTAGTCCGTGGTGAACAACGTCATGTCCGGCCTCCCACTACGCCGCTTGCATCAGCAGGCTGGCCTCAAGCGCGACAATCCCCGCCACGCCGGCGATTTCGGCGCGCAGGAGGCGGCGCTTGGCTTCCGTGCCGGTTTCGCGCGCCAGCAGGCGCCGGCGCATCCATACCCACCCGTAGCCCGTCGCGCCGTATAGGCACAGCCGCCACAGCAGGAAGTAGCCGGATGCCTCCGCCAGCCAGCGTTCCCAGCCGACGACGCTGCCGAGGTAGTGGATACCCGCGATGTTGGCTGCCACCGCCGCCGCAAGCAGCAGCATCGTCCACAGCAGCGTCTTCGCCACGCGCCGGTTGAACAGCCAGCGCGGGCGCAGCCAGGTCGGACTCATGGCGTACCTCCTGGGTTGGGCCGCTGCAGCTGGTCGAGGCGGTCGGGCACGGGGTCGCCCTCGTAGATGCCTCGCGAACCGGCGGCCCGGGTGCTATGGCGCTGGATGATCGCCATCGGCGAGTTGTTGGCGAGCGTACGGCGCAACTCCAATTCGGTCTTGAGGTTTGAAATTTCCCGGTCGAGCGCGCCGCTCTCCTGATCGACGGCAGCCACCGCCAACTGGTTGGCGGCGACGTTGGGTTCCTTCCTGCCGGTCAGCAAGGTGCGTTGCAGCAGCAAGGCTTTCTCCAGCACCGATGCCAGTGCCACTTCCGAGGCCAAGCGCTGTGCCAGGATGTGCTGATCCGGCTCGTCGCGCAGCGCTTCGATGACGCCACGGGTGATCGGCAGTGACACGCTGCCGGCGTCGCGCAGGTTCTCGAAGGTGGTGTTGCGTGTGCCGTCGATCAGCTCCTGCAGCGTCTGCAGCTTGGTGTCGTACTCTTCCTGGATGAGGGGTGTCAGGCCCACACCCGGAACGGTTTCGGTTTTGGTGCAGGCGTCGCAGGTGCGCTGCTCCTGTTCGCCGAGCACGCGGGTGGCCCAGTCGATCGCTTCTTGCGGGGAGGTCCAGGTCTGGCAGGCCAGGCTGTTGCAGCTCGCCGCATCGATGGCCGAGGCGTCGGTCACGCTGCGGCCATTGACGAGGTTGTAGCCGGCCCTGGTAACGTCGCTCACCACCCTGATCGCCGGCTGACCGGCGCCGCCGGCGTTGTTGCCCCCGACCCACGGCACGCCGTCGTTGCCCCGGCGCGTCTCAGCCTGCTCAATGGCCGACACCGCATCCGTGCTCGACACGGCATCGCGCAGCGCCATGCCTTCCGCCATCTGGCTCCAGCCAAGCTGGCCGCCGGCCATGTCGGCCATGCGTTCAGCCATCGACCTGCAGGTCAACTTGGAGCGATCGAAATCCAGCCTTGCCTGGAGGACGCCATTGGTCAGCAGGTTATACAAACCTGGGTCGGCCCTCTGGATGATCAGAGCCGGAAGCGACGCAACGGCGCTGGTAGCGCTCTGGATCACGTTGCTCATGATGTTTTGAAATCCGTTGGTCAGCCCGTTGAGCTGGTTCTGGATCGTGGTGCTGATGCTCATGTCGCCGCAGATCAGGTTGCTGTTCCAGCCGGCCCCGACCCCGATCGAGCGCATGCCCGCAGCGCCGCTCATGGAAACCGCGTTACCGCCACCGATCGAGTACATGACTTCGTCGCCGATCACGCTGCCGCTGGTCTGGAAGCCGCCGCTCTGAGCCCATGCCCAGCCACTGGCCAACGCGAGCGCGCCGGCCAGTATGGCCGGCCGCCACAACTGATCTGCAAGCATGGAATGACGGCGACGGTCAGGGCGCTTCATCGTGGTGTCCTCAGTTGAAATCCACACTGCCAAGGAAGGTCTGCCCGCGGCGCTGGCAGCAGCTGTACGGGCGCCACAGCGCCCAGGCGTAGTCGCCCCGTTGTGCCTGGGGCAGCGACCCGGCATGGGGAAACACGGTGCAGCTGTTGGAAAGGCGTGGGGTCAGTTGCTGCCACTTGCCCGTGCTGGCGTCGCTTTCGATCAACGCGCCGGCCGGCCAGTAGCCGTCGCGCGCGTTCGCCAGCAGCGGCTGGTACACATGCAGTTGGCCGCGGCGGGTCACGATGTCGCCAGCACGCTGGGCGACGACCGCCCCGGCCTTGTAGTCGTCGGTCTGGTGCAAGAACCCGCCACGCGGGTACACGGCGCCCCAAAGATTCAGTCCGCTGCGTGTGCCGATCTCGCGCATACCGGGGATCAGCGCCTCGGGGTACACCGCCTCCGGGACGTTGTAGCGCCAGGCCAGGGTGTCGAGCGTGCTGAGCAGGTACGGCATGAAGGCAGTACCGGCGCCTGCGCAGATGTAGCCGGACGCCGAAGCGAACTGGCTGAATACCTCGCCGCCCGGGTGGCCGATGACGTCGGCGTTCTTGAACTTTGCAAGATTGTTTTCGTGATCCTCGTTGGTGGTTCCGTCACCACCGGCCTGCGCCGTGGCATTGGGCTGGCTCATTGCCCGCGCCTCGACCCAGGGATTCTCCCCGGTGTTGCTGTAGCTCGATACCACCGCGTCGGGAACGTAGTGGCGTACCTTGATCGACGTGCGCACGGTGCAGCCCGTCCAGGTGCAATACAGCCAGTAGCAGATCCCGGTGACCCGGTATTCGAGGCAGTCCGGCGACAAGGTCGAGGAGATGATGGTGGCGGTGTTGAGGGCGAAGCTCGACGTGGCACTGCACAGCAGCGCGACGGCGGCCCCGAGCCGCAGGCGACGGGAAATCATGGCTGTCCCTCCCGGTAACGCTCGATGCGGACCAGCGCCTGGCCGAGGTCGCTTTCCCCATACACGACGTAGCGCTGATCGACGATCACCGCCGGAATGCTGGTGATGCCTAAGCTCCAGGCATCGGTCATGCCCTGGTAAGCCTCACGCATGCGCTGTTGCAGCGCTTGGCCACCTTCGTTCAGCCGCCGCTGGACGAGCGCCGCGGCCCGCTGCGGATCGTCCGGCAACCGGGCCGACAGTTCCGCTTCGATGGCCTGCGCCGCGTCGAGCTGGATGATGCGATCCGCCGCCTGGGCACCGGCCACCGGGTGGCGGACGTCCGCCACGATCCAGATCTCCGCTGCGGTCACGTTGCCGGCGACCAGCAGCAGTGCCGGAAGGGCCAGCGTCCGGCTGAGGTGGGCAAGAAAGGTGTGCATGGACTTCGCGTCTCGGGGTGAATGACCCTGGTAGTCGAACCCATGGTGCAGATGCCCACCACGAACAATGCGCACTGTGACAATCCCTGTTTCTTGGGGATCGGATAGCTGTCCCGTGGAGCGGAGAGGCCTTTCAGGGAAGCGAAAAAAAGCATGGACCTGGGCAGGTCCATGCGTTGGATGGGGCTTGGCAGACACGATCAGGTGCTGCTACAGCAAGCCGCTCTCGGCAAAGGAGTACGGTTCGCCCTGGCCGATGATGAAATGATCCAGCACACGGATGTCGATCAGATCCAAGGCATCCCTGAGCCGGCGGGTGATCATGCGATCGGCGGCACTGGGCTCTGAGTTCCCCGAAGGGTGCTGGTGCGCGAAGATGACGGCGGCGGCATTGGCCGCCAGCGCACGCTGGACGACTACCCGGGGATAGACTGATGTCTGGTTGATCGTGCCGCGGAACAACGGCTCGTAGGCCAGCACCTGGTGGCGCGTGTCGAGGAACAGTGCGGCGAAGATTTCATTGGGTTCGCCGACGAGCATCAGACGCAGAAAGTCACACGCGTCGTTCGGCTTCTTCAAGGCGTTGCCGGCTCTGAAGATGCGTTGCTCCAGCAGCGCGATGGCCTGTTGAATGATCCGGTCTTCGTGCTCGTCGACGGCGACGGGATCGCGCTCCAACTCGATACAGGAGTCTTCGGGGGAAAGTACAGCAGTCATGGAAACCTCCAATGGAAGAGCGGAGGCACCCCATGGAGGCGGAACCTCCATGGGAATGACGGAAGGAAGAACACACATCCACCAGCGCGGGAACGCTGGCCGTTCGCCTCGGGATGCGTTGCGAACGAAGGTCAACGCAGCAGTACTGCGCCGTAGCCTTGAAGACCTCGGCTACCTGGGCATGTCGCCATCGTCGATGGCGGACAAACCTGCAGCGCGAGCCGGAGCGGCATCCGGCGCGTCGCCCATCAGCAGAAGATCCATGGCGGACAGCAGCGCATCGCCTTCGACCGGCCCTTGCAGGAGCAACGATCGCCCGGTCTGGCGATCCTCCAGGCGCAGGCTGGGGGTGGCGGTGATGCCGCCGTGCGCGCCTTGCTCGGCCTGATCGCGCACGATGAGCTGGGGACGTTCGCTATCCAGGCAGCGCTGGAGCGCCGGTGTCAGCCCTGGATAGCGAAGCCCCCCGGGCAGCCCCTGGCCGCCGCCGCGCGTGTGCTGGTACAGCCAGCCGACGGCATCGAAGAAGGCCCCGTGCCCGCCGGTCTCGCCCGCACACTCGGCCACACGTGCCAGTTCCGAGGCGGCCGGCTCGTGTATCGCCAGCGGCAGGTGATGCCATTGCAGACTGACGTCGGCATGCTGGTCGATCCAGCTCTTCAGGCTCGGGTAGTAGGCCTTGCAGAATGGGCATTCCAGGTCTGCAAACAACGTCAGCACGAAACGGGCGTCGGCCTGGCCGTGGCGCCACGGCGGACCGCCCGGGTGGTGCTGAGTGGTCGGGGTCGGTGCGGCATCGGGACTGTCGCGCAGCACCACGGCGAGCAGCGCGAACAGCAGCACCGCAAGCAGGCCGACGGCACATAGCAACAGGCGCAGACAACGCCGACGACGTACAGCCGGTGGCGGGTTCGTTGAGCGATGGAGAGGCATGGCGTGCTCCGGCCGTCAGGAGAGCAGATCGGCGTATGGCAACGGCTCGATGCCGCGCGCCCGGTCGATGTTCTCGGATACCTTGAGCGCGGCTTCCAGCTCGTTGATGCCGAACTGCTGCATGAGCCGGTATCGTTCGGCTTTCTCTTCGGGTTCGGTCTGGGCCAGTGCGAGATACAAGCTCGGCGGTACGGCCCTGAACAGCACCTCCATGCTCTTGGAGAGAATGACGCCCTCGCTGAACTTCCCGGATTCCTTCCTGGCCGAGAGCATCAGTGCCTTCTGCGCTGGCGACAACTCGCGGAACCTGGCAATTTTTTCGACTTCGTCCGGTGGCATCGACAGGCACAACCACCACTCGATCATATTGAGCATCGGCTCCGCCGCCCTGGGCAGATCGTCGATGTTCTGCGTTGCCAACCAATACCAGGCGCCCAATTTTCTCCACATCTTGGTGATCTTCACCACGTACGGAGACAGCAAGGGATTGCGCGTGATGATGTGGCCTTCATCGGTCACGTTGAGGATTGGCCGACCGAGAAACTGGTCGCGTTCCGCAATGTTGTTGACGGTATTGATCAGGGAGATGTAGGCGATCGAGAGCTGGGCGTTGTAGCCCTCCCTGGCATAGGTGGCGAGATCGACGACCGTGATGTCGGCTTCCGGCCAGGGCGTGCCGGGACGGTCGAACATTTCGCCGTCTGAGCCTTGCGTGAAGATGTCCATAGCGTCAGCCATCTCCAACAACCGCGTGCGACGGGTTTCGGGCAGGGTCGAATCGCGGCCGCGCTCGCGCAGCGCGTCGCGCACGTCGCGCGTGAGCACATCCCGGTCTTGCGCGACGCAGTGGCGGGCGGCGTCCAGGATGCACTGGCGGATCAGCGAACGATCGGCACGCGTCATACGTGCCTCTTCCTTGTCCTCACCGCCCGTGATCATCAAGCGCGCGGTGATCTCAAGCTCGCCGAGCACATCGCGCTGCTCGTCCGCATCCACGGCGGCCGGGTCGGTAGGCTGTTCCTCATCCAGCGCATCGGCGTCCAGCGTCTGCACATCACTGGGGGATTCAATCAACCGGCGGGCATCGGCGAACGGCGCGAGGCTCACGCCCGAACCGGGCGCGAGCTTGACCCGGTTCACCGACAGGCCCAGCCGTGCGGCGAAATCAGCCAGCAAGCCAAAGGAATTACCGGCCTCCACGATGAACATGCGTGGGCGATAGATCGCGGCGACCTGGTTGAGGATGTTGTTGAGCGTGGCCGACTTGCCCGAACCCGTTGGCCCAAACAAAAACAAATGGGCATTCATTTGCCGATCCAATCTGCTGAACGGATCGAACGTCAATACTCCGCCACCGCGATTGAACAGCGTGATGCCGGGCCTGCCCGTACCCTGGCTGCGTCCCCATGCCGGTGACAGATTGGCGGCATGCTGAGCGAACATCAGTTGCGTGTACCACTGCTTGCGGTCCGCGCCGGGGTTGTAGACGCAAGGCAGCCAGCGCAGATAGCTGTTGAGCGGCGCGACTTCGTCTTCTTCACGGACTGGCTGCAGCCCGGCGTTGAGCATCACGTTGGCGAGCTGCAGGCCGCGCCGGTCCAGTTCGTCTTCGTCGTCGCCGGAGAGGTAGAACGCCAGCGAGCCGCGATACAGCTTGTGAGAGCTGCCGATCAGCGAACGCGCCTCCTGCACGTCCTGGAGCGCCTGCTCGGACGCCAGGGTTTCTCCGACTGACTTCTTCGCCAGTTGGTTGAGGTGCGCTTCCAGGATGTCCTGCGGCGTCGCAACCAGCGTCAGGCACATCACGGTGCCTTCGGGCAGCTGGTCGAACAGCGTGTTGATCGCGTCGCCCTTACGCGTTTCGCCGGTGAGATGGCCGGTGGCCGGCGGCATGCGCAGGCGGTCGGTGACCATGACCCGGTGCGGCAGGCTATCGAAGTACCACAACCCCAGCTCGGCGTCGGAGCGCGGCTGGCCGAAGAACAACCTCTGCGAGAAATCCTTGCCGCTGGCGAGTTCGATCTCGTCAGATTCCGGTGCCTCCGGATAGGCCGCCAGCCGGTAGAAGCGTTCGCGATCCTGCGCCGTCGGCCCGAGCATGGTGGGCCGGGGATTGAACCAACGCAGCAGCCAGTCATGGATCTGCGGCGCATCCAGCCGGCGCGTCTGGATACCCGCGTTGGACAGGCCGCCAATCAGGCGGTCGCACACGACGTTCAGCGCCTGCTCGGGTGTCTGGCCGCGGCGGCCGGTCTGGCCCGCAGCGCGGCGATAGACCACCATCCGCACGCGCCGGCTCTGACCGCGCCACGGCAGGCGTGTGACAGCCGTGTCCTCGAACAGCCCGCCGGATTTGGCAACGGCGCGGAGATGGTGGGCGAACGAGGTCAGGTAGAACTCCGTGAAGCGGCTACCCTCGGCACGCGGCTGAACGTAGCCGCGCAGCGTGTCCAGGTACTGGTCAAAGTTGGCCTCGTCCTGGGCGTAGAGCTGGAGCACCCATGGATTCGCATCGAGCTCGTCGAAGCTGTCCTGCAAGGCGTTTTCCAACGCATCGCGTGCCCGTGCCAGCCAGGCGGCCTCGCGACCTTCAGTGCCCAGCGGCGTCAGCTCGAAAAAGGCGGCAACCGAGACGCCATCCTCAAGCAGCATGCACTGCGAATCCGGCAGGTACTCAACCCACGGCAGGAGCGCGACGAATGACGGTGCCGCATCGTACAGTGCCTGCTCATCGGCCACCGTGGCCGGGCGGCTGGGCGCGACCGCCTCGCCGGGTTCGGGAATGCCGGCCTCGCGCAGCGCGCGTACATGGCGCGTCCAGCCATCCTGCCGGTCATCGATCTGCGCCGCATCGTTAGGTGCCCGCCGGCGCCAGGGCAACGACCAGGCCATCAGTACGCCTCCGTGCGTTCGCCCGGCATCGCGTACTGGACGCGCTGATACAAGGGGAAAACAGTCGAATAGCCTGGCACCGGCACGGGATCGGTGCCGGCCAGATGCGGATACACATACATCACCAGGTCTGGATTCGGCAGCCTCGGGAACTGGTGATGGATTTCGTTCGCGGCCGTACGCGTGTAGCGCATCTGCTCGGCGGGCGCGGCCTGTACATCCGCATCCGTCAGCGGCCGGCGCAGGCTCTGGCGCGCGTCCAGCAGTTGGCGGCGAGCCACCTGACCGCTGCCGCCGTCGCCGGCCGCCTGGTGCCAGATGTCCTGCATCGTGCGGCCGCCATGCGGCATCAATTCTTCCTTGCTGGTGGCGCAGCCGGCCAGCGCCGCCACGGCCGCCGCCAGCAGCAGCGGTTTAATCCAGTTCGAGTGCATGAGCTTCTCCTGCGCGATGGTCGACGCGGCGGCCTTCGGGGTCGTAGTCAATCTCAAGGGGTTTTTCGAGATGAACGGCGACCTGTGCGCCGGGCTGGACATAGACCGCCGCGAAGGCTTGGCCGTAGAGCCGGTTCACCCACTGCGACATGTCCTGCACGCCGCCGGCGAGGATGCGTCCGACCGCCTCGTTGGTGCTGATGCCGACCGTGCCGATCGAGCCATCGGCACCGACATAGGACATCTGGCCGCTGTCGGAGTCGATCAGCGAAGCGACGCCCGCGCCCGCGGCGGTGATCAAGGCCTGGGTACCGAGATACTGCTGCGCATTACTGCGGCGTTCGCCACTGACACAAGGAATCCCATACGGATCGCTGATCCAGCCCAGGCCATCCTGCTGGTTGTTCTGCTGGCTGCTGCGCTCGCTGTCTTCGGGAATCGTGCGCACAGTCCCGTCATGGAACACGAACGTGATGCTACGTACCTGCCCCCTGACGCAGGACAAGGTCCAGTCGCCGCTGGCAGTGCCACTGAACACCGCGCCAGCCACATCCGGGATGTCGATGCCGTTGGCGGTCAAATTGTCCGGCCCGACGAGGACTTTGAACGGGAACGGGTCGTTGACGGTGCCATCGACCGGGACACGGCCGATCAATGCGGTCATCGCGACCGATCCCATCAGGGTGGAGTTCGTCGGTACGGTGTAGACCGCCTGGGCCGTCTTGACGCCGGCAGCCCTGGCACCGGCATCGGCAACATGCCCGACGGTGGCCTCCAGCGTTTTCTGTGCCGGTCCGAAGCTGGTCGGGAAGCTCAGGCTTGTACCCGCGCCGCCGCGTCCGTCGGTCTGCCTGGCGTCATCCGGCTCCACCCAGCGGATACCGCCTTCGCCAGCGAAACCATCGCCGTCACCTTCGCGCAAACCCAATCCGACCGGCAGATCGGCATGACCGCCGCCACCGATGTTCTCCAACCGGCGCTGCAGATCCTGCAACAGGCCTTCGGTCTGCCGGCGCTCGCCGGCCAGTTGCTCCTGGTCGCGACGCAATGCGGTGCGCTCGGCTTCCAGCGCCGTGCCGATACGCTGGTCGATCGCGCTTTCGCGCTGGCGCAGGCGTTGGTTTTCCTCGCGCTGGGTGCGGTTGTCCGCCGTGGCCGTCTGCAATTCGGTGCGCAACTGCCGCACCTGCGCCACCAGGGTGGCGACCGTATCGCGGGGCGTATCGCCCTCGATGCCGAGCGCCTGCATTTCTTCGGCGGTGAGCTGCGGTTCGGCATCGACGCTGGTGGGGGGCTGGTCGCCGCCGCCGGAGAACAGGCGGATGCCAAAGAACAGCACCAGCAAGGCGACCGGAAGCACTAGCCATTTGAGCAAGCCGTTACTGCGCATCTCCGGACTCCTTGAGGTCGTGACCAGGAGCGACCTGGGGCAACAGTGCGGCCGGGTCGAAGCGGTGGATGGCCGGCAGCAGCGACTGCGGCAGGCCGCGACGGCGCGTGACCAGATACAGCACCGTGGTGTCCTCCGGCGTGCCGCGCGGACCGAGCGTCGGATGCTGGAAGGTGGCGGTGAGAAAGTCCCCTTGCAGCGCGCGCGGATCGAGATCGATCCAGCCGCCGCCGGTATGGGTCAGCCGCACGGCGGTCACCCACTGATCCTCCAGCCGCCATGCCGCCAGCGCCTCGGCGCGTACAGGCAGGGTCGGCAGCAAGGTATCGAGCGGCAGGTCGCGGCGCAGATTCACGCGCATGACGCCGGGCACGGGCTCCACGGTGCGAAGCGGCGCGTACAGGTTCTGGGCCGCATAGCGGGTCAGCACCACTGCCACCGGGGTTTCGCGCCGGGGCGGACGGGCTTGATCTGGGGATGGTGCAGCGGTGCCGGATTCCTGTGCCTGGCCGTAGCGCTGCGGCGTGGCGTTGCCCTCAACGATGCGCACTGGCTCCAACGGCGGCTCGCCGTCCTTGGCCGGCTCGGCAGCGATGTCCAGCAGGATCAGCGCGCCGCTGTCAGCATCCTGCAATTGCAGTCGCGTGGGCTCGATCGGTTCGCTGGCGCGCAGATAGACCGCGCCGCCGGCACTCTGCACGCGCAGCCGGTCGCCGACGCTGGCCGGAACGCCGACGCGTACATTGCGATCCACGAACACGATGCGTTCCTCTCCGACCTGCAGCGGCACGGCCAGAGGCAGGCGCTCCCAGCGCAGGATTTCCACGGCATGGGCCATGGGCACGAGCGCGCAGGCCAGCATGCCCAGCCAGACGAGAAGGCGGGTCTTCATGGGGAGTCTCCTTGCTGGCCCAGGCCGCCGCGAGCAGGTGGCTCCGGTTCGGGCGTGGCGATGCGCTGCGGCGCACCGTCGTAGCAGTCGAGAACCAGGCCGAAGGGGTTGCGCGCGGGATCAACGTCCGACCGCGCGACTTTGAGCGGGTAGCGCACCAGCGCGCGCTTGACCTGCTCCGGCCCGTGGTACTCGTCCGCGCTGAGATCGAGCGTCACCACCCAGTTGCGATCGGAGACCGTGCGCACGCGCGCGGTCGGGTTGTCGCCGTAGCCGCGCCCGGGGATCTCATACACGCCACGCACCCGCTGGCGCAGCTCTCCCGTAGAACGGCGGTAGTCATAGTCGGCCTGCAGAAAGGCGCGGCAGGCGGGGGTGAAGTACGGCGATAGCGCATGCAGGTTGCGCGCGTAGTCCTCTTCGCCATTCGTGGGCCAGCGGTGCAGTTGCTGCCACACATAAAAAGTGAATGAATAGACGCTTTCCGGCGGCACGTCCCACCAGGGCCGGGTGCTGCCTGAGCGCAGATCGGGCGGAACGTGAATGGTCAGGTCGCGGGGCGCGCTCCACCAGCCGCCGCCCATCACCAGCGCGATCAGCAGCAGCGCAACAGCACCCAGGCGCAGGGTCTTGATGTGCGCCTGCAAGTGCGCGACTTCGTTCCGGAAGCGGCTCATCGCGCTACCCTCCGGTTCGACCAGCGGCCCGAACGCGTGATCAGTGCATGCCCGCCGATCCAGCCGGCTACCAAGGGATAGCGGGTCGCGATGCGCCATTGCAGTTGGCGGTACAACCAGGTGTCGGGTCTGCCGCGTTTCTGACGGCGCAGGATGCCTCCGCCGATGAACACGCCGAAGGCGATACCCAGCACGATGAAGGTGGGCGCGATCGCGATGGTCGAGAACAGCCAGGACAGGGGCGCGCCGACCAGCAATCCGGCTGCGCCGGACAGGCCGCAGCAGATCCACAGCTCGTCCGCCGTCAGGCCGCGCACCACCACGGGATGCCGGTTGAGCCGGTGCGGAAGGAACATCACGGTGCCGTCCGCACGGATGTGCTGATGCTCGGACATGGGCGCGGCCTCAGAGAATCCCGGTCGCTTCGGTGAGCAGCCAGATACCGATGACCAACAGCACCGCGCCGATGGCTACCGTGAGTCCGAACTGGCCCCAGGTCTTCCTGCCCGTGTGGATTTCCGCGTAGGTGCCGTAGGCGTGGTAGCACACGCCAATGAACATCGACGCCACGACCAGCAGTGCGACCAGGAGCACGATGTCGTAGCCGTAGTTGCGAATGGTCTCCATGATCCCGCCGCCGGTGCCGCGCGACGGGTTCTCCAGTTGCGGCAGTCCCTGTGCGGACGACAGCGCGGGCAGCGTGGCGAGGCTCAGTGCCAGCGCGGCGCGCCGGGCGAGACAGATGCGGGGGAATTGAGCGGTTTTCATGGTCTGACCCTTGTGGTTACGAGAGGAGGAAAAAAGTCAGCACCAGGTACATCGCGAGAAAACGCACGACGACGCCGAGGAACTGACGCTGGTTGAGCTGGTTTTCCGCCCAGCCGACGTAGGCGGTGCGAATGGCCCACGCCCCCCACAGCAGCAGCACCGCGAACACGAGGCCGACGATCACCGTCGCCATCGCGGCGGGTGCGATGCTGCTGTTGGCCTGGAAGGCGCTGATCTGCGCGGAGGTCATGGCTGGGCCTCCGGTGCCGAGGAAACGTCGGGGGCGGACTCGTTGCGGTAATCGCCGCTCAGTACGGCGGGGTCGCGTGGCTGGGCGCGAGACGGCGCGAGGTGGAACTGGATGCCGGCGCGCACGCGCGCGAGGTCATCGAGTAGACGTGGGTAGTCGAAGTGGTAGCGCTCGCCCGCTGCGATCGGGGTATTCGCCGCACTCTGTGCGACGAAACGTTCCAGCGCGTCGAGTTGGCGCAGGGCCGCAGCCAGTTCCTGGCGTTGCGCCGGTGTACCGGCATGGGCCGCCAGCGGCAGGCTCGCCGTCAGCGCCATCAGCAGCAGGGCGGCCACGCCGCGATGCGCGGCGTGGCGTGGAAACGAAAACACCATCGCGCCATTCCTCGGTTCGATCAGCAATGGCTCGATCGTGGCGAGGCAGGCGCTTCAAGACCGCAAACAATGGGTACTGCGAACTGACCGGATTGATGGATGCCAATACCGTTGGTGCCAGCTTGCGATATCCTGCGATCAGCATTAGATCAAGGGAAAATGTATGGGGTTAAAGGCCGAGCTGAAAGCTCTCGTAGATGAGTTAGATCAAATACACAAGGGGGCCACGCCATGGTCCGAAGAACCTGGAATTCCTGATTTCGTCACTGCCGAGAATGGTATGCAGCGGTTCTTCACAAGGAAGGCAAGAGAGGCACTTGGGCAATTCTCCAGCACCCTCCATCAGAATCGGCCCCAGAAGTCAGTGAAGATTGAGTCTGAGGCCTATCAAAAGGTAGTCCGTCAGACCGTTGCCGACTTGCATGCTGCGGGTGAGCTCTTAGGATTTGATGAATGCGATCAGGGCGGGCTTCTTCCAAAACTGAAGTTACTCATTGAGGAACGACTCGCAAGCATCGCCAACGAGCACACGCACTATTTTCCTGCCTGGACCCTGGGCATGGAGAGGGTTTCTCCTTTCTCCCTCGGCCCGGTGACATTCTTGAATAGATCCGACTGGATAGATTCGGTCGACTTCCCTCAGTACGGAAAGGATCACTATCTGAACCAACCAGAGGCGAACCACCGCTGGAAGGAAATTCTCAAGGATGCCTTGCAGAATCCCAATGATGGCTCCTCCATCGAAGGGCTGGCCAACGCCGTCTACAGTGCGATCGTCGGATGTCCGGCCTTGGTCAAGGTAACAGTCCGTGGCTATGAGCGTGAATTCTCACGCAAGTTGGCGAGGTTGGTTGCCAAGACAGCGCTTGACGCTATCTCTCTTGGCTTTGGGGCCCCCGAGTGCTTCTTGCAACAGGCGCTTCAAGACGAGCGTCTACCGCCTGCCGGTAGCGATCGCCTGGTCGAAACCAAAGGATTTCTGTGGTTGCCCGGAAGCTCGCTTGGGAAGCGTATTACTTCGCAACCTCCCGAGCGAGTAAGGCAAGCGTTGGATGACATGACGTCTATTATTCCGGCATTCGCGGCGATCCTTGATGGGTTGCTTGATCCATCGAGTCACCCGCATCCCAAGCTTGCCAATCGATGGGCTACTGCGCTGGATTGGTTCGGCGAAGGCAATCGTGAATCAAGTGATGCCATAGCGCTGGCGAAGCTCGGAACCTGCCTAGATGTACTGTGCTGCGGTGGCAAGAACGATGGTATCCGTGAAATGGTCATCCATTTAACTGGTACGAGTAGCGAAACTCAGGTAGTACGGGGCAACCGTCCTCGCACACTGAAGCAGTTGGTCAAGGACATCTATGACCACGGTCGATCGCAGATACTGCATGGCACACACTACGACAGGCTGGAATCATTCGCCGCAGAGCGCCAGTATGCCACCTACCTCGCACGGATCGTGTTGATTGAGTGCGCAGTGCGGTTACAGCACTATGGTGGTTCAGATGAAGACAAGGCGTTCAGAACAATATAGCTACAGGTACTTTTTGAAGCTCCCCGCAGTCAGAGATACAGCCAGTCCCAGTAAGGCGGCGCTGGGTAACAGAATCAGCAGTGGATGCACCGAGACCGGCATCGCCAAGTAGATCACCCAGGGCAGTATCGCCAGTGGCAGTAGCGAGGCTTTCGCGCGATGGTAGACGAAGCCCGATTCCCGGCCGGCGCCGAACTTGCGCACGTCGCGGCGCACCAGTCCATCGACCAGACCGACGAACACTGCCGTGAGCACCAGCGGCAGTGTCAATACCAGAACCAGCAGGCGCACCATAAAGGTCAAGGTGATGAAAGCGGCGGCAATCAGATAGCGCTCGGCCCAGACATAGACTTGGCTGATGAAGTAGCGGAAATCACGGGATTGTCCTTGGCCCGGCGCGCGGGCGCGTTCTGCGGTATCGTTCATCTTGTCGAGCAGCCCGGTCTTGACGAACACCCACTCGTAACCCGTCTCCACCAGGCGGTGCGCGGTGCGCCCTGGCTCCTGCACGATGGCGCTGCGCGTGAAGTGATTCGACAGATGCCCCAGCTCGTACTGCAGCATCGATTGCGCATGGCGCCAGCCCTGGTCCTTCCAGAACAGGTGCATGCCCACGCACTCGATCAGGATCGACAGCATCAGCGAGGCGATCAGTACCCCGAACAGGCGCAGCGGCAAGGAGATCGCAGTGGCGATCAGGCCCTGCCGGCGCTGTTGCTGCCGCTGCGCAGTGGATGCCGGGTCGCTCATGGCGTGTGCTCATCCAGGCCCGTGTCGCCCGTGACGTTCGCGGGAGGGTCGCTCGCAATGGGCGCTTCGTCGAGCAAGTCGTCGGGCAAGGGGCCATCCTGCAGCATCGGCGACCCCAGGTTCTCCCACCAGTGCGCAGCCTCGGTGTAGTGCTGGCGCATGTACCCCGCGAGCTGCTGCAGATCCTCCGGCATGGCCTCATCAGGGTCGGCCGCCGGCAGCGGCATCCTGACCTTCCACAGCTGTCCGCCCTGCATCAGGGCGAAGCATTGACCCTTCGGCAACGCTACGACATGAGAGGGCTCGATCATCGGCACGCTGGACATGCTGATGCGGTCTTGCGTGTTGCTGGTGAAATCGGTTGAACCGCGGATCTCCGAACTATCGGTCGCACCGCTGACGATGGTCGTGGTGTAGACCTCCACCTTCGGCAACTGCCTGGTCAGCAGTTCGGCGGTGGCGGTTTCGCGCACCCTCAACATGAACACATTGTTGAAATTCCCGACGACCTGACCGGCTTTGGCCCTATTGCCGATGCGCGCCTCGATGTCGCTCAGGGTCTGCGTGTAAGCGGTGATCTGGAGCCCGGCGCCGCCCCCCTTGTTGATCATCGGAATGAACTCGTCGCCCATCAACTCATTGAATTCATCCGCGTGAACATTGATCGGCACCTTGGTGTTCGCGGAGGCCCACGGCAGACCATCGTCGATACCGTGTTTATAAATGTGGCCTGCGACGGAAACCAAGTCACTGAACATCGAATTGCCGACCGCCGCAGCGACTTCGGCATCAGAAAGCGCATCCAGGCCGACATAGACAATGGCGCGCTTCCGGATCACCTGCATCCAATCGAAAATAGGGCGGGGGTCACCGAGGTCCGAGTAGTTCGGGGCCAGCAACTGGGCGACCTTGCCGCTGGTGAGCTTTTCCAACAGAGGCAGCAGCGAGGCGACGATCTTGTCGAAATACGTCTTGTCGTACCGGACCGCCGAGCGCAGGCCGTCGAGCACCGGATCGTAGTTGCGCGCCTGGCTGAGGTACTGCTCCAGGGCCACGACACGCTTCTCGCGTCCGATCATGTTCCTGGGGATGTTCTTCTCGTTGAGCTTGGCCTCGATCTGGACGATGACTTCCCAGGCCTTCGGCTCGGTGCGGGCGAAGAAATGCGCGGCGTACTCGATGAACAGCGCATCGATGTTGATCACATGACGCTGGATCAACAGATAGTCCGGACGTTGCCCCAGCTCGATCAGCGCCCTGGCAATGACATTGACGAATCTCCAGGCAAATTCGCGAAAGGCCGCGCTGTTGCCTTCGCCAGAAAGCTGGCCGGCGATGCGCGTTGCGACCTCGCTGATGCGGCCGAACCGTCCCACGGCGTTATAGCGCGCGCTGATATCGGGCCAGCCGAGATGAAAGATATACAGCTCGTTCTCGCGGCCGGCGCGCTTGGCCTCGACGTACACCCGCTTCAGGAGATCGGCATCACCCTTGGGGTCGATGACGATGACGACTTCATGCTCGCCCGCAGCGTTTTGCCGCCGGATGTCCTGGGTCACGAACAGCTCGGCGAGCCGCGTCTTGCCCACGCGTGTCGTGCCCAGCACCAGAGAGTGTCCGACGCGTTCGCCCAGCGGCAGGCTGACGTCGACTTCCTCGGGTTCGATGCCGTGCAGGCGAGGCAGGCCGCCTACTGGCGGCAAGGGGCGCACGGGGTTGAGCGGCATGTCCCAGCTGGTGAGGCTCGACAGGCGCGAAAGTGGAAACGGCGCGAACTCCAACCGTTCCTCCAGGCGCCGCGCCAACTGGTAGGCCGGTGTCGGTTCAACGTAGCGCCTGAACTCGGGCCGGTACGTCTGCATCAGCCTGTGCGTGTGCTTCTGTTCCCAGCGAAAGCCTTTGCCGATGAATAACCGCTGCTGGCTGACCGGCACGTCGCGGCTTGTCATGACGTAGCGCGGCAACCTGCGGATGTTGCGGCGATAACGCAGAATCACCTGCGCGTCGCGCCAGCGGATCGCACCGAAGGTGGCGAACGCCAGCGCACTGCCGATACCCATGGCCGGGCTCAGCGCGAGCGACCACGGTGCCACCAAGCACAGAAACGCGGCGCCGGCGCAGACCGCCACGGTGTACAGCTCCACCGTGGGGCGCAGCAGAACTTCGACGGGCTGCGTCTGCGACATGGCGTCATTGCTCGATGCCGGTGGCCGTGACCAGCACCGGGTAATGCCGCAGGCCCAGGCGTTCGGCCAGATCGTCGGCGGACATCGGCGACAGATTCAGGCCGGGCGCGATTGCACGCAGTTGCGCCAGCGCCTGGGCCGTCTCGACATTGACCACCAGGCCCCAGGCGTTGCGTTGGCGCAGCGTGTCGGCGTGCTGACGCAACCAGGCTTGAGAGGTCGCATCGTCACCGACCAGGAAGAATGGTTGCAGTCCGGGGGCCTCGATGACGCGGCGGGCAACCGTTCCCGGCGTGAGCCTGGCACTGCGCACCGGCAGCATGGCCGTCTCATCGACAGCGGCGGTCGGTGCCTCGGGAATGACGATGGAGGGGAGTGGCTGACTCGTGGCGCGCGGCTGCAGGTCGAGCGCTTCGTAGTACGGCAGCGCGGAAGCGCCGCCCCGGTCTTCCACCACGATCAGGGGCGGCGTGGCACGCACCGCGCTTATCGGCATGGTGGCGAGCATTACGACAAGAAGGCCGTGCGCGGCCCGGCTGGATGAGGTCATCGGCTGTTCTCCTGGCGGGGCGCGTGTGCGGCAGTCTGTTGCGGGCCGAGCACGCGCTGGAGGTGTTGTGAAACGCTGCGCCGGTAGCGCGCCGCGGGTGCACCGCCAGCCGGTCGGTGGTAGCGCCCGACCGCCAGCAGCCAGTCTTCGCCGGAGGTGTGCTGCTCTTTCAGGATGTCGGCGGCGATGCGCAGGTTGTCGTAGGGGTCGAGCAGATCGCAGGGCTGGCGGTAGCGGTGCTGCTGGTAGCCAAGGTTGATCTGGCCCAGGCCCACGTCGATGCGCGTGGGGGGCACCTCGCGCAGCGCCTGGCGCACGCCCGCACAAGCCTGCGCGCGCGTGGCGTAGCGGCGCGACTGGCCGGCGACATTGAGCGACCAGGGCCACGGCACGATGCGATCGTCCCGGCGCACGCCGCTTTCCTGCAGCGCCACGGCATAGAGCACCGTCGAAGGAATGCCGGCGCGCTGGGCCGCTAACTGGTAGGCGGGCGGCGGAATTTCCTGGGCCTGGACCGGCCCGGTCGCCAGCGCGGCGGCCAGCAGCACGCGCAGCGGCCACGTCGGCATCAGGGCTGGCGCTGCCATTGGCCGTTCACCTGACGCACCACCGCGGGCAGTTCACCGGGTAAACCCAGCGCCAGCCAGCGGCCACCGTCGTGGTTGAGCGTGATCGAGCCGCTGCGCACGCGCGCCGGATCGATCTGCGCGCGCTGGGCCCACTCGCGGATGCGCGCGTCGTCTTGGCGGCTGCCGACCATGTACAGGTCGAACTCGGCGTTCGCCGTCTGCAGACGCTGCACGACCTGGGCACACGGCGCGCAGCCGTCCCGGACGAACACGGCGGTACGACCGCTGCCGGTCATCGCGCTGCCGCCCGGCAGCGCATCGGCCAGATTCACCCGCTGGGCGTCGGGATGCAGGTGTTGCCAGGCTTCGTCGTAGGCTCGTTGATACGCCAGCAACTTTTCCACGCGGCGCGCTTCGACCTGCACTTGCAGTTCGGCATAGCGCCGCCGCTCCTCGTCGGAGCGGGCTTCGATGCCGAGTGCGGTCAGCGGGTCGAGGTCGGGTGAATGGATGCCCAGCGGCCCTTCCATCAGTTCGCGGTAGCGTCCCCATTCGTCGCCGCGCAGCCCCCAGTCCTGCGCCAGGCGTTCATCGCGTGCCTGATCGATCTGGCTCGGCGTGACACGGGAAGACTGTGCGGGTGTGCTCTGGGTGGCGGGCTGCTGCGCGAAGGCCGGTGCGTTCAGCGCGGCCAACAGGAACAGCATGGAAAGTGCGCGACGTTGCATGGCGCCTCCCGATCAAGGAATCGCCAGCCGGCGCGTCTGGTCGCCGGCCTGGAACACGGCGGTGTTGCCGTCGATGGTCTGCAACTGCCAGCGCCCGGCATGCTCGCCGGGAAGCAGCACCTGGATCTGCCCGACCGAGAGCGGGTCGGTGGCGGGGGCGATGGAAACGGCGCGCTGCCCGGCGCGCAGTTCCGCACCGATCAAGCGGAAGGGAAACGGCACCTGTGCCGGTGCCGTCGTCGTCGCCCTGGCGGGACGCGGCGCTGCGGGCGTGCGCGCGGCGGTCTGGCGCTGTGCCTTGAGCTGCTCGACGTCGCTGTGCAGTGTCTGCAGGGCCGCCTCGGTGGCGTAGCCGGCCAGCGACTGTTCGAGACGGGCGATGTCGGCTTCGAGGCGCTGGCGGGTGTCCTGCAAAGCTGCCGTGGTCGCCGCTTCGGGGCGGGCTTGCAGCGTCTGCACGTCGTCGGCGAATTCGGCGAGCCGGCCTTCGAGCACCTGCAGTTGGCGCAAGGCCGAATCAACTTGATTCTGACCGGCCAGGTCGCCCGCGACGCGGAAGTTGACGAGCACCAGTGCGCTGAGTCCGACCATCCAGGCCCACAGCAGCAGGTACAGCACGAAGGCCGCGCGCGAACGCGACGCATGGGCCACTGCGCTCATGGCTGGCCTCCGTCGACGATGGGAAAGGTCTGCACCGGCGTGGCCAGTGGCGTATCGGTCTCGGGATCTGCGGAGGGCTCGCCGGCAGGTACGAAGCAGATCTGGCGCGCCCGGTCATCGACCTGTACATCCCAGGCCGGCCCGGCGAGCGTGAGCAGTGCGTCGCGCAGCGTCATCGGCCCCAGATACAGGTGCGCCGCCGGCAGCGGCAGCGAATACAGCTCGATCACCGCATGGGCGTTCTCGCAAAGCTGGTAGCCGCTGCGCTGGAGTGCGTGGCGCAGGCCGTCGCCCACCGTCGCTCTGGCATCCGCTGGCATCGCCACGTCGATGACCTGCAGCAGCAGGTCACGCTGGGCCGCGGTGGGAACAAGCTCCACGAGCGTGTAGCGGCCGTAGCGCACCACCGGAATCAGTTCGGGCGACTGCGGCGCGGTGTCGGCTTCCTCGACAGGAGGATCAACGGGCGGTGCGGCGGTGGTGGCGCAGCCGCCGCTCAACACAGCGGCGATCAGCAGGCTGCTGCCGGTCAGGCGCCGTAGAAGTTGGGTTGCTGGCATGGTTCGGCTCTCGGTGGCGATGAGCCGATACCTTCGCCGTGGGCGGCATTCCGATCAGCAAACAATGCGCATCGTGGTTTGCCCCGTTTTGAAGAAAAAAACCGGCGCCCAGAGGGACGCCGGCATGAACGGGAACATCAGGCCGCGACGAGTTGCCGGGCCAGGGCGACCTCGATCGAATCGCCGTCCTGGTTGAGCACATCCAGCCCCGATTCCGGGACGTCGCCGGAGGTGCTCTGCGACACCAGGATCTTCTTCGCCATCAGGGACAGGCACGTCATCTGCGACGTGGCCGCATACCCCAGGTAGATCACCTTCACATGCTGCTTCTGGCCGATCCGCCATGACCGGCGCGCGGCTTGTTGCAACGTGTAGATGTTCCACCCCGACTGCATGAACACAATCGTGGGGAACTCCAGCAAATCCAGGCCGGTTTTCACCAGTTCCGGATTCGTGATGAGGACGTCGATCCCGCGATCGAGCTGCTCGGCAATCCAGTCTTCGCGGCGAGAGGCATCCACGCTTGCGCGCAGTACCGCCACCCGAAAACCCTCTTGCTCCAGCAGCATCTTCAAACGGCTGGTGGTATCGCGCGTGCCGGTGTAGACGGAGTACACCAGGGTCTTGCGACCCGCGGCTTTCTCCTCGCGGCAGATGTCGATCAGCTCACGCTCTTTCGGCATGATCTCCAGCTCGTTGAACTGGGCCGGTGTAAAGGCCAGGACCTGGCGCGTGCGCGGGTGGCGCACGGTTTCCGCCCGGAAGCAGCAGTCGGACCACGCCAACAGCACATTGAGGACTACGCCCAGCAAGGTGGTATCCCGCTTGCGCAGGGCCTCCTTGAGTTCCGCCGTCAGACTGGCGGCCAGATTGCGGTAGGCGTCGGCCTGCCCGGCATCCATGGCGACCTCCCGGAACTCTTCGTCATACGGCGGCAGCACGCCGCCGATGTCTCTGAGCTTGAGGAAGATCGTGTACGGCAGCACGCAGCGCAGTACGCCTTTCGGCCCGAACCCGGGTGCCTTGACCGTTCTGACGGTGATCTTCGAGCCTTTGGCGGTCTTGTGGGCCGGCCCGTTGCTCTCGGAATAGATGTCCTTGAGGACACCGTGGTCCCTCATAAACGCCATGGCAGCGGCATTCATGCTGCCGCTGGCGCTCGGGCGGTAGCCATCTTCGATCATCCTCGCGGGCAAGGCCCGGAACAGCAGATGAAAGAGATCGTCTGCATAGCCCCCCATGAGGGTGCCGGTCAGCAGTACGGTCTTGCGGGCCTTGGCCGCGATGACGCCCATCGCCTGGCCCTGCGCCGATCCACCCGTTTTGTATTCATGGGCTTCATCTGCGATGAGCAAGTCGAAGGTGCTTTGCGGCAGATACCGCTTCACATATTCCGAGGGTTGATAACCGCCTTCTCCGAAGCCGAACTCCATCGAGGACATGGCGCGTTCCATGCGCTGCGCCTGCCGATCGGAAAACACCAACTCCCCGCGCTCGTCCATCAGGTTGATGAAGTTGTGCAGGTTGTCGCCGAGCATCGACGCCAGGAACGAATCGCCGAAGGTCTTCATCAGCTTGTTGGCCGTGGCCTCGCCGATGGTCGGGATTCTCTTCAGCGCACGCAGCACCGCCGAGGACTGATCACTGCCCGACAGGCTGCGCGGCCGCATCAGCGTCCAGAGTGCGCCGTCGCAGACATTGCACTTGCGGCGGATTTCTTCCGCCTCCAGCTCCAGAGCATTGACCGGCTCGCCGTCGAGATCAGTGACCACCGTCCCGCAGTGCGGGCAGGCGCCGACCATGCCGTAACGGGTGCGTTTGCGGACGAAGGCGGGCTTCCAGTGGAATCCCATCCGCATTCTGACCCTGCCGATGATGAAGAACTCCTGCCCTTCGGCCGGCACGTTCAACTGCTCGCGCAGCTTGATCAACTTGAGCAATGTGTCCGGGCCGTTGAGCACCCAGACTTTCGCACCGGCGACGGTTTCGAGGATCTCGCGCCGCCATTTGTAGACCAGATGGGGCGGGCTGAGGACGAGCGTGCGGCGATAGCCTTCCGCGTTGAGCACCGCCCCTAGCGCGATGCCGACGGTGGTTTTCCCCGTCCCCATCTCGCCATTGACGATGGCCGCGCGCTCGCCCTGATTGACGAGCAGTTCGGCGGCCGCATGGACGACCTCGGCCTGGGCGGGGAACAGCTGCCGCTTGAGGCTGGCGAGGACGAGCTGGCGGTTGGCGCGCGGCACACCGTTGTAAACGGGCGGGTTGGCCCGGTTGAGGGAGTCGAGTAACTCATCCCCAAACTCGGTGACGAAATCCTGCAGGCTGAAAGACAGATCGCTTTCGCTGTCCGCAGGGTTGAACAGATCGCCCGTGGCGGGCATGGAAGGTGCGGCGGGGGCCGCTTCGAGTTGCATGGTCATGGTGATGCTCCAAAAAAATGGGGCATGCACCGCCCCCAGGGGCGATGGATGCCCCTGGGGGTGAAGGTGAGTGGACGGCGCGCAGCCGCCCGGAAATCAATACTCGCTGGGTAACAACAGCGTCGTGACGCTGCGGTCCCACTCAGTGATGATCCAGAGTTTCAGATCGGGATCGACCTGGTACGAAGAGAGCAACCGGGCCTCGCCCGATGCCAGCGCGGCATCGTTCGATCGCCGATCGTCCTCGTCGAGGTCGCCCCAGTCGCCGCTGAGGTGGCGGCGAAGGTACGGGCTCGGGTTGAGCCGTCCCTGTTCGACCAGATTGGCCACGCCGACGGTCATGACCGTCGCGCCCGGCGAGAAGCGCAGATTGGGGGCCGTGCTGATGGACATTACAGTTGCCATGGTGATAGCTCCTTCGATGAAAGAAAGGGCCATGGCGTCCCCATCGGGGCGACATGACCCCGGTGGGTGGATGAAATGGCTGGTGCTAGATCGAGGACTGCTCTTCGGGCAGTTGGACCACGGTGGTGCGGTGATCCTCGCTGGTCATCACGATCAGCAGCAGCTGCGGCGTGATCCTGTAGCGAGAGATCATGGGATTGTCCTGGTCGAGTGCCACATCATTGACCTGGCGGGTGGTCTCGTCGACATCGCCCCAATCGCCGCGCACATGGCGCTGCACATAAGGCAAGGGATCAATGAGGCCTTTGCTGGCCAACCAGTGCACCTTCTCGCTCAGCCTCAGCGAACCGAGGGCGAACAACGGACGGGCTTGCGGCTCGCGCCGCGCGAACAAACGCGAAAGCATGGGAGTTCTCCTTCTGGTGGATGAATGAAGCAAGGCGGCGAGCCGCCCGATGCGATCAGTGGATGGTGAGAATCCGGCCGAGGGTGGCCGAGTCCGGGGACAAGTCCCAGGCACGAATCACGGGGACAAACTTGTCGGTGAGGATGCGTGTCTCTGCGATTGAACCGTCATTGCGCTCGCGATATTCGGTGGTCGTCGCCTTCTGCTTGTAGGTGTCGCCTTTCACGGCCAGGGTGCGGCCGTTCTTCGACTGCACGACACCGGAGATCGCGCCGGCCGCGAGGGCCAGTGCCAGGTGCCACTGGGACAATGCGCGCGCCGGGCGGCGCAAGGACTGCTGGGCGGCGCCCAGATGGGTCTCGAACGACGGCCACAGGCCATGCAGGCGCTGCACTTCGTCGGCGAACTGCGCCGGCTCCATGCTCAGACGGTAGAAGTGCTCCGGCTCGTGCTGGGCGACGGGGACCACGTACGGAAGCGACGGCCACGTGGGTGGCAGTTCCTCCGCTTCCAGGTCGCCTTGCCCGATCTGCAACAGGCGGGCACGGGCGTTCTTGACCTCATCGCCCACCAGCTCGCGCTGGCGGGCCCGGCGACCGAACACGACGACTTGCTTGAACTGCGTATCCACCGCACGGTAGATGCGCAGATCGGCGAAGTGCCGCGTGAGCCAGCCGACCAACTCCTGGTCGAGCACGTAGTGCGGGACGATGAAAACCAGGATGCCGTCGTACTGCAGCAGTTGCAGCGTCCGCTGGTAGAACAACTTTTCCAGCCGTGCGCGGCCCTTGCCGTCGTAGCCGATGTTGCCGTTCGCATCTTTGGACAGATCCCCGTATGGCGGGTTGAGCCACAGCAAACCGAAGCTCTGGCGTGCGATCAGGGTGTCCATGAGGTCGCCCTGGATGCAGTGATCGACGAGCAGACGCGCATGGTTGGCGCGCTCCGGGTCGAACTCCACCGCATAGGCGGTGACCTGGTCACGCCCGAGGGCATGCGCAGCCTCCGCGATGGCGACGCCTTCGCCTGCACAAGGATCGAGGATGCACATCGGCCCGTCGCCGGACGCCAGTGCGCTGAGCGCTCTTTCGAGCGTGGGTTCGTCGGTCGGAAAGTAGCCGGCCTTGACGAAATTGCGGGCGAGCCGCGGGAACATGAGTGCCATAAGAAATCTCCTGTAGCGGGGATGAAGGAAAGCGGGTGCGCGCCGGTCGCACGCACCTGCCGTGGGTCAGGCCACCGCTTCCAGCGACCCTTGGGTGGTCGCCGGCTGCGGGAGCGGATGGGCGGTCAGTACGCCCTGGCGGATCAGGCTGCTCAGTGCTTCGGTGAGCGCTGGCACATCCAGCCCCAGACGAAATCCACGCAGCGGCCCGAGGGCCGTCGGCAGGTCGCGGAGCATGTCGCGGTCTCGCAGCAGTGCCAGCACCGTCCCTTGCCAGTGATCCAGCAAGGGCAGCGGGCACGTCTCCTTGACGAGCAGCCAGAGGCGCGACGTAGGATCGGCCGCCGCGCGCGGCAACAGTGCGAGCGCGCTGGTGGTGGCCTTGTCCGGCCGGATGCAGCGCCGATCGAACAGCCAGAGATTGACGAGCGACCCGAACAGGGTGCGGCGATAGCTGCGGGTCAAGCGCTTTTCCAGACGCTCGACCGAGGGAACGAACACGGGCACGGAGCCGCCCTGGTCGGTGACGAGATGGAACTGGTCCAGTCCATCCTCGTCGCGGCCCAAGGTGAGCCGGGCGAGAAACTGCTGGATCGCGGTGTCCCGCGCCCAGACCGATAGAAAGACCAGATCGCCGTCTTCGCCGCAGACGCAAGCATCGGCCATCACGTCGCCGCATTCGTCGATGCGGTACAGCAACTGTGGGGATGAAGGTGCAGACATGGTGGAGTCCTCAATGAAGTCAGGGGCACCACCACCCGCAGGGGCAGTGAATGCCCCGTTAGGGATGAAAGAACGCGGACTACTCAGAGTTCACGTTCGGTGAACGAACCGTCGGCCTGATGCTTGACTACGCGGTTGCCGACATTTCTCTCAGCGTCGTGCTGGACCTCGATGAACAGGCTTTCCGGCACAAGGATCTGAAAATGACGTAAGACCTCACGGTAGTAGTCCAGGTCATGGTTGAACGGATCGCTCTCGTGTAGATTGCTGTACAAGAAGTCGTCGCTCTCGACCTTCATGGTGTCGTCGATCAACTCGGTTGGCTTCTCGATGACCAAGAAGAAGTAGTTCATCGGCCGATCCCAGCCGAGTAGTACGGTGACGGGAAATCCTTTGTGGAATGTGTCGAAGTAGTGCCGACTCATGGTGAAGCTCCTCGATTGAAATAGCCGGGAACCTCCCCATCGGGGTCGCCCCGGCGGGTGGATGAAATGCCGCGGATGCGGCAGGACGATCAGGCAGCCTGCGGTTCGGGTGCGAGTTGCAGGTTCCATTGCTGGGCCGTGGCGTCGAAGGCATAGCCCAACTGGTTGAGCCGCGCGATCTGCAGACGTAGGGTGCGGCGATCGATGGTCGAGTCGAGTTTCACCGACTCTTCCAACGGCCAGAGAATGCCGAACAGCGCCGCGTCGTCGCTCTCGGGACCACCCGAAGCGGCCACGGTGGCGGACGGCGTATCGACGCCGAATGGCGTGGTATCGACCAGCGGGTCTTTCGATGCCTGCACGGGCGCGGGCTCCGGCTTGGACCGGGACTTGGATTTCTCGGCTGCTGCCGGCGTTGTCGCCGGTGGCGTGCCCAGCTCTTCATCGAGCGGATCGACGTCCTGTGCGGCGAAGGCGCGAGCCTCGGCCTTGCTCAGCTTGTCGATGCCCGACAGGGTCATGCCGTCCAGGTTGGCGCGGATTTCAAAGCGCATGCCATCGCCAACCGGATAGGCCTTCGGATAGATGTAGCGGATGACGAACTCACCCTCGTACTTCCCTTCGGGGTACTGCTCCAGTTCCGGGTCTTTCACATGGAACAGTCCAAGGCGGGTCGTGAGGCGACCGACCGTGAACCGTCCGTTGCGGCCCGGGATGGTGCGGATGGCGAGTTGGCCGCGGACGATGAGGGGCGGATCGGATTGAACGGCTGCTGTAGCCATGGCGTATCTCCTTGTGATGAATGGAACCGTCTTGCGCGGCGCGCAACGGGTCAGGAAGAAAATGGACCCGCCCTGACGGGCGAGGTCCGAGTAGTGGCTCAGGACTTCAACTGGCGCATGCCTTCGGCGAGCATCCAGAGGGCGCGGTTCAGGCGCAGGTTCTGATCGATACCCTGTACAGGGCGGGTACGCTGGCGGCGGCCGTTCGCAGTGCGTCCGGTCAGCCCTCCCTTGACGAGGTTTTCCTGGACGCGGTTGAAGATCGACCAGAGGTCGCTCTTGCGATCGTCCCAGCGTCTGGGGACCAACAACTGACTCTCCGTGACAGGCGCGGGCTTGTCCGGATCGTCGTACTTGAGCGCCAGGGCCGAACGGGCGAAAACGTCGTCCTCCCCGGCCTCCAGCGTGATCGCGCGCATGCTCTCGCGCGCTTCCTGCACCCGCTCGAAGCCTTTCAGGACTTCGTAGGCACCTTCGATGACCTGGCCCGCGACATCGCCCTTGTGAGGCACGCGGATGTCCGCGAACGTGTCGCCGCAGACCAGCCCGTTCTGGCAGACGAATCGAAACTGACCTGCCAGCATCTGATAGCTGCTGGTGCCATCGTGCGAGTTCAACAAGATGATCTCGTTGGCTTCGTCGCCATTGATCTGGCTGGCGTGGCGAAGGCGGATCAGGTGTTTGGTGTACTCGCGGCGGTCCTCGTTGCGGACACGTGTCTGGCACACCATGAAGGGCAGGAACCCCTCCTGACGAAGTTCCGACAGCACGGTGGCCGTCGGGATGTAGCTGTACCGCTGGGAACGGCTTTCGTGTGGTGTTTCCGCAAAGATCGACGGCACCACGGCGCGAATCTGGTCGTCCAACAGAGGACGGTCCGAGCGCAGTACCGGTGAGCGCGGTGCGAAACGGGATGCGAGAGACATGGCATTCTCCTGGGATTGTTATGCAGCCGAATCCGCACGGTGCGGAACGGACTGCGGGGATGAAAAGACGAACGCCCACGCGCCACGTCAGTGGCCTGCAGGCAGGTTGGGGATAAGAAGCAAGACCCCGGAATGGGGCCTTGCGGGGGTGGATCAGAAGGAAGCCGCGAGTGCGGGTTCCTCGGCCTCGGGTGCCGGCACGGGTTCGTCCTGAACGGACTCGGCGGTCGGCGCCTCGACGGTGCCATCGGCGGTATCCGCATCCTCGGTCGCCGCAGCGCCCTCGGAAACGGGCGCCGGTGCGGCGGCCGGAAAGACCTGCTGGCCATCGATCTTGATCAGGCCGATGTGGATCAGCTTGGATTCCAGGCTCGCCGCCGGTTCGCCGGCACGCTCGCCCTTGGTGCGGAGGTACGCATCGGCCTTCATGTCGTTGAGACGGAAGGCGATCAGCACCTTGCGCTCGGCCTCGATGGCCTGTACGCAGCGGCGCACCAGATGCTGGGCGTCCGCAGTGGCGACGATGGTGTTGATGTACCGGTAATCCGGCTCATCGACCGGGCCGGCCAGCGCCCCGATGGAGCACGACAGGAACGGATCGCCATCCTTCGGCGTAACCTCGCGCGGACGGTTGAGATAACCGATACCCCGGGTGATCAGCTCGTACTGCTTGATCTGCGCCAGTTCGGCACGATCGATCAGTTCGGCTTTCAACAGTCGGCCCTTGAGACTGGCTGCCGGATCGCCCTTGCGGTCAACACTGGTACGGATGAAAGCATCGGCCCAGAGATCGCCGAGCCGGAACTTGACCAGCGGACGCTGCCTCGGGTCATCGACGCCGATGTAACCCTCGACCAATTTCTTGGCGTCGGCACCGGAGACTTTGACGTCGAAGTAGCGGGTGACGGGGTCTTTGGCGGATCCGACGAGTGCGGCGACAGTGCAAGCCAGGAACGGCTGCGCACGGCGGCCACCACGGACAGGAACCTCCCGGACACGCTGCAAGCGGGCGTAGCCCTCGGTGTGAAGATCGAAGTAGCTCTTCGCGTTGGAAGTCGTATTGGTCATGGTGAATCTCCAATGGGAATGAAGCGGAGACACACCGGACCCGACTGCGCGGGGGGTGCGTAACCCCGCGGTGGGTTGATAAGGCGAATGGACTAGGAAGGTGCATCCACCACCGGCAAGCCGATGGTCGTTCGCACGGAGGGATGCGTTGCGAACTGGCTCGGTCACGCGGCGGGTGCCGCGCCGCAACCTCGAAGACCGATGGTTGCCTGGCATGTCGCTGACAACGTCAGCAAGCATGGGGCAAGCCTCACACCGCGCGGCTTCGCACACCATCGGGAATGGGTACTGTCGCCTGACCGCATTCAATCGCCGCAATAGCAGCCGATGGTCTCTTCGGCAGGGTCGGACAGGTCGCCCTGGCGTTCGGTAAAACAGGCCAGCTAGGTGCGCACCCGCGGCGGAACCGGGGGGCTGAGGCAGGTTCAGTGTTCTGCCGACACGGTCATGAGATATCTCTCAGCAGATAGGCACAGCCCCGGAAGCTGGCGCGAGGCCAGTTTCCGGGGTAAGTGCCGTGGTGGATGAATGCACCGACAAGGCGGTGCGGAAAGGACGAAATGCCGCCGACGGACTCAGCCGCTTCGCGCAGTCATGCGGATACCGCCCGCGGCTTGCGCCGTGCGGGCTTCTGCACGGTGCTGACGCGAATCTGGCGCCAACTGCCATCGTCGATCAGGCGTTCCAGCGTATTACCGAGGTCATCGAAGAACACCTCGTCCACGCGCTCGACCAGCTCACCGTCGCGGTGCAATTCCACCGCATAGAGGTCGTCGCCTCGTTCGTACAGCACGGTGACGCGCCCCTGGAACTTCGCCGTGGCCACGTTGAAACTGATGGCCGGCGGCGTGGCGATGATGTCCTTGGGCAGTGGATCGACCCAAGTGAAGTCGCACGCGCCGGCATCGACCAGCAGGTGCGTGATGCGCCGGTAGCCGTCGGGCGCCGGCAGCGTTTCCAACTGCTCGATGAGTTGCTGCAGTTCCAGGCAGCGCGGCTGCGGGACCGGCAGTTTCGCCGGAGCCGAACCGAGCACGAACGTCTGCAGCTTGTAGGGCTGGCCGTCGTGGGTGTACTCGGTGCGTTCCTCGGGGGTATCCGCCCGCAAGCCGTCGAAGCGGCGTCTGGCATAAGGCTCGACCTGTACCTTGGCACCTTCGTCGGGTTCCTCGGTCACGCGCGACCGGTCGAGCACCATGAACTGGGTGCGTCCGGTCTTGACGACAATGGCCTCGTCCGTGCTCGCGATGACCTTGCCTTCAAAAGGCTTGGGATCGATATGGAAGCCCATCGTCGATATCTTGGGCTCGCCGTCGAAGATGGCGAACTTGAAGCCGCGGGCATTGGACGGCACATGGCCGGAGACCAGCGTCGGGAGTTGTTGACGAATGAGTTGATGGTCCATGGGAAATCTCCAGAAAAAAGGGACTTCCCGGCCACAGGGGACGGGTTGTCCCAAGTGGGTGGATTGGATGGACGCCGTGCGTCCGGAAGAGGATGAAAGCCAGCACGCGATCGGCATGCCGCGGTCTCGATGGCCTTGACCGCCTGGGATGTTGCCGGCTGCGCCAGCGAACATGGCAGCAGGATGGCAGAGCCTGGCCGGCTCGGCCTGCGATTAACCGAACCGGCCTGCACCGCATTCCCGAGGCAGAAAAAAGCCCCTCATCGGGGGGGCTCGGGGGGACATGACTGGTCAGGTGTCCACAGAGGGGGGGGCGTCCTCTTCCTCGAAGACGGTCAGACCATCGAGTTCGTTGGCATCAGCATCGAATACCAGCACCCTGACGTCAGCCTGTCCGGCCAGCGCCAGTACGTCGGTCAGATCCTCGGGCATGCCCTTGGACAGGTGCTCCCGGCGCAGTTGCTCGGCGGTGATGCCTTCGACGTGCATCAGGTTCTCATCCGTCCAGGGTGTGGCGATCAGCTTGACGCCGATGGCTGGGCTGTACGGGATGCGAAAGGCGACGAACAGGAACCCGCTCGGTGTGGCGATATCCGCCAGTTCGCACAGGTAGCGGCCCGATGCTTCGGTGATGTGGGCCGTGCTGATCTCCCAGGCACGGCTGTAGAAGCCCGTCTCGAACTGCAGATTGCGCACCACCGCTTGGGCATATTCCAGTGTGTAGCTGTCGCCCACATGGATGAAGCCTCTATCGAGGGTTCGGCCATAGATGCTGTGGTACACGGCCTGCACGGCGCCGCTCCCGCAGCACAAGGCATCGAGTTCGGCGGGCACCGTTTGGCCTTCGGTGATCAGCACGAAATCATCGTTGAAGATGCACGCTTGGTACGCCACCTTGTCATCGGGTAGATGAGCCTGCGATGGATGCAGCGGCAGAAAGGTTTGCGGTTGGCGCTCGTCGTAGCTGATGACGGCAAGGCGCCGAATCTCGAAACCGTAGTAGCCGCGGGCGAAAGGATTGGATGAGTGGTCCATGGTTTGATTCTCCGGTGAGGGGTGACGCAGGGCCAACCCCCACCGGGGATCGACCCCAGTGGGAAAGGAAGTGGTGCCGGCAGGCGGCACCGGTATGGATCAAGCGGCGTATCGCGGCCTGTCAGCTCAACAGCTCGGACAGGCGGTGTTGCAATTGCCGGCGCTGCGTTTCGTCGGTGATGCCGGCGAGCAGGCGTTGTGTTTCCCGGGCGAACAGATTGGCAGCAGCCTCCAGGTTCTGAATCAGAAGGGCTTGCCGGATACGGTTGCCGAGATCGAGCACCTGACCGGAGGCACCGAAGATCGAGAACTCGCGGCTGATGAAAGAACCGTCACCGCCGAAGTTGAAGAGGCGTGGTTTGCTGCAATACCAGCAACCCTCGAAGCGAATCTCCTTGAGGCCGTGACCATCGTCGAGTCGCGTGGCGATCAGGAACAGCGCGTCGAGATCCGAGTCGTCCTCGAAACGATGGTGTTCGATCAGGTGCTGCAGATCTTCGTCCTGGTCGGTGCCGAAATGCCTGGAAAGCACGGCCAGAACGTCGTCCATCGTGGGAGGGCCCTCGCTGGGCACGGACAGCCCCAGCGACTGGGCCAGTGCAACGAGGTCTTCGCAGACATCGTCCCAATGCGCGCCGCTGTCTTCGGCAATCTGGGCGATGTAGACCTCGCCGTTGCCGGGGTATGAGGCATCCAGCTTCAAACCGCCGAACAGCGCGGTAATCACCGGGGTGACTTGGTCGAGAACGAGGACGCCGGTGGCGTCGTAGTAGTTGTTTGCCATGGGGGTGGCTCCTGGTTGGTGATGCGGAGCCAGCCCCTGCGGACATGGCATCCGCGGGGATGAACCCGAAACCGTGGCTTCGGGCAATGGTGGGAAAAGCGCTATTCGCCGAAGTCGGTGGGGTCGCCCAGAGACTTCAGCAGTTCGATCAGGCCGCAGTTGGCCAGGACGTAGAGCGCGTTGTAGTCGTCGCCCGTCGGTGCCTGCTCGCTGGTGTTGATCCGGGCATCCAGATCGAGGACGTTCTGCCGCACCCGGCGGGCGATCGCCAGCGGTTCGGGTGCGTCATCCAGGACGGGCTCGCCCAGTGCGGCAAGCACAACCCGTGGTGACAGCGCGTCCGGCAAGGACTCGAACACCGTGGGGGTGTTGCTGCGGCACAGGGCTTCGGCTTCGGAGTTGCCGATGTCGAAGCAGACGATTTCGTCGTCGGCCGCGCCTTCGGTGTCGTAGTCCACTACCGCGAATGGCGGCAGCGGGAGATGATCGGGCCAGTCCTGCACGACGATGGCCTGCACCAGGCCTCCTTCGAGGACGACGGCAAAGGATGGATTTCGGGACATGGGTCGCTCCTGTGGGAAGAATGGAGGGACACCGCCCCGAAGGGACGTATGTCCCTCGCTGGGGGTTGAGAAAATGGCGGTGGTCGGTCGTTCGGACCTACCAGCCGCTGTAGTTGAGTACCAGATCGGCGATCACCTGACGCCGCTCCAGATCCAGGCCACCGAGGTCGGAAAGCCCCTCGAAGCCGCAGCGCTTGAGCATCGCGGCGCCCTCGCGCGAGTTGTAGAAGCTCACCATCGCGGACAGGAACATGCGCTGTCCGCCGCTCAAAACGCCCAGGGCGTCGTTGAGTTCCAGCAGGTTCGGACGCAAGTCCCACTTGCTGGCGGCACGGCGCAGGCCTTCGCGGGTGCCATCGCCAAACCACTCGGGCCCGGCGATTTCCGCACCGCGTTTCCAAGCCTCGAAAAAGGCCTCGGGCGCACGCTCGAAATGGCGCGTTTCACGCATGATCTGATCGACGACGTCGGTTGGTAGAAGCTGATTCATGACGGTCTCCTCATGGATGGGGATCAAGGGGTGGGCAGCTGGGTCCAGCCGCCTCGGTCGAGGGCTCGCTGGGCTGCCGCCGAACTGCGGAAGTACTCGGCCGACTCGCGGGAGACGGGGCCTTCGATGTCGCGCGTACCGATGTAGTGGCCGGCGGCGCTGTGAAGCACTTCGAGGGGTAGGTGTTTGCCTGCGTAGATCAGGGCCAAGTGGCCGAACGAGCTTTGCTGGAACATGGACGGACTCCTTTAAGAAGCGAGGCGGCCCTGCCCCTGACGGGATGGCAGCTCCCGCTGGCGGTGGATGAATCGGCATCGGCACCATGAAGGCGCGCGTCCGCGGACTCGATGCGATGGCGGACTGGTGTGGGTCGCACGGGAGGGAAATCCCGCGGCAGCCTGAAACCCTGGCTGCTGGCATGGTGCTGACCAGGTCAGCGACACATGCAGGCAGATTCAGCCAGCGCCGCGCCGGCGTCATGCGCAAATGGGAATCCGAGGCGTCCCGATTGATGGACGAAAAAAACCCCGCAATCGCGGGGCTGTGGAGGCTCGGGAAGCCTTGGGGATCAGGACGATTCGCCGCCCAGGACATGCTGCTTCCACAAGGCGAAAGCCTCGTCTGGTGGCAGCTCGGCCAGAATGACGATGGGTGTTTCCTGCCGTGCGCGCAGCGCCGCGAAGTACCCGGCGCGGTCGGCGATGGCCTTGAGCTTGATGCCTTTCAGGAACAGCAGCTTGCCGTCCCTGATGAACAGCACCTTGTTGGCGATGTCGCGGGTGTAGGCGGTGCGCAGCTTGCGCTCGGCATGCTGTGCTTCAGCCAGATGATCGACCAGGTAGTCGAGCGTGATGTCGATGACCAGCGGGTCGTCGTCCTCGCCGGAGATGCCACCTTTCAGCATGTCGGGGGGCAGGCTCCTGGCGAAGGCTTCGGCCTCGGCCAGCCGTGCAGCCTGACCGCCGAGTGCGCGGATTAAGGTGGAACCGCCGTGCCCGTCGTTGCGGGCATCGGCAATGGCAACGCCATCGAACAGGACGGTGGCAGTGAAGCACAGCGTCTCTTCGCTGGCGAAATCCGCGACCTTGAGGTGTTTCAGGGTGATGCGGTCTTGCGTGATGATGGTTTCCATGGACATTCCTTGAGATCAGTCGGGAAACGCCACGCCCCTGCGGGACGAAGCGCTCATCCCGTAGGTTGGAGAAAGAGGCATCGATGCCCGCATGGGCAGCGTTCGCCCGAGCGATGCGAGGGCGAACTGGCGGGTGGCATGGAGCAAGCTCCACGGCAGCCTGAAACCCTGGCTGCTGGCGAAGCCGACAATGTCGGCAACAGCGGATGCCAGCATCGGTTCTGGTACTGTCCGCGTCATCCGGAAACGGGAAATCAGCACAGCCGGATTCGCCCGCACCCGGTAGCGCGAACCGGTTCTGCGTCGGCCCGCAAGAAGAAAAAACGCCCCCAAAATCGGAGGCGTGGAGGGATGGCACCGATCAGGCAGTGACCGCCTGCAATTTGCCGGTGTCATCGAAGACCAGGCGCACGGTGGCGCCGGCCAGCTTGGGTTGCACGCCATAGCGCAGCGCGTACGGCAGCAGCGCCTGGACCACGCGATCGGCTGATGACGAGCAGCCTACGGCGATGAAGGTTTCGATCAGGAGTGCGTCCTCATCTTCACGATCCTCACCGTAGCGATCGTCGAACACATAGTCGCAGACCAACCCGGTTCTGGCCCCCGCCGAGGGGGTCAGGTAGAGCGTGTATCCCTTGCGCACGGCCTCCACTGGGTACTCCACCGTCCCGGGATGGCCCTCCAGCCCGACATGCAGGGTATCGACCAATTCCAACTCCACCTCGTAGTCGGCAAGTCCGGGATTAACCTCTCGATGCAAGGTGGTGCCGGTTCTGATGCGCACCTGCTCAGGGCTGACGACCTTGATCAGACGCTTGAGCCAGTGGCCTTCATCCAGACCGAGCTCGTCGAGTACATACGCTTTGGCCGCTTCCAGGTAGATCTCGGCGGTCGGCGCGGTTTCGTCGTCGGGCTCGATCTGCCAGACACCAAGCACTTCCAGGGCCTGTTGGGCGATCACGCCATTTCCGCCCAGATAACGCCGCCAGTATTGACGATAGCCTGCCGGCTCTTCGTCCCAGTCCCGGAACCAGGACAGAGGAACGAAGGGCACGTCGTTGAGCAGATCGGCGTTCGACGAGTTGAGGCAGACATGCGCGTAGTGCGTGACGAAGTCGCTGGCGGCAAGCGCCTGCTTCTTCTCGATCAGTGCCTCGCGGTAGGCCTGATCGACCGCAGCCTGGATACGTGGATGATCTTCCGTCTCGTTCAGCAGGTGCTGCCGATCCGGGAGCTTCGCCAGCGTGTTGTCAGGCAGCAGGACGACCTGGCGTTCCTGGCTCGTGGGCAGCCTGTCGATAGGTCGTCCGCCGATGGGCAAGCCCTGAAGAAAGCAGCGCCACTGCGTGCGCGTACCGGACAGATTGATCAAGACCTTGCCCATGGACGTCTCGCGCCAGGGCAGATCGGGCTTCGCCAACGGGCGTAGCACTTCAGCGTCGTTCAGCCAGACCGGCACCGGAAAGGCTTCGCACAGACGCTGGAGCTCGTGCTCCACCCAGGTGGGCAGATCCTGCCCGGCCTGCACCGGCTTGACGCCTTCGAGGTGGATGGCGGTGCCCTCCAGATGGAAGCCTGCGATGTCTTCCTCGATCGGCTCGCCGGCAATGATCTCGGCGGTTCGCGCGCTGAACAGTTTGTCGCGCGAATGCACCGTCAGGGTATCGGCAAAGTACAAGGCCGAGAGCACGCCGAGGCCGAAGGCGTTCTCGCGCGCCTTGAGTCGCTTGTCCCAGCCGGATTCGGCGATGAAGATCAAGGTCTGCAGGTCGGTAATGCCGATGCCATCGTCGGTGATGGTCAGGCTGTCCTGGCTCACCGTGATGTGGATCGCGCTGGCCTGGGCGCGGCGGGCGTTCTGTAACAGTTCGCCCAGCATCGAGCCCTGGTTGAACGCATGGCGCAGATTGGCGATGAGGCTGTGCTGGTTGGTCTTGAGACGAAGGGTTCTCATGAGATGACTCCTTGGATAATGGTTTGCACCGGACAGGCACAGCGCTGCCCGGTGCGACGGGGCACTGAACAGGCGGATGCCGGTGGGAAGGGGAATGGGCCGGTCGGCCCGAGGGAGAAGCAGCATCGACGCCCGGGATGGGCGCGTGTCCGCGGCACGATGCGATGCGGACAAGGACGGTCGGCGCGGAGGGTCCGCGACGCAGCCTGCACGACCTTGGCTGCTGGCAACGGCTGACGAATCAGCGATGCAGGCCCGACAATGCGCCTGCCGTTGCATGGTGTCGCTGATCAATGCGCAGTCGTGCGCCCCGCGTTGTCCAGGGTTTGCAGCAGGCGCCGGCCCAGCCAGGCCATGCACGGCACCGCCATCGAATTGCCAATCGCCTTGTAGCGCGGCGCATCGGCGGCCGGCTTGTGGTTGAGGATTCGTTCGGGTGTCTCCTGTTCGTGTGACCGAGGCGGAATTGCCGGGTCGTCATGGCGGATGCGCAGGAGAAAACACGCCGAAGGCTGGGCGCCTTCGGCTTGGAGGAGGAAACCACCCGTGTACTGGTTCAGGTTGCGGTCGTCGGTGGAACCGTTCGCTGTCTCAGCATTCACCCGGCCCTTGTCGTGGTTGGGGCCGGCATCGTCTGGCGCACATCCGCGCACAAAGGGAGCCCGTTCTTTTCACCGGTGGGCGCCGGTGTCGAATACCGCCAACCCTTCGCAGCGGGCGGGACTGTTACTGATCGAGGGAATACGCGGTGCGTGATTCGAGGAAAAAAGGCCTTCTCGCCCCTCGCAAGGGGCGCGCACACCGCAACAGAAGGTATCGCGTGCTGGGAGCCTCGCAGGGCTGCGGGGCGGTGGTCACGTTGCCGGGGGTGGTCAACGTGACGACGGGTTCGCTGTCTTTCAGGAGGCCTTCGGGCCACCGCGGCGCTTGCGCGGCGCGGCACGCTTGCCCGATTCGATGGGCAGCGTTCCCTTGCAGTCGGGGTATTTCGCGCAGGACCAGAATGGACCGCTCTTGCCGCTGCGCTGGCGCGTGGCACCGCCACACTGCGGGCATGCTGGCCCCTGGGGAATCTTGATGGACAGCGAGGTGCCACGGTACTGCGCAATCAACTGCGTGACCCAGGCCGCCTGCTTGTCGATGAAGGTATCGAGCGCGAGCTGTCCGGTTTCGATCATGTCGAGCGCCTGTTCCCACACCGCGGTTGTGCCGGGATCTGCGATCGCGGCGGGCACGGTGTCGATGAGCGTGAAGGCGGCATCCGAGGCGCGGATGGCCCGTCCTTTCTTGATCAGGTAGCCACGGCTCAACAGGCCGCCGATGATATTGGCGCGGGTCGCTTCGGTGCCGATGCCCACGGTGTCTTTCAATTTCTGTTTCAGGCGTGGGTCTGACACCAGTTTGGCGACGCTTTTCATCGCTTTGACCAACTCACCTTGGGTGTACGGGCGCGGCGGCAGCGTCTTGAGCGCCTTCAGATCGACCCCGGCCACCTGGCACGCCAGCCCTTGGTGTAGCGCTGGCAGCACCTGGCTGCGGGGTGCTGTGTCATCGCCGGCATCGTCTGGCTGCGGTTCGGCCAGCACCAGGCGCCAACCCGGCACGACCACCTGCTTGCCCACGGCCTGCAGTGCCTGGTCGCCACAGGAGAGTCTTGCCGTCGTGCGGTCGAACTCATGCGGCGGCAGAAATTGCGCCAGGTAGTGGGCGCGGATCAGGCGGTAGACGGCCAGTTCTCTTTCGCTCATCGCCGACAGATTCACCGGTTCGAGCGTGGGGATGATGCCGTGGTGGGCCGACACCTTGGCGTCGTTCCAGGCGCGCGAGTGCTGGGTGCGGTCGAGCTGGTCGATGATCGGGCGCAGGCTCGGATCGGTCTTGAGCAGACTGTCGAGCACCGTGGGCGCTTCGGCGTGCATGCTTTCGGGAAGATAGCCGGAGTCGCTGCGTGGATAGGTGGTGGCCTTGTGCGTCTCGTACAGGGATTGGGCGATCTCTAGCGTCTCCTGGACATCGAGGCCGAACTGCTTGGAACACACTTCCTGCAAGGTGCCGAGATCAAACGGCAATGGCGCGCCTTCGCGCATGCGTTCGGTCTCGACCGAAATCACCTGAGCAGCGCCAGCGGCGCGGATGCGCTGCGCCGCCTGCTGCGCAACAGGCTCCTGCAGGCAACGGCCTGCATCGTCGGTACTGGCCGATGGCGGCAGCCACTGCGCGGTGAATGTCTGGCCTGTGCAGGACAGCGCCACTTCGATGGACCAGAACGGGACGGAGACGAAGGCCGCGATTTCACGATCGCGATCGACCACCAGTCTGAGCGTGGGGGTCTGCACGCGTCCGACCGACAGCACGCCGTCATAGCCGGCCCGGCGCCCCAGGAGGGTGAACAGGCGGCTCAGGTTCATCCCCACCAGCCAGTCCGCTCTGGAGCGCGCCAGCGCCGAGTGATACATGGGCAGCGTGTCGCCCGAAGGCTTCAGCTTGCCGAGCGCGGCATGGATCGAGGCGTCGTTCAGTGCTGACAACCACAGCCGTTGAATGGGGCCGCGATAGCCACAGAGATCGATGATCTCGCGCGCAATCAGTTCGCCTTCGCGATCGGCGTCGGTGGCGATGACCAGTTCGGTCGCCTTGCTCAGAAGGTCTTTGACGACCTTGAATTGCGCTGCGGTCTTGGGTTTGACCTCAACCCGCCAGTGCTGGGGAATAATGGGAAGTTGCTCGATCGTCCAGCGCTTGAGCTGTTCGTCATAGGCTTCCGGCGGCGCGGCTTCGACAAGGTGGCCAATGCACCACGTCACGACGACGCCGGGGCCGTTGAGGCAACCATTGCCGCGCTGCCTTGCGCCCAACAGGCGCCCGATGTCCTTGCCTTGCGAAGGTTTTTCGCAGAGAAATAGCCGCATGCCTGTCCATCCAAATCACATTGCCGATGTATCTGGGCAGCAGCATGTCTGGATGTTGCGAACCTCACCGCAAACAAGAGGAATGTGCAGGCACCCGCTTTGATCACGGAAACGGCGGCATATCCGACCGGGGGCGTTGGGCGTGCGAAGCGTTGATGTGTACTGGAGCTTCTTGCGCTGGGCGCGCGAAAACGCGGTGGATGTTGGTGGAACCTCGCTTCCCGAAGACAGGAAGACGGAGCGAGCCTCGGTAGGCTCGCCCCTGGAGATGCGCCTACTCCGACGGTGGCGGCTGCTCCGCTGATGCCGGCTTCGGGCTGAGCGTGACCGACTCGATCCGGTACGGCAGGATGCCGACGCTGCGCGCATTGATCTGCCAGGTCTCGCGCGGCTTCTCATCCTTGTCCTCCCAGGGTTCGCGCTCCATGCGGCCGATGACCAGAACGCGCATGCCTTTCTGGTACAGATCCTTCCAGTGCTCGGCATCGCGGTGCCAGATTTCGACCGGCGCCCAGAAACCACCACGGTCCTCGAAGGTGCCGTCCTTCTTGGGCACCGGGTTGTCGAAATAGACGTTCAGGCGCAGCAGGCGACTGGGTTCGTCGTTGCCATTCGGGAACTCGCGGTACTCGGGCGGCGAGCCGATGTTGCCTTCTCCAGAAAAATGCGTGCTCATGTTGTGATCTCCGTGGTGGTTGAAATACCCGTGCCAAGTCGGCCCCGGGCGCGTGCTGGGATGCTTGGCGCAATCACCGATCGTGCATTGCGGCGGGAATGGATTTGAGCCGGCGCAGATAAGCGTCCTCGGCCTGGGCCATCTTGCCGGCGCAGTCCTGGGCCTGCCGGCCGAGGGTGTGCAGCAGACTGATCTGCATGTTCAGCGCGATGCGCTGCTGTTCCAGCGCGAGCAGATCCCCCAGCAGATTCACCGGCGTGGCCGTGGAGGCCATGACCTCCTGCCAGAGGGCGACGCCCATCGCCGAGCGGTCTTGCTTGCGCCAGCGCAGAAAGGTCGTGCCTGCGCCAGTACGCTGCTGGGCCAGTTCAATGGACAGCAGACGGAAGGGATAGCCTCGCGCCTGCGCCAGCACGCGCCGCTGCGCCAGGTCGATCAGCTCATCCCTGAGCGCGTGACACCGGTTGGCCCAGTCTTCGAGATCCCCTTTACCTTTAAAAGCCCTTAAAAGGCCTTTTAGATAGCCCGCCTGTTCCAACTGAATGAAGTCCGCCTGTTCCAGGGGCTGGAAGTGCCGGTTCTGGTTCGGATCGCGCATCGTCATGTCGGCTCACCCTCGTCGGATGAGGCCGCTTCGGCAGGGTCTGCCGCAGCATCCGGCTCGCTGGCTGGTTCGGTTTCGGGGGCGGTGCGCTGCTGCAGGCCACGGCGTGCGATCGGCGGCGCGAAGCGGCTGCGCCGGGTGCCTTCGAGCACGTCCTGGGGCAATTCACCATACTTCTCCAGCGCCGCCCGTGCTGCGGCATTCTTCGCGGCAAAGTCGTCGCGGGAGGTGCCGGAGTACCGGTACTGCTGCGCCAGCGAGAACAGGCTGCGCAATGAGTGCGCGCCGTCGTTGAGCCAGCGTTCAAGCGTCGAGCGATCGATCAGCGCGGTGTGGTGGGCGAGGATCAGGCGTCGGGCCAGGTCGTCGTAGTCCGCCAGCAGATACACCGCCATGAAGCCCAACTGCGAGGAGACGAACAGCGGCAATTTGACGGGCTGCACATTGAGGTTTTCGCCCAGGCTCAGTGCCGGAGGCACGCCGGCCAGTGCCTGGTCCACTTGCTGGCGCAGGGTCTGGAGCTGTTCCTTGGTGGTGGATAGCTTGTCCTCGATGCGCAGCATCCACCAGTCCGAATAGGGGTCGTCCTGTTCGGCGCCGCGCTTGAGCTTGTTCATGATGGAGACAAAGCCGTTGAGGCCGATGATGCCGGGCCTGCCTTCGGCTGGGGCACGGCCATGCCAGATGCGGGACGCATGGTGGGTGTGCAGGGTCAGGGACATCGCGCTGCGCAGCGACCCCAGGTTCAACTGAAGGGATTCGGTGGCGTTGCTCTCTTGGGCCATGATGACGACTCTCTGTGATGAAACGAGTCGCCAGCATCCGGGTTGGCCGGAAGGCCGTCAGTCATCAAACCGCACCTGCGGCTTGCCTGTTTTGTCGGAGCAGCCAGCCGCGTGCATCGTTCGGAAGCACCGTTGCGATGCCGCACCGGAAGGCTGCGTGTTGCGCTATACCCGGGGTATAGGCGTCCATGGCGCTCAGTGGATGCTGCCGGGGGAACACGGTGCGGATCAGGGCCGCTGCGGGCGGAAGGCGGTGCGTTCCGCTATACCCGGGGTATAGGCGACTGTGGAACACCTTGGACATTGCAGAGCAGCTTCCAGGCTGATGACTCTCGACGCCGTGTCGGTTCGCGGGCGTGTCAGGTCGAGCGCAATAGTTCTTGCAGGCGTGCCAGATGAGCTTTCGCGACCTCCGCATCAGCAGGTACAGCAGGCGGTGGACTTGGCTCTGGTGTCCTGTTAACTGGCGCCGCAGGCGCCTTCTGTGCAGCCCAGGTGCGAAATTCTCCCCGCAAGGCCTTCTGAATGATGCCGAACAGGTAGCCGGTGGGATTGCGGATCGTCGTGGAGGCGCAGCGTGCCTCCCATTCGTCCAGCAGGGCTTGCCGCAGATCGTGATCCACTGACTGCATCGCGGCCAGCGCGCCGTCCTGCTGCTCCGCCTTCAGCGCCAGGAAGCGCCTGGGCAACTGCAGTTGCTGACGTTCTTCTTGCGCGCGCGGTACTGTACGTACTTCTTTAATACTTTCTTTTATACGTACTGTACGGTCCGACTTCGGATTCCGAAGTGCGCCGTTTTCCGGGCTTTTCCGGCCTGCTTCGGAATCCGAAGAGAGGTTCGCCAGATTCCGAAGACGGTCGTCGGAGCCGTCTTCGGAATCGTGTTCGCCGCCGGCCTGTGGATAACTCGATGTGCCGTTCCAGCCCTGCGCTGACAGCCGCTGTGACAGAATCTCCAGGCGACTCGGCAGCACTCGGCCGCTGAGCATGGGGTCTTGCGTCAACTCCTGCAGGGTAGTCGCCCCCACGCGCTGGACGGATTTGCTGGCATGCGTCAGTGCCTGGCTGACCAACTCCAGATAATCGGCATCGAGCTGGATGGCTTCGTAAGGGGTGAGCGGTTCGTCGTGCAGGACGTAGAGGTTGCCCTGAATGCGCCCGCTTCTGGGATCGCGCCGGCGCCGCACCAGGCTGATCCAGCGCGTCAGTCGCAGCACGGTCAGCGCTCGGGCCACCGTCTCGTGCGATGCCCTCTCGGCACAAGGCATGGAGGCCAGCCAAGGCGCAAGCTGGTCGTAGGTGGGCATGGCGGTGATGCCGTCGTCCGCCAGCATCAGGCGGAACACCTGCCAGCCGTTGCGTTCGAGCGGTGTCAGGCGTCGGTCCAGCAGCAATGCACGCGGCACGCTGTCGTGTCGATTGCCACTATAGAGAAAGCCATCGGTCGGTGGTGAGACTGCAGATGGGGCCGGTGGCGGCTGTTGAGGTGCCAGTTGGCCGAGCGCCTGCTCGAACAGCTCGCCCAGCCGGACGGGGCCGCGCGTAGGATGTGGCCCATCCGTCATCAGATCAGCCCTTCATCGATCCATCCGCGCAAGGCATTCCAGATCACGGACAGAGGCAGCCCAGTGGCCTCGGCGAGATCCGCCGCGACGCCCAGCATTCCCATGTCGTCGTTGCTGTCGACTTCCTGCTCCTTCACTGTCGAGGACCAGCGCTTCCACAGGTCGGTGTCCTGTTCCTCGGTCAATACCGGATGCCGCCCCTTGCGTTTCGGCAGGCCGATGACACTGCGACGCAAGGCGATCTCCTGGTGGGTCAGGCCGAAGAATTTGCTGATCAGCTCCGTGCTGGCGCCCAGGCGCAGTAGCCGATCGATCTTCACCACCTCCTCGGTGACGTCTTCTACCTGGTGCAGCAGACGACGCAGCACATCGCGGTTGACGACTACCGAGCACCACGACACGTTGGCGTTGGCCAGCACGCTGGCCATCGCGGGATGCTTGAGGGCATCTAGATCCTTGTCGTCGAACCCCATCGACTTGGCCCGGCGCAACTGGCCGTTGCGTAGATCATGAAGTGCCTGGGCGATCACTGCCTGGTTAAGTGGGTGAGGTCCGGACATGGCTACGCCTCTCATGATCCGGTGATGGCATGGTCGCCATCGGCGATACCGGGCTCGATGTCCCTCAAGCGACGGGCAAGCCGCAGCAGGCGGAACAGTTTCACCAGGGCGTTGTCGCTGAGCCTGTGTGGCAAGCCTTGCTGGGCTCCGGTAATGGCGGGGGCGCCTTGCAGCAGCGCTCCCAGCATCGCGGTCAGAATCGATAGATCGATGCTCGTGGCTGGCTGATCGGCCGCCAGGTAAGGCGTGCTCAGGGCATGCAGCAGTGCCAGCGTCGCCTGGGCGTACCGATCGGTTGGCTCGGCCTCGGGCTGCCGGCATCGAAAACCGATGCCTTCCTGGCACGCCTCGACCAAGTCTTGCAGAGCGGCTTCGCCGGCAATCTCGCGGGCGAACTGCGCGATATGCGTGCGCAGGCGATCGGGGTCGTCCAGCGCGGGTTCGATGTACCAGACGTCGGTAATCGGATAGAGACTTCCTGCCTGAATCGGGATCGACTGCAGGACGTTGCGCTCGAAATCCGGCAACGTCTCGCCGGTGTGATCCGCGACCAGGCGCTGGATGGATTGCAGCCGCTCGGTTGTGTCGGCTGGCGATACGATGTGCTCCTGCAACAGGGTGGCGCGCTGCAAGTCGCCGGATTCCTGCGTACCCGGTGCAGTCGGGGCTTGGGGAGCAGCAGCGGCCGATGGCGTATCGTTGGCGGGTGGCGCGACAGCCGGTGCCGAAGGCGTCGTCGATGCCTGCTCCGGTGGCGGGGGCGAAGATGGCTGCCCGGTCGACGCTGTCGATGGTGACGACAGGGATGGTGCTGGCGCGGGAGGTGATTCGGGTTCGCCAGCAGGCTCGCTGCTGAGGACCTGCCAGCGTCGATCCGAGTCGGTGATCTCGAAGAGCAGCGTGTCGTATTCCATGTCGAGCAGATCGGCCATCTGGCCGACCAGTTCGTCCTGGACGCGCTGAACGCTGAAGCCGCCCGCCGCACTGTCGAACAGTGCCAACACGTCCTGGAACAACGTGGGGAAATCGAGGTGGGAGTGGGCCTGGCGATTGCGGGCCGACCAGACTCTGTCGGCGGCGCGCCGCAGGCTGGTCAGTTGCTCGACCTGGTGCCGCCCCAGGCCGGCGTAAAGCACGGTCGGGATGGCGGGCAGCAGATACTGGATGGCCTCTTGCATCCGGCTGATGTGGGGTTGCGGCACGGGATAGCCGTCCGCCTTGAGGCGGCGTGCCAGCTCGGATTGGGACAAGGGTTTGCCGGTTTCCTGTTCATACAGTTCCCGGGCTTTCTGCACGCCCAATGCGCGCTCGATGAACGACAGGCCGCCGTGCAGTTCGTTTTCCGCGAGATGGCCCGTCAGGGCAATGATTTCTCCACGCTCCGGCCACGGCCGGAACTGGCACGCGATGCGGAAGAAGCGCTCGTCCCGCATCTCGCTCCACAGTTCGCGCAAGATCGCGAGACGGGTATTGCCGCCGTTGCGGATGATGTAGTGATCCGCGCCCGGACGCCGGGTGATGGGCGGGGGAGCGTCGAGTCCGCGTTCGCGAATCGACGCCTTGATGTCGTCGTAAAGCGGGTTGCGGGTGAGGCGCGGATCAAGCTCATACGGTCGCAACTCATCGAGCGTCACGACCATCGGCGTATCCTCAATCGGATCGCTCAAGCTGTTCGCGACGGGGCCGCTGCGCGTGAAGCCATCGCTCAGGAGCTTGTTTGCAACGTCCTGGGGGGAGATGTCAGGCATGGCCATCTCCTTCCTGCGTAGGAAGCTCCGAGGGTTCGAGCCCACGCTGGGCTCGCCGCAGCATGGCGCGGGCGTTGAGCCCCGCTCGGTGGTCGCTGGCGGTGGCGCTGGTGAAGATCGGTGGCAGTCCCGGCCTGGTGAACTTGAGATGTCCGCCTGGGGTGCGAACGACCTCCCATCCTTCGCTCAGGGCATACTCGATCAGCGACAGCAACCGCTTGTGGCCGCGGGCCAGCTCATGGGCGTTCGACATGGGCGCACCTCCCTCCGGCCTTGCCGGTGACCGCTGCGAACCGTTCCTGCCACTGAGGGCATAGCTCATTCGCCAGGCCGCGCACGATCTCCAACGCGGCCAATGCCTGCCGGCCCGAAGGCCGTCGATGCTCGACGCGATGCACAGGCAAGCCTCGGGTGGCTGCGCGCGGAAACGCTTCGATCGCAGGAATTTCAGTGGCCAGTACCTGGATGCTGGCCTGCTCCTGGAAGATCAGGCGTAGCGTCTGCTGGATCAGGCGCGCGTTGGACGAGACGGCGGGGACGCGGTTTATCAGCAACTGCAGTGCGGGCGGTTCAATGCCCAGCTTTCGGTACGGCGTGATGTCCTCGACCAATTGCAGGGTTCCACGCCGCAGTTCGCGTGCAGCCAGGATTTCCGGTGTGACGGGCGACACGGCCTGCTGGGACGCCAGCAGTGCCATTTCCAGCAATACGCTGCGCGCGCCCTGGGTGTCTATGACCACCAGATCGTAGTGCGGCTGGAAGTTTGGCATCAGGTTGCGCAACCGCAGGCGTCCATCTGGGGCGTGCAGCAGCAAGGTATTGAGCTGCCGGTGCTCGTCGTTGGAAAGCACCAGATCCAGGTTGTCGATGACGGTGCGCGACACCAGGTTCGCCAGGTCGCGTTCGTTGAAGGCCAGAAGCTCGTAGATGCCGCCCGGTGCGCGATGCTTCAGCTCGTAGTAGGACGACAGGGTTGGCTGCATGTCCAGGTCGAGCAGCAGCACGCGCAGACCTGCGTCGGCGATGAATGCGCCGAGGTTGGCCGCGACGGTGGTCTTGCCCACGCCGCCTTTGGTCGAAATGATGGATACGACCTGCATAGGGCTCTCCTCAGACATCGCTCGGGAGAGCTGGCTGCTGCGCGCGGTTCTTGAGACGTTCGGTTATCCACAGATCGATCTCGGTGGAATCCCATCCGACAGCGCGAACGCCGAGGCGTAGCGATTGGGGAAACTCACCCTTTTTCATGAGCGAGTAGATATGCGCGCGTTTGAATCCGGATTTGGCCTCGACTTCGTCCAGCCGCAGGATGCGGCGCTCGCCGGGCAGCAGTGCAGTGGGCTGCGACATAGTGGTCACTCCTTAACGCTCAGTGGCGTTTGTTGGGGTGACCTCTATTCAATAGACATGGCTTCCGAAGTACATTGCAAATGCAATTTCCCAGACTGCAGATACAAGCTGGAAAACCTCAAGCAACTACGCTAGCGCTGCCCAGCTTCCTCCGTGCGCTGGCGAACTTGCCGTTCAGCGTGCGCTCGGTGATGCCCATGATGCCGCCACGATGAGCGATCAACGCACTGACGATGGTCTCCTGGGTGCTGAAGCAAGAGTACGGCTTGCCCGAAGGAGATCTGCTCAGCATCAGCTCCAACATGCTGCCAATGATGTGCAGGTAGGTGGCCTCCGCACGATCACTGAGAGAACACTGGCCGCAGGCTGGGATTGCCCCAGATTGCTTGAGCAGTTCTTCGTGACGCTCCTTGAGGTTCCGCAGTTCGCGACGACAAAGCTCAAGCTCCGCCTTCATGGCTTGGCGTTCCACCAACATGGCCTGTCCGGCTTCCAGCGTGATGACGGGGTGCGCGATGCGCTCGATGCGACTGAAAAGAAAAGCAGGTCGATGCCCTGGGTAGTGGGTTTGCATCCAGTGTTTGAGATCGAGGTGGCGCACGGTCAACTCATGGGAATCAAGCAGGGATTCATCGTTCAACGTGATGCCGTTTCGACCATAGGGAAGCTCACCGTTGACGATGGCATCGTAGATGCGTTCCGTGCAGAGCCGCAGTTCATCCCATCGGGGGCAATTGAGCGTTCTCGGCAGATTTCTAGGCGACGAGATGGAGGACAGGATTTCTTGCGAGTAACGCCATAATCCTGCCCAGCGTATGGCGGCCTCAATCGGACGATAGAACACCTTTGAAGCTGGCAGCTCTTCATGCATGTCTCCATCTCCTTGCGGGAGCGCTACATCACCGACTCCTCTGCTGCCGATCGACGTATGGTCACGGCGTTTGTTGTTTGGCTTCTTGGGCGCACGTTGGCGGGGTATGCCGAAGCATGTTGGGTCCACATGCTCAAGGCCAGTGGCCATTGCCCGCTCGATATGTGAAAATCGCGATGCTTCGACTATCGAGCGATTAGTGACCGCACCTGGTTGCGCTTGTACACGCTTGTCAGCGTCGTCGGCCTTGATTTTTTCATCAAGACTCATTTCGTATCGCGTGTTCTATAAGGGGTCTAACCGACTTGCCTCGGCGCTGCATCTATGCAGTTTGATTGGCACTAGCCAAGGGGGAGACGATGCCGGTGAGACTTCCACGGCATCCTGATAGATCGACATAACAACTGACTGCCTCGCTCCGCCTTGCGCATGATCAGCTGTGCAAGGCTGAGAGATGCGCACTCAGTTCGCGCACACGTACGCGATGCAGCGGACTGCCTTGGCACGGGGTAGCACGCAGGTGAGTGGATGGTGTTGGCGGCGAGTGGAAATTGGTGGACGGTCTTCGTTGACGACGCTCGAAAACGAGGCTAAAATTGAGGCCTTCGTTGAAGCCCTCAGCGAAGAAAAGAGTTGGAAAACATACGCTTAGCGCGTCAGTGCTAGTCCGATATCCCGCTCCAATATCTTGAATCTACATCATGCGACGCGGGAATAGCTCAGTTGGTAGAGCATAACCTTGCCAAGGTTAGGGTCGCGAGTTCGAGTCTCGTTTCCCGCTCCAAATTCGAATATAATCAAACAACTTTAATCATAACTAAGCATAAAGCATTGGGATGAACGTATGTTGTTTGATGTATCTAAAAATACGACCGATATAAAACATTCTCCGGCTCGTAAACCTGTCATTTTTATCTTTCTGTCTGCATTTATCTTCTTTCTGGTATTCAACTCTTATTTCACTGTTGATCAGGGCGAACGAGGGATTGTTTTGCGGTTTGGTGCGTTTCAGCGTATAGCCGAGCCGGGACTTAACTTTAAACTGCCATTTTTTGAATCTACACACACTATTAGTTTGCAAACACAGGTCTCTCATTTCCAGTTACCTGCTTATTCTCGCGATCAGCAACCCGCGAATCTGGCTGTATCTGTGAACTGGCATGCGCAGGAACCTGAGTTACAAAAAATTTACTCTGAATTTGGTTCTCTTGCTGCCTTAGAGGCACGCATTATCCAGCCACGTCTGCCTCAGGCTGTGAAAACGGTGTTTGGCAGTTATGTCGCAGCCAGCTCAATTCAAAATCGGGCAAAACTGAACACCGATATCTTTGATTCTGTATCTAAAGTTCTGCATGGCCCGATTGTGATTGAAAGCGTTCAGTTAGATAACATCGATTTTTCTGATGCTTATGAACAATCAGTTGAACAACGGATGCTGGCCGAAGTCGAAGTCGCCAAGTTACAGCAAAATGCTCTGCGTGAAAAAGTACAGGCTGAAATTACGGTTACCCGGGCAAAGGCTCAGGCTGAAAGTGTAAAAGCCCAGGCGGCTGCAGAAGCGGATGCAACCCGGATGAAAGGGGAGGCCGAAGCTGCGGCAATCAAAGCGAAAGGTGATGCGCTGAAGCAAAATCCTAATTTGGTGGAATTAATTAAAGCGGAACGCTGGAATGGTGAATTACCGCAAACCATGTTGCCAAATAGCGCGGTGCCATTTATTGATGTGAAAAATCAACCTGTACGCGAATAAATTAGGTACAGGTATCGAAGCCTCGTTTAAATCACGAGGCTTTTTCTTGCTTATTTAACTGGCTTTCAGCAAACAATGCAGCGCCGATGATACCAGCCTGATTCAGGCTTTGAGCCGCCAGTACCGGTGCTTTAGTCGTAATGAAGGATTTGAATTCATCCATCTGTTCAGCAATACCGCCACCAATGATGACGCGATCCGGATTAAAGATAAATTCCAGGTGGTGCAGGTATTCATTAAAGCGGGTTCCCCATTCCGGCCAACTCAGGTTTCGGGTGACCCTGGTTGATTCTGCACAATAACGTTCGGCAATATCCCCGGCAAATTTCAGATGCCCCAGTTCCGTATTCGGGTGCAGTTCACCATTTACAAATACCGCAGAACCAATACCTGTTCCGATAGTCAGCAAAATCGTTACGCCACGCTGATTCTGACCTGCACCAAAGCACATCTCGGCCATACCGGCTGCATCTGCATCATTGACGACAAAACAGGACTGACCGGTTTTTTCTGAAAACAGGGTTTGAGCGTCGGTGTTGATCCAGCTTGGATCGATGTTACTGGCGCTGTAAGCCACCCCATGGTGAACGGTCGCCGGAAAACCGCAGCCTACTGGCCCGGACCAGGCTAATTTCCTGACCAGTTCGGATAAGCTGGCGGCGATATTTTCTGGTGTTGCCGGCTTAGGTGTCGGGATCCGTTGATGTTCGCTGATAAGTTTGCCCGTTTGTGTGTCTACGACCGCGGCCTTGATGCCGGTACCACCAATATCTACACCTAAAATGTGCATGATTTATCCTTAGGCATGCGCAGGTAATCCTTTGTAGATACAACGAATCAGCCGCGCCTGTTTTTTGTTGTCCGTAATTTGTCTGGTTTGTAACTGCTGTAATGCCCAGTCGATATGTTCCTGTACTAACACACTGGCTTGACCACGTCTTTCCTGTAATGCCTGAATGACGGCCTCGGATGCCGGGCCATTTCCCAAAGCAACGGCAATATTGCGCTGCCATTTCTCAAAACCGATCCGCCGGATGGCACTGCCTTCGGTTGTTTTCAGGAACATGTTTTCGTCCCATGACCAGAGTGTCAGTAAATCCGGGGTGTGTAATGCCTGGCGAGGCAGAAAATCAGTTTCCGAGGAGGAAACCGCATACCGGTTCCAGGGACAAATCAGCTGGCAATCATCACAGCCGTATATCCGGTTGCCTATCAGGGCCCGGAATTCTTCCGGAATGGATCCATTCAATTCAATGGTTAGATAAGAGATACAACGGCGGGCATCTAATTCATAAGGCGCGACAATAGCGCCAGTCGGACAAATTTGGATACAGGCGGTACAGTTACCGCAAGCAGCTTCAACTGGTTTATCTGCAGGTAAAGGCAAGTCGAGCAGCAATTCACCAAGAAAGAAGAACGAACCGGCCTGCTGATTGAGTAGCAGTGTATGCTTTCCTGTCCAGCCGAGGCCGGCTTTATCCGCTAATGGTCGTTCCATGATCGGTGCCGAATCAACAAATGGCCGGAATTGCAATTCGCTGCATGCCTGCTGAATTCGTTCCCCTAACTGTTTAAGGCGATTGCGCAGGAGCTTGTGATAATCCCGTCCTAGCGCATACCGGCTGATGTAACCCCGGGCAGGGTTATCCAGAGTTTCCGCAACTTTTGCCAGCGGCGGCAGATAATTCATGCGTACCGAAATGACGGAACGGGTTCCGGGTTGAAGTTCGGCCGGTCTGGCCCGCATTAGCCCGTAACGGGCCATGTATTCCATATCACCGTGGTAGCCATTAGCTAACCAGCGTTCCAGATGGCTTTCTTCGGTACTTAAATCGCAGTCTGTGATCCCGACCTGATCAAAGCCTAGCTCTAGCCCCCATAGCTTGATATCGTGGGCTAACTTTTGCAGATCGAGTGTGGACGTCATGAATCAGAGCGCACCGGTTATCACTAATATTTGCGATAGTTTACCACAGTACAGCTGGCGTACCGAACAGATCCGCCAGATGGAACAGCAGTTGATTTCTGCGCAAAATATCTCCATGTATCAGTTAATGCTCCGGGCCGGTGAGGCGCTGTTTAAGACGGTACAGCAGTGCTGGCCTCAAGCCCGGCATCTGTGGGTGTTCTGTGGCAAAGGTAATAATGGTGGGGATGGCTATGTTGTGGCCAGACTTGCCAGACAGGCCGGCTACCGGGTTGAAGTGATTGCATTTGATGAACCGGCACCGGATATTCCTGCTGAACAAGCGAAACGGGACTGGCTTAAGGCTGGCGGAACCTGCTGCGGGCTGTCGGCTGTCTATGGCAAACCGGATCTCATTATTGATGCCTTATTAGGTATTGGCCCCTCTACGCCGCTACGCGGGGAGTTGCTAGCCTGGATTCAGTTCATTAACCGGCAAAATGCGCCTGTATTATCTGTTGATATACCAAGTGGCTTGAATGCGGATACAGGTATGCCTCTCGGTGGCGCTGTTCATGCCACAGCGACTTTAACTTTGGTTGGTCTGAAATGCGGTTTACTGACCGGACAAGCGGCGGATTACACCGGTCATCTCTATTTGTCTGATTTAAAAGATGATGCAGCAAATTATTGTGATACTGGTGGCATACAGGTACTGAATTATGCCTGGGTATCATCATGGCTCTCTCCCCGTAAACGTACCGCTCATAAAGGCGATTGCGGAAAAGTGCTGCTTGTTGGCGGCGGCCCGGGGATGCCGGGTGCCATTCGTCTGGCCGGAGAAGCATCCTTGCGTACTGGTGCGGGGCTGGTCAAGGTTTTCTGTCATCCGGAAAACCGGCAACTGGTGCTGAGTGGCCGTCCCGAACTGATGTCATGTCAGGATTTAACGAAGCTGAATTTGCAATGGCCGGACGTATTGGTCGTGGGGCCGGGGCTGGGTATGGAAGAATGGGGCCGGGAACAATGGCAATCAGTTGCTGATTTTTCTGGCTATAGGGTGATCGATGCAGATGGACTGAACTGGCTGGCTTGCCATCCCGGAACACATAAAAACAGCGTGTTAACACCACATCCCGGCGAAGCGGCCCGCTTACTGCAATGTACCGTAGCAGATGTACAAACTGATCGTTTTGCCACCGTTCAGGAATTGCAGCATCGTTATGGTGGCGTGGTATTATTAAAGGGCGCCGGAACACTGATCTACGATGGCAGACAGATGGCTATCTGCACAGAAGGTAACCCCGGCATGGCTAGTGGTGGCATGGGGGATGTACTTTCTGGCATTATAGCGGCCCTTTTAGCTCAGGGCTTATCGCTGTTTGATGCAGCGTGTTGTGGCGCATTGCTTCATGGCAAAGCTGCCAGCGAAGTAGCTAAAGTACATGGTGAACGAGGCATGCTGGCTTCGGATTTATTTTTCTGGTTACAAAAACTGGCTAATCCTCAAAGGTATCAACATGGGAACAACGCTGATACGAACACTGAAAGATAGTGATGCTACGGTCGCGCTCGGGGCTGAGCTGGCTCATGCCTGCCAGCAGTCCACCACTATTTTTTTGCACGGAGATCTCGGCGCCGGTAAGACTACGTTATCACGGGGTTTTGTGGTTGCGCTTGGACATCAGGGAAAAGTGAAAAGTCCGACTTATACACTGGTTGAAGCGTATGAACTTCCGCAATGGCAGGTTTATCATTTTGATCTGTATCGTCTGGCTGATCCGGAAGAGCTGGAATTCATGGGGATCCGGGATTACTTTGCCCCTGATTGTTTATGTCTGATCGAATGGCCGGAAAAAGGCGCCGGATGGTTGCCTGATCCGGATCTGGAAGTCACATTACATTATGAGCATGGTTCCAGACGGGCTGAAATAACTCCTCGTTCTGACATTGGTGAAACGATTGTTGCCAGATTGAATTTATCGTGAAAATCAGATTTCTTCTTATGTTACTTGCTGTCCTGGCCTGGCCGGCAGCAGCCAATCAGATTGAAAAACTGCGCATTGCTCCGGCCGCTGACAAGGTCCGGATGGTTTTTGATCTGAATAGTCAGCCTGATTACAGTTTTACCGTTGATACCAGTACTAAACGCCTGATTATCGAATTTCGGGATGTAACCGGTCAGCTGTTTTCTGTGCCGCGCATTGCTGGCAGCGAAAAATTTCTGAGAAGCATTCATCGCAGTACTCTGCCCAATAATATGGTCAGGGTAGAGTTTCTCTTGGCTGATGGAGTGAAACCTCAGTTATTTTCTCTGGCGCCACAGGCCAATTACCGTCATCACCGTCTGGTCATTGATATCAAGCAGGGATCGTTAGTCGCGAAGAATGGCGCGTCGGGTAATGTGACCGGAAAACAACTGACAGCATCTCGTAATGATGAAGTGCCGGTAACTACCCTCAAAACAGAAACAATCCGAAAATCCGAGTCGGACTTGAATGGGTTGCAGACGGTATCACCAGAGAAAAAAATCGACAGGGCAGTTGCCGGTCGCATTATTCATATGAGCGATTTAATCTCAAAAGAGGAATTGGCCGCGCCGGATACCTCTTCTTCCGCTGATGAGTCTGATGATACACCGGGTATTGGCAAAGCCGTGCTGTCTGGTCATGGCGGACCATTCATCGTGGCTATTGACGCTGGACATGGCGGAAAAGATCCGGGTGCTATTGGTCCGGGTAATACCTATGAAAAAACAGTCACACTGGCGATAGCCCGTCAACTGGCGAGACTGATTAATGCACAGCCGGGGATGCAGGCGGTCATGACGCGTTCCCGGGATCATTTTGTCGAGCTGGATGAACGTTCTGCGATCGCGCGTCGTAAAAATGCGAGATTACTGATTTCCATTCATGCTGACAGTGGCCCCAGTAATACAGTTCAGGGGGCATCAGTCTGGATCCTTTCCGCAAAACGCGTTAACAAAGAGATGAACAAATTGCTGGATCAGCAATCCAAACATACCGAACTACTGGGTGGTGCAGGTAAGGTCATTGCGGAAACGGAGCCTAATCAATATCTGGCTCAGACTATTCTCGATCTTTCCTGGGATAATTCCCGCAGTGAAGGTTATGACATTGGAAAACGGGTATTACGCCGGATTGGTAATGTAGCCAGATTACATAAAAAACGCCCTGAACATGCCAGTCTCGCCGTGCTGAAAGCGCCGGATATTCCATCTTTGCTGATTGAGACCGGATTTATCTCCAATCCCGAAGAGGAGCGTTTACTGGCCTCTGCGCAATATCAGTCGCAATTGGCAAAAGCCATCTTTAACGGTGTTCTTGACTATTATGGGCATAGTCTACCTAAAGCCGGCGGTACGCTCGTAAAATCCACCGGTAAAACTCTTCCTGCAACCGCAAGTATCGATTCTCGTAAACATGTGGTTAAAACGGGTGAAAGTTTATCAGGATTGGCACAACAATATGGTGTGAGTCAAAGAGCTATCCGCGATAAAAACAAACTGAAGTCTGATAATTTACTGATCGGACAAGTGATCGTCATTCCAGCGAGCTGATATGCCTATTCAAATTTTGCCGCCGATCCTGGCTAACCAGATAGCGGCTGGTGAAGTTGTTGAACGGCCAGCTTCCGTGATTAAAGAGCTGGTGGAAAATAGTCTTGATGCCGGTGCCGACAGAATAGAGGTTGAACTGGAGAAAGGCGGTTGTCAGCTGATCCGGGTCAGAGATAATGGCTGTGGTATCCGTGGTGCTGAGCTGGTACTGGCTCTGGCCCGGCATGCAACGTCTAAAGTTGCGACACTGGATGATCTGGAACACATTTCCAGTCTCGGTTTTCGCGGTGAGGCGTTAGCTTCTATCAGTTCGGTGTCCCGACTGACCTTAACTTCCCGCACAGCCGATCAGAATGAAGCATGGCAGGCCTATGCCGAAGGCCGTGAAATGGAAGTCACGGTGAAACCTGCGGCACATCCGGTGGGTACGACAGTTGAAGTGCTGGATCTGTTTTTCAACACTCCGGCCAGACGGCGTTTTCTGCGTAGCGAGAAAACGGAATTCGCACATATCGATGAGTTATTACGGCGGCTGGCGCTGAGCCGTTTTGATGTTGCCATTAATCTCAAGCATAACGGTAAGCTACTGCGTCAATACCGCCCGGCCGGGACAGAAGCACAGCAGGAACAACGAGTCATTCAGGCTTGTAGTGCCGAATTTATGCAAGCTGCAGTGCGGGTGGATAGTGAACACGCCGGCCTGCGATTATATGGCTGGATGGCACCGAAACCACTTACCAACATCGGTGAAGTGCAGTACTGCTATGTCAACGGACGAATGATCCGGGACAAATTACTGACTCATGCAATCCGTCAGGCATACAGTGAATTCACCGGGATGTCTTTTCAGCCCGCCTATATTTTATATCTGGAACTGGATCCGCATCAGGTGGATGTGAATGTGCATCCGTCAAAACATGAAGTTCGTTTTCATGAGTCCCGTCTGGTACATGATTTTATCGTACAGGTGTTGGGGCAGGCACTCGGAACAGCATGCAGTGAACCGATATCTGAGCCTGTCTCCGGAGTAGAAGAGATTATACCTGCTTACCCGGTTACGCCGTTAAAAAGCAGAACCGCAGGCCAGCACCAATACAGCTCTCCGGCAGGTAGTTATTCGTCACCCACCGTGACGCAGCTACGCACCTATAGTCATCTGCTGGCTGCAGAACTGTCACCGGTTTCCACTGCTCACTCAGACGAATGTTCTTCCGAACCTGAACATTCCGACTGGCCGGTGTTACGTCTGTTCCGGCAGCGATATCTGTTATCTGCGCAGGGCGATACGCTATTGCTATCGGATGTTGCAGCTATACAGTATCAGCAATATCTGACGCAATGTGGTACAGCTTTCAGTGAAGGATTGATATCGCAGCCTTTGCTGATTCCTCAGCGTATTGAAGCGCCATACCCTACCGAATGGTTTTCCGGGTATGAGGTATGGTTGCAGAAATTGGGATTGCGATTTAACACGCATAAACATCAGCAATTGATTATTCAGGCTGTTCCGGCAATGTTACGCCAGACGGATATGGCTTCGACCATTCCGGCTATGCTGAATTTACTGGATGGTTATTCCGTTACGCCTTCACAGCAGGAGTGGTGTTCATTTATAGCGGACTGGCTTAAACAGCCTGGGCTTATTGCGCACAATTACTCAATAGAGTCAGCCCGTTCATTATGGCACTGGTTGCTGCATAATATTTCGGACTGGCAGACCAACCCTCATTTGACCCGGGTTGTTGATCTTACCAATATTTTCGAGGTTTTTTCCCGTGACTGATCCGCGTCACCCGCCTGTGATATTTCTTATGGGGCCAACCGCATCCGGCAAGACGGCACTGGCTATTGAATTAGTGAAGCGCTTACCGTGTGACATCATCAGTGTTGACTCTGCATTGATCTATCGTGGAATGGACATCGGTACCGCCAAACCTACTGCCGAAGAACTGGCTCAGGCTCCGCATCGCCTGCTGGATATCCGGGACCCATCCCAGGCTTATTCAGCCGCTGATTTCCGGCAGGACGCATTACGTGAAATAGAGACCATCGTTGCACAAGGTCGTATTCCGTTACTGGTTGGCGGAACCATGCTGTATTACAAAGCGTTGCTGGAGGGGTTATCACCATTGCCGGCGGCTGATCCGGTTATCCGGCAGGTAATCGAAGAAGAAGCCAGCCTGTCAGGTTGGGAGGCGTTGCATGCTCAATTACAACATATTGATCCTGTAGCAGCCGCGCGTATTCATCCTAATGATCCGCAACGCCTTTCCCGGGCGCTGGAGGTGTACCGGATCAGTGGTAAAACCCTAACCGAACTGACGCAAACCAAAGGTGAACAACTGCCTTACCGTACCCTGCAATTTGCCATTGCGCCTAGTGATCGTGAACTCTTACGGCAACGTATTGCAGAGCGCTTTCATCTGATGCTCGCACAGGGCTTTGAACAGGAGGTCAGGGCATTGTATCAGCGCGGTGATCTGAATGCTGATTTACCCTCCATCCGTTGTGTTGGTTACCGGCAAATGTGGGAATATATCGACGGGCAAATTAGCTATGACGAAATGGTTTACCGAGGCATCGTTGCAACCTGTCAGCTGGCGAAGCGTCAGATGACCTGGTTAAGAAGTTGGCAAAACGTGACCTGGCTTGAAACTGGCGCAATCAATAACGCAGATATTGTCTGTCACAGCGTCACAAGCGCATGACGTCCTCAATAATATCTGCTACTTTAATATTTGACGCCTTGCTCAATTAAAACAAAAGTATAAGGACAATAACATGGCTAAGGGGCAATCCTTACAAGATCCATTTTTGAACGCGTTACGTCGTGAACGTATTCCTGTATCTATCTATCTGGTCAATGGTATTAAACTGCAAGGGCAGGTCGAATCGTTCGATCAGTTTGTTATTCTGCTGAAAAACACTGTCAGTCAGATGGTTTATAAACACGCAATCTCTACCGTGGTTCCTGCTCGTCCGGTAGCGCATCATACTGCACCAGCTGCCGGTGAAAGTGATTCACAGTCTGAAGAGTAACCTGCTTTTCCCTGCTGTTCCGGCAGGGATTTCGTTGTTAGTTACTGAGGAGTTATCTCTTGTTTGAACGCTATCAAGGCGGAGAACAGGCTCTTCTGGTGCATGTTGATTTCAGAGACGAAACAGCCAGAGAAGATTTACGTGAGCTGGAAATGCTGGCCACGTCCGCAGGTGCTACCATTCTGGGCACTGTTACAACCCGTCGTGATTCCCCGCAGGCTAAATTTTTTATCGGTACAGGTAAAGCTGATGAAATAGCCCAGGAGGTTCGTCGTCTAGATGCTGATCTGGTGATCTTTAACCATGCCTTGACGCCAGCACAGGAACGTAATCTCGAACGTATTTTCGAATGTCGTGTTCTCGATCGAACGACTCTTATCCTTGATATCTTTGCTCAGCGGGCCCGGACTCATGAAGGTAAACTCCAGGTAGAGTTGGCCCAGTTACGCCATATTTCAAGTCGTCTGGTCCGGGGCTGGACCCACCTTGAGCGTCAGAAAGGGGGGATCGGTCTGAGAGGGCCGGGGGAAACGCAGCTTGAAACTGACCGACGCCTGATCAGAGAAAAAATCGCCAATATTCTGTTGCGGTTAGAAAAGGTCGAAAAACAACGTGAACAGGGACGGCGAGCCCGTGTTCGCAATGCGATACCGGTTGTATCACTGGTTGGATATACCAACGCCGGTAAATCAACGCTGTTTAACCGCATGACACAATCCAAGGTGTATGCGGCTGATCAGCTGTTTGCTACGCTTGACCCCACATTACGCCGTATTGAACTGGCAAAACTGGGGCCAGTTGTTTTAGCTGATACGGTTGGATTTATACGGCACTTACCGCATGATCTGGTTGCTGCATTTAAAGCAACACTTCAGGAAACCCGGGAAGCAGATTTACAGTTACATGTGATCGATTGTTCGGACGAACGAGTAAAAGATAACATGGCTCAGGTGAATGAAGTGCTGCATGAAATTGATGCGGATGAAGTCCCTCAATTGCTTGTATATAACAAAGTTGATCGTCTTCCCGAAGGAATGCCTCGGATTGAGCGAGATGACACAGGTAAGCCTGTTGCTGTATGGTTATCGGCACTGACGGGAGAAGGCACTGACCTGCTTTTAACTGTGCTGGATGAGTTGCTAAGTGTTCAGGTTGTTGAACACCAGCTTAAGCTCCCGGCATCTGCTGCTCGTTTACGCAGCCGGTTGTATGAGCTTAAATCGATACAGCGGGAAAGTTATGCGGAAGATGGTGACTGTATCGTGCAAATCCGTCTTTCTGAAGTGGAATGGCTGCGTCTTGTCAAACAGGAAGGGCCGCATATTCTTAACTTCATCGTTAAGCAATAATGTGTTAATTATTTGTATGTTTAAACACACTATGAGAATCAACGGAGACTCGAATGGCCTGGAATGAGCCTGGAAACAATAATGACAAAGATAAAGATCGAGACCCCTGGAAAAACACAGGAAAGAGTCAGATCCCGCCTGATGTGGATAAATTGCTGAAAAGTGTCCGGGAACGTTTGACCGGTACCTTTGGCGGTCAGAGCTCAGGTGGCAGTACTGGTCTTGTTATTTTTGCGTTACTGGCAGTTGTGATCTGGATTGGTAGTGGTTTTTACACTATCGAGGAAGCTGAACGTGGTGTCGTATTGCGTTTCGGTAAATATCACGAAACCGTTGATCCTGGTTTACGCTGGAAGTGGACTTTCATCGATAAAGTTATCCCGGTTGATGTTGAATCAGTGAAGTCCATACCGTCTTCAGGCTTTATGCTGACACAGGATGAAAACGTAGTTCGGGTTGAAATGGATGTGCAATACCGTGTTGTAAACCCACGGGAATATCTGTTCAGTGTCACTAATGCTGATGATAGTTTGCGGGAAGCAACAGACAGTGCGCTACGTTATGTGGTGGGTCATACCAGCATGGATGACTTGCTTACCCGTGGACGTGAGAAAGTTCGTCAAAATACCTGGCAGGTACTGGAAGGGATTATTAATCCTTACCGGATGGGGCTCGCTATTGTCGATGTGAACTTCCTGCCAGCCCGTCCACCGGAAGAAGTAAAAGATGCGTTTGATGACGCTATTTCTGCGCAAGAAGATGAGCAACGCTTCATCCGTGAAGCGGAAGCCTATGCGCGTGAAACCGAGCCAAAGGCTCGTGGTCAGGTCAAGCGACTGGAAGAGGAATCCCTGGCATATAAAGAACAGGTTGTGTTAAAGGCTACCGGTGAAGTTGCTCGTTTTAATCAACTGTTGCCAGAGTATACTGCAGCGCCGCAATTAACCCGTGAACGTTTGTATCTGGATACCATGGAAGAGTTATATCAGAAGACAAATAAAGTGCTGATTGATGTCCCGAAAGGGAACAATAACGTGATTTATCTGCCTCTGGATAAAATGAACACATCTCAGACAAACACAAATAATAGAAAAGATGGTATTCCAGCGACACTTTCTTCAGCAACCAATAGTAACTCTCAGGCTGGTTCATCAACAGAAAGTGATAGTGGCGTTGATAGCGTAACAGATACTCAGCCACTACGTGATAGCAGCCGTACAAGCGGGAGATACTAATGAAAAATTATATTCTGATTGGGTTGGCTGCAGTTGGTATGCTTGCGTCCTCGTCACTGTTTGTGATTGATGAGAGCCAACGTGGCATTGTCGTGCAATTTGGTAAAGTCATTCGTGAAGGTGATAGTGATATTCCTAAGGTATATGAGCCTGGTTTACACTGGAAATGGCCTTTTATTGATGATGTCCGTAAGCTGGACTCCCGTATTCAGACATTGGATGGACAGGCTGATCGCTTTGTTACCTCTGAGAAAAAAGATCTGATTATCGATTCTTATGTGAAATGGCGAATTGAAGATTTCTCCAAATTTTATCTGGCAACCGGTGGTGGTAGCCGTGTCCAAGCGGAATCTTTGCTGAAGCGTAAAATTAATAACGGATTACGTTCCGAAATTGGTGCCCGTACCATCACTGATATCGTGTCAGGGCAACGGACAGAGGTAATGGAAGATGCGCTGCGCCAGATGGCCCGTTCTTCGGAACTCGGTATCCGGGTTGTTGATGTGCGCATCAAACAGATCAATTTGCCGCTGGAAGTATCTAACTCTATTTATCAGCGTATGCGTGCAGAACGAAATGCGGTAGCGAGAGAACACCGTTCTCAGGGTAGAGAAAAAGCCGAGATTATACGGGCTAATATTGATCGTCGAGTCTCGGTCATGATTGCGGAGGCTGAGCGTAAGGCGCGTGAAGCGCGTGGTCAGGGTGATGCCGAAGCTGCTAAAATTTATGCTGAAACTTATCGCAAAAATCCGGAACTGTTTTCTTTCCTGCGTAGCCTGGACGCTTACAAGAACAGCTTTAAGAGCGGTAAAGATTTCATGGTGCTGAGCACCGAGAATGATTTCTTTAAATATCTTAAAAATGCTCAACCTGTGGCTACAAAATAATCTTTATATCGAATGGGGGCGAAAGCCCCCTTTTTTATGGCAAATTTCTTGGCTAAACTTCGCATAAGAGCGTTTCTGCTCTGCTCAAATTTTGTTAGAATCCTTTTTTAACCACACTTCAGACAGAAAAAAATGGGTCAAAGCGTCGTTATCTTGGGCACCCAATGGGGTGACGAAGGGAAGGGTAAAATTGTCGATCTGCTGACTGACAAAGCCCAATTCGTTGTACGTTATCAGGGAGGACACAACGCTGGCCATACCCTGGTTATCGATGGTAAAAAAACCGTTCTGCATCTGATTCCGTCAGGCATTCTGCGTGATAACTGCAAATGTATTATCGGTAATGGTGTTGTTCTGGCTCCGGATGCTCTGTTAAAAGAGATGGGTGAGCTGGAAAGCAGCGGTTATCCGGTTCGTGAACGCTTATTCTTAAGTGAAGCTTGTCCACTGATCCTGCCTTATCATGTTGCTTTGGACAAAGCGCGTGAACTGGCTCGTGGTAATAAAGCTATTGGTACTACAGGTCGTGGTATCGGTCCGGCCTATGAAGATAAAGTTGCCCGCCGCAGCCTGCGTGTCGGTGATTTATTCAACATGGATACCTTCGCTGAGAAACTGAAAGAGGTTATGGATTATCATAACTTCCAGCTGACACAGTTCTACGGTACAGAAGCTGTATCTTATGATGAAGTACTGACCGCTGTGAAAGGCTATGCCTCTCTGCTGACATCAATGGTTGTTGATGTCACCGAAATGCTGGATCAGGCTCGTAAGCGTGGTGACAAGATCATGTTCGAAGGTGCCCAGGGCACACTGCTGGACATCGATCATGGTACCTATCCTTATGTAACCTCATCAAATACCACCGCGGGTGGTGTTGCGACCGGTTCTGGTTATGGTCCTCGCTTTGTGGAATATGTGCTGGGTATTGCCAAGGCCTATACCACGCGTGTTGGCGCAGGTCCGTTCCCGACAGAGTTGTTCGACGATGTTGGCGAACGTCTGTGTGCGAAAGGTCATGAGTATGGTGCAACGACCGGACGTAAACGTCGTTGTGGCTGGTTTGATGCTGTAGCCATGAAACGTGCAATCCAGATCAACTCTATCTCTGGTTTCTGTCTGACAAAACTGGACGTACTGGATGGTTTGGACGAAGTTAAGGTTTGCGTTGGCTACAAAGGCGCAGACGGCATTGTTCGTGACGTACCGCCGATGGCAGCAGAAGGCTATGATCTGGTAACTCCAGTGTATGAATCAATGCCTGGCTGGCAGGAAAATACATTTGGCGTGAAGAGTCTGGCTGAACTGCCACAAGCAGCGATCAACTATATCAAGCGTATCGAAGCGATTACCGGTGTACCTATTGATATTATTTCAACCGGTCCGGATCGTGATGAAACGATGATTCTGCGTCATCCGTTTGCTGATTAATCAGTGACAGATCGCAATAAAAATGCCGGACATAATGTCCGGCATTTTTTTGTATTGTTTTATTGTTATGCCTGGCGGTGTACCGCTAAATTGGCCAGTGTCTGCAAGGCAGTTTTATATTCTGAGTCTGGCAGTACAGCCAACGCATCGATTGCTTTCTGCGCTTCCAGTTCGGCTCTGTTCACCGTATATTCCAGCGCGTGCGTTTGTTTAAGAATATCCAGTATTTCATCAAGATACTCCATGCCATTACGCTCAGTGATCGCTTGTTCAATTCGTCTTTTCTGCTCAGGCGTTCCCTGCGCAATCGCATGAATCAAGGGTAGTGTTGGTTTGCCCTCTGATAAATCATCACCAACATTTTTTCCCATGGTGTCACTGCTGGATGAATAATCCATGACGTCATCAATCAACTGGAATGCAGTACCCAGGTATTTACCGTAATCACGTAGCGCCTCTTCGATGTGTGCCGGCTGCTTAGCCAGAACCGCAGTGCAATGCGTGGCCGCTTCAAACAGTTTTGCTGTTTTACAGTAAATAACCTGCAGATAATTATCTTCGCTTGTGGTCGGGTCATTGCAATTCATTAATTGCATGACTTCGCCTTCAGCGATCAGATTGGTGGCATCGGAAAGCAGTTTCATGACCCGCATATCACCAATTTCAACCATCATCTGAAATGCTCTGGTATGCAGAAAATCACCAACCAGGACACTAGCGGCATTACCAAACAGCTGATTGGCAGTATCACGACCACGACGTAGTTCTGATTCATCAACAACATCATCGTGTAATAAGGTCGCAGTGTGAATAAATTCGATAACAGTGGCCAGGCTGATGTGTGCATCACCCTGATAACCAATGGCCCGGGCCGAGAGGACGGCCAGTAAAGGGCGAATGCGTTTACCACCACCATTAATGATGTAATAGGCGAGCTGATTAACCAGGGCGACATCCGATTGCAGACGTTGATAAATCAATTGATTCACCGCCTGCATATCATTATCGGCGAGAGTTCGGATAACTTGTTGATCCATGGGCGTTCTAATATGCTCTCGGGCTAGCGTGCGGGCTAAAGATTGTCACTAATTCTACATGAAACAAATCTCAAGTGCAGTGTCTGGCCTATACTCATCGCCAGTATGGCGCGAAATTACACAAGATAGTAATTTGCTTATTGCGTAATGAGCGCAACTTGCGTAGAATCCGCGTCCATTGTCATTAAGTTTAAGTGCATCAGCGTTTATAGAAATACATTACGACGCTGTATGCCGAATTCGGAGTTTTAAACATGTACGCGGTTATCCTAAGTGGTGGAAAACAGCATCGTGTAGCTGAAGGTCAGGTTCTGCGCCTGGAAAAACTGGAAGTAGCTACTGGTGCGGCCGTTGAGTTCGATAAAGTGTTAATGGTTGCTAATGGTGATGACGTTAAAGTCGGCGCGCCATACGTAGCTGGTGGTAAAGTTGTTGCTGAAGTGGTTGCACACGGCCGTGGCGAGAAAGTTCACATTGTGAAATTCCGCCGTCGTAAGCATCACCGCAAACAAGCTGGTCACCGTCAGTGGTTCACTGAAGTGAAAATCACTGGTATCAACGCGTAATTCAGGAGAGTTTTTAAATGGCACATAAGAAAGCTGGCGGTTCCTCCCGTAACGGCCGTGATTCTGAAAGCAAACGCCTGGGTGTAAAACGTTTCGGTGGTGAAAGTGTACTGGCAGGTAACATCATCATCCGTCAACGTGGCACCAAGTTCCACGCTGGTGCGAACGTAGGTTGTGGTAAAGACCACACCCTGTTTGCTACCGCTTCTGGTACTGTTAAGTTTGAAGTTAAAGGTCCTAACAACCGTAAATATGTCAGCATCGTAGCTGAATAATTTCTGAGTTGTCAGATACAAAAGCCCTGCCGTAATGGCGGGGCTTTGTTATTTTTGGCATTTAACACAGCGTAATATCAATTTCTGCATAAGCCTGACCTCTCCTGTTCCCTGCGGATACAATTGTGGAGTGGGGGTTTATTCTTAAGAGAATGACGGTAATCTAGCCAATCATAGTTGGTTATTCTCTATAATGTAGCAGGATACAAACAGGGGAGCCTGACGTCATGAAATTTGTTGATGAAGTCCTGATCCGGGTCGAAGCCGGTGATGGTGGTAATGGGTGCGTTAGCTTCCGTCGTGAAAAATATATCCCTAACGGTGGTCCGGACGGTGGTGATGGCGGCGATGGCGGCGATGTCTATCTGCAGGCTGACGAAAACCTGAATACCCTGATTGATTATCGTTTTGAACGCTTCCATATGGCTCAGCGTGGCGAAAATGGCCGCGGTGCAAATTGTACTGGTGCCCGGGGTAAAGATTTAGTTCTGACTGTGCCTGTTGGTACCCGTGCGACGGATGAAGATACCGGTGAAGTGCTGGGTGATCTGACCAAGCACGGTGATCGCATGATGATCGCCAAAGGCGGCTTCCATGGGTTAGGCAACACCCGTTTTAAGAGTTCGGTAAACCGGGCTCCGCGCCAGAAAACGATGGGTACCAAAGGCGAACAGCGTAACCTGAAAATGGAGCTGTTGCTGCTGGCGGATGTCGGCATGCTGGGCTTACCGAATGCCGGCAAATCAACCTTCATTCGCGCTGTTTCTGCAGCAAAACCGAAAGTAGCTGATTATCCATTTACCACACTGGTTCCTAATCTGGGTGTAGTCCGTGTCGGTACCCAGCGCTCTTTCGTGGTGGCTGATATTCCTGGTCTGATTGAAGGTGCTGCTGAAGGTGCTGGTCTGGGGATTCGCTTCCTGAAGCATCTGGAACGTTGCCGGGTTCTGTTACATTTGGTGGATATTTGCCCTGTTGATGGCTCTGACCCTGCTGAAAATGCAAAAGTTATTATCCATGAACTGGAAAAATACAGCCCTAAACTGGCTTCCAAGCCGCGCTGGCTGGTATTTAACAAAATGGATCTGATGCTGGAAGAAGAAGCCGAAGAGGTAATTCAGCATGTCATTTCCGAGCTGAACTGGGAAGGCGAAGTATTCCGTATTTCTGCATTTAATAAAGACGGTACGGATCCTATCTGTTACAAACTGGCTGAATTTATTGAATCGCTGCCTAAAGAAGTCGAGCAGGAAAAAGCTGCACCAGACACAGTTGAGTTTATGTGGGATGATTACCACAAGAAACAGCTTTCTCAGGCTGTCGTTGAAGATGACGATGACTGGGATGATGATTGGGACGACGACGATGATGATGGCGTTGAAATAATCTATACCCGGGAATGATAAAAATCCCTCACATTGTGAGGGATTTTTTTTGGCAAACAGTATCTGTGGTCAGATGAATATCTGCTTAACCGGACCTGATTGCAGATAGCGTACCTTGATAGTTTGATCCGGCGCATTTCTGTGGTGACTGATATGAGAATGTGCAAAAAACTGGTTCGTGGTGATATGTGGAAATGATATAAACTAAGCAAGTATTATTTAGTTACGTAATATAAAAAACAGGAATCAGGGTATGCATAAGCAAGGAGCGCTGTTATCCCGGGAAGAGCAGACCAAAATTACCCGGGTGCTGGTGAAAACGGCACAAATGCTGGCACAATGCGGGGCAGAAAGCCGTTTGATTGAGCAAACCACATGCCGGGTGGGTGCTGCCCTGGGGGTAGAAAGTGTTGAGATGGCAATCTCTCCCAGTGCCATTGTTTTAACAACCCTGAACCATGGTTCCTGCATTACGACCACGCGTCGGGTACACGAACTGGGTATTAATATGCATGTCCTGTGCGCTATCCAGCGGGTGTGCATTTTATGTGAAAAACGCCTGTTGACCACGGTGGATGACGTCGATAAGCATTTAAAAGAGATCAAAACGTTCCGTTATAACCGCTGGCTGGTTGTTCTGATGGTTGGGCTCTCTTGTGGCGCGTTCAGTTTATTGTTTGGCGGTGACTGGCCGGTTTTCTTTACTACCTGTGTGGCTTCGGCTGTTGGCATGTTTGTCCGGCAGGAGATAGCGCACCGTCATTTCAGTCCGTTAATCAACTTTGCGGCTACCGCGTTTATAGCGACGTCTATTGCCAGTATGGCCACTGTATATCAATGGGGTGATCAACCTTATTTGGCCATGGCTGCCTGTGTGTTGCTGCTGGTTCCTGGTTTTCCTCTGGTGAATGCCGTCTTTGATATGGTGAAAGGCTATTTCAATATGGGATTGGCCCGCTGGGGAACGGCGACATTATTAACTGTGAGCGCGACAGCGGGTATTGTGCTGGCGATGAAATTAACCGGTGTCTGGGGATGGAACCCATAATGCAATTGTTACAGGCGATCGTATTTGACGCATTCTGGTCAGCAATTCCTGCTGTCGGTTTTGCAATGATATTTGCTGTCCCACCCCGAATGCTGAAATATTGTGCGGCGGGTGGTGCTTTTGCGCATAGTTTCCGTATGTTGCTGATTCATTTTGGTATTCCGATTGAATGGGCAACGTTTATTACAACTACGCTGATCGGTTTGATCTTTGTTTATATCTGCCGGCGCCTGGTGGCTCCCCGCCCGGTATTTACCGTGGCATGTATTATCCCGATGATTCCGGGAAAGTTCGCGTTTAATACCATTATTGCGATACTGACTATGAACAGCAGTGGAGTGACTGAGAAACTTCTCCAAGCGGGTATTGAAAATGGTTTAAAAACCTTGTTCATCCTTTTTGCACTGTGTTTCGGACTTGCTGTACCATCTTTGTTTATTTACCGTAACCGACCAATTGTATAACTGTATGTTGATTTCATTGATTGTTGCGATGGCTCAGAACCGGGTCATCGGACGTGGTAACCAGATGCCCTGGCATCTGCCGGCGGATTTGCGTCATTTTAAGAATGTTACATTAGGCAAACCCGTGATCATGGGGCGCAAGACTTTTGAGTCAATTGGGCGTCCGTTACCGGGGCGGCGTAATCTGGTGATTAGCCGTAATCATGAATGGCAGGCTGATGGTGTGGAATCTGTCAGTAGTCTGGATGCTGCGCTGGCATTAGTCAGTCATGAAGCAGAAGTGATGATCATCGGTGGCGGGCAATTATACCGTGAAGCGCTACCACTGGCTCAGCGGTTGTATCTGACGCATATTGCGCTGACCGTTAATGATGCTGATACTTGGTTTCCGGATTATTCTTCATATCAATGGCAGAAAATTGATGAAGAGTTGCACTGCGCCGATGAAAAGAATCCCTATGATTACCGTTTTGAAACGCTGGAGCGTTGTTCATAATCAAATGACCCGGGATCATCCCGGGTCGATTCTTTTTACTCCCCGCCACTGGCATAAGCCGGGCAATTAAGGCTGAACATCGCATTATCCTCCCAGCGCCACAGTGTGAGCTGATTACCCCAGACACAGCCGGTATCGAGCGCTTTTATCGTTGGTAACGGACATTTGCCCATCAAGGCGGCCCAGTGGCCGAAAACCAGATGTGGCTCATCAGGTGCGGCCTGGCGCACTTCAAACCAGGGGGCCAACTGTGCCGGTTTATCCTCCGGCGATTCCTTGCATTTAAACTCCAGGCTGCCATCAGTGCGGCAAAACCGCATACGGGTAAAGCTGTTGATGATATAGCGCCAGCGGGGCAGGCCTGTTAATCGGTGATCCCAGTGAGAAGGTTCTTCACCATACATATGCCCCAGCAGCCAGTTACCCTGATCACTGCTGAGTAACATTTCTACTTCCCGGGCACAATGACGGGCTGTCGCCAGATCCCACTGAGGGGATAGGCCGGCATGCGTCATCATGACGGGTAAAACAGGATGTTCAGCCATAATAGGCCGGGTACGTAACCAGCTCATGAGTTCATCACAATCCGGTGCAGTCAGAATATTCTCGGTTTTGTCTTTTTTCTTGGGGTGTGCATGACCGGCTGCAACGGCTAATAAATTCAGATCATGATTACCAAGGACTGTAGTGGCTCTGTCGCCTAATCCATGGACAAAACGCAGTACATCCAGTGATTTCGGTCCGCGGGCAACCAGATCGCCTGTCAGCCAGAGCTCATCATTTAGGGGGTTAAATTGTGCCAGTGCCAGTAGTTGCTGTAATTCATCATTACATCCCTGGACGTCGCCAACAAAATAGGTTGCCATACATCAACGCTCTAAATAGCAGAATAACGCGTGAGATCTCAGTTGATCAGATGGGGGACGGCCAAAGCAAAAGGTGCAATGGTGACCTCAAACAACTGATCGTTATATTTATTCAGGAAGGTATAACTACCCCGCATACAGCCAAACGGTGTTTTCAGTAGTACACCACTTTGATACGTGTAGGACTGGCCGGCCGCGATCACTGGTTGCTGACCGATAACGCCTTGTCCCTGCACCTCGGTGTGCTGCTCGTTGGCATCACTAATCAGCCAGTGACGATCCATCAGTTGTACATCGTCATCTGTCTGATTATGGATAGTTATTTCATAACCAAAGGCATACTGAGCATCGTCGGGTGCAGACTGTTCAGCAATATAGAACGGGCGCGGTGTGATCTGTATGCCTGGCATGGTTCATCCTTTAGCGGTGAGTAGTCAGCCAGTTAGCAATACTGACAAATTGAGCCAGCGTCAAGTTTTCAGGACGCAGATTCGGATCAATATTCAGCTCTTCCAGCTGTTCTGCAGTGATAAAATTGCGGAAACTGTTGCGGATGGTTTTTCTGCGCTGACCAAACCCTTCCTGACAAACCCGGTGTAAATCTGCCACGTTTAACGCTTCGTATGGCCGTGTCTGATAAGGCACCAGCCGTACCACAGCCGAGTCTACTTTCGGTGCCGGCTTGAATGCATGCGGGCCAACTTCCAGCACGGGTACAACCTGGCAGTAATATTGTGTCATTACCGTCAGACGGCCATAGTCTTTACTGTTCGGGCCAGCAGCCAGACGTTCCACAACCTCTTTCTGCAGCATGAAGTACATGTCGGTAATATGCTGCGATTTTTCCAGCAAATGGAAAATCAGGGGGGTTGAGATGTTATATGGCAGATTACCGAAGATACGCAGCGGACGCCCTGGTTGAGCCAGTTCATCAAAATTGAATTTCATCGCATCGGCTTCATGCACGATCAGCTTGTCTTTCAGGCGAGGGTGCTCACGCAAGCGGGCTGCCAGATCGCGGTCGAGCTCAACGACATGCAGTTTATCTATCTGATCACAGACCGGTTCGGTTAGTGCACCGAGTCCGGGACCGATTTCCACCATCACATCACTCTGACGGGGCGCGATGGCGGATACGATAGAATCGATCGTGTATTGATCATGCAGAAAGTTTTGGCCAAAACGTTTACGGGCGTGGTGGCCGAGGTGAACCTTGTCGTTAATCATTGTTTATGAGATACCATTGAAATCGCTTGTTGTAATGCTGTCAGCAGGCTGCCGTTATTGCTCTTGCCGCTGCCAGCCAATTCGAGTGCCGTGCCATGATCCACCGAGGTCCGGATAAACGGTAACCCCAATGTGATATTTACCGCGCGGCCAAATCCTTTGTATTTTAATACAGGTAATCCCTGATCATGATACATCGCCAGAACGGCATCAGCCCGCTGCAGATATTTGTCCTGGAACAGGGTATCGGCGGGCAGAGGGCCTTCTAATGAATAGCCTTGGGTGCGCAATTCATTCAGTACAGGCTCAATGACCTCGATTTCCTCCCTGCCCATATGACCACCTTCACCAGCATGCGGGTTCAGTCCGCAAACCAGAATATGTGGCGTGGCGATACCGAACTGGTGTTGCAGGTCATGTTGCAGAATATCGATAGTCCGGCGAAGGCTTTCCGCGGTAATGGCATCGGCGACATCACGCAGTGGCAGATGGGTGGTGGCCAATGCCACTCGCAGCCCCTCTGTGGCCAGCATCATGACGACCTGATCAACACCGGCCTGCTCGGCAAAAAACTCGGTATGTCCACTAAACGGGACACCAGCGTCATTGATCACGCCTTTATGTACCGGGCCGGTCACCAGGGCTGCAAATTCACCACTGAGACAACCTTCTGCGGCCCGCTGTAATGTTGCCAGTACATATTTGCCGTTGCGTTTGTCCAGCTTGCCGGCAGAGACCGGCACCAGCAAAGGCACTGAACAGACCGTTAAAACACCGGCTTGCTGTGCTTGTGCCGGCTGGCTGGCATCATAAAAGCGGATAGCAATCTCTTTGCCCAGCATGGTTGCCCGTTGCTGCAATAAAGCAGGATCCGCCATGATCACCAGTTCGACCGGCCATGCCTGTTCCGCCAGTGTCAGAATCAGATCCGGGCCGATCCCGGCTGGCTCACCCGGTGTAATTACAATACGGGGGATAGTGGTCATTGTTTGTCACTCTCGTCCATGAACTGGATAAAAGCCTCATCACGCAGTTCGTCAATCCAGGTCTGAGCTTCTTCTGCAAAACGACGATTGTAAATCAGCTGATAGGCGCGGTTTTCCAGAGCTTCCGGTGTGTTGGCCTGATTCCGGCGACCTTCTACCTGGACAATATGCCAGCCATGCATGGTTTTGAATGGCTGACTGAATTCGCCAACCGGTAATTTTTTCACCATGTCCCGGAACTCCGGCACATACATCTCCGGATTCGCCCAGCCGAGCTCTCCGCCTTTGGTGGCCGAACCGGTATCGTCAGAATATTTCTCTGCCAGCTTGGCAAAGGTTGCTTTGCCTGACTGAATGTCCCGCAGGAAACTTTTCAGCATTTGTTCCGCTTTTTCGTCACTGAGGATAACGGATGTTTTCAGCAGGATATGACGAGCATTGACTTCCTGCAGTTCAATCGCCTGTTGTCCCTGGATATCTTTTACATGGATGATATGCAGACCCGCTCCGGAACGTAAGGGTCCGATAAACTGGTTTTTATAGGCCCCGCTGACTGCTTCCGCCATCAGGGAAGGCATTTCCTCCTGCGTCATCCAGCCCCAGTCACCGCCATTCAGCGCCTTATTATCTGCACTTTCAGCGACAGCCATCTGGTGGAAATCAGCACCTTTTTTCAGTTGTTGCAGCAGTTGTTTGGCTTTTTCTGCGACACGCTGCTGTTCTGTCCGATCCGCATCCGCTGGCAGGCTCAGCAAAATATGCTCAATGTGGAAACGCTGCCCTTTACTGCCTTGTTCACTGATCAGTTTTGCTAACTGCTTCACTTCCTGGTCAGTAATATTGATCCGCTGACGCAACTGGTTACGGCGCACTTCAGAGATCAGCATCTCTTTGCGGACTGTTTCCCGGAACTCGGCGGGGCTTAAGCCTTCACGTTCTGCCTTTGCCTGCATGTCTGCCGCGCTCAGCCCTTTTTCTGCGGCGAGGGAGGCCAGCGTCTGATCCAGCTGGCTGTCGCTGATCCGCAAACCCTGGCGTTGAGCCAGTTGCAGAATCAGACTGTCTTCAATCAGACGATCCAGTATTTGTCTATGCAGCTGATGATAGGGCGGCAGGCTCTGATTTTGCGCGGCGGCGTCAGCCTGCACTTTATGCATCAGACGATCGACTTCGCTTTGCAACACAACGTCTTTGTTTACGATGGCAATGACATTATCCAGCGATTGCTGAGCAGCCTGACTGCATAATGGCAACGCGAATAACACGCCAGCCAGTAACCATTTCGGTAAAAAGTGTTTTAACTGCATGAAAAAATACCTTACTTAGTCGTTAAGGTTAAATGGTCGGGAGTAGGGCAGCAACCGGGTATTCAGGTTGTACTTCGGTCCGTTACCAACACTACCCAGTCCCTTGAATTCAAACTGTAAACCATATGAGGTTTCAATTTCTCTGGTTTCTGAGGTTGAGTAGTTATCCCGTTTATTATTGCGTTCAAAGGTAAAATTCACAGCCCAGCAACAGGAATCGTAACGGGCACCCAGCAGGCTATCAACACTTTGTCCGGTCTGGACATCCCGGTAATGCGCCCCGATCAATTGCCAGTCACGTGTAATTGGGAATTTAACGACAGCGCCGAGCTGACTGATATCTTCCCGATCGTCATAGGTATCTACGACATAGTTCTCTTTGCTGACAAAGCGGTAGTTTAACTGCGTAATATATTTTTCCTGCTGATATTCGACCGCACCGTTACCGGAAGACACTTTTTTGCTTTCGGTATCATATTCAATACCGGTATGGGTGTACCAGTCATCGGTCGGATGTGTATCCGCCCGCAGTGACAATAATGAGCGGGAATTGGTTTGTACCTCATCATTCGGCAGCAGCGTCACTTTCGGTGCAACCAGGTCATACGCCTGACCAACGGTAAAACGCATCCGCTCGGTGTTTTCACTGTCAAACAGACGGGTGGTGACACCATAACTGACACGGTTGGCATCACTGATACGATCCAGTCCGGCAAAACGGCGATCACTGAACAGATTGTAATAATCGGACTGCATGTTGGTGGTGTCATACAGACCAATATTGTTCTGGTTTTCGTACGGAATATAGAGGTACTGGATTTCCGGTTCCAGAGTCTGGGTAAAGGCTTGATCATTAAACGATGTTTTACGATCGAAACTCATTCCGCCATGAACCCGGGCTTCCGGCAACGTACGGCTTACGCTGGATTCCAGACTGTCCATGCCCAGATAACTGCTGTAAAAGGATGACATATCATCAGGGATATCCTGCTGATAGTAGGTTGCCATCAGTTTACCTTCCACCTCCAGAGAATAGCCCGGTGCCTGTACTATCGGTACCAGCATGGCAGGTTCGGCATGCAGACGCTGGCCGGTATAGGCTTTATATGTTTCTGAACGATTGCCGAAGTTTGCGGCTTCAGAGTTAAAACTGAAACTGTATTTATCGGCGGTGTGATACTGGTTATAGGTGACCTGTGGCAGCAATTGATGCGGTGCCGGTGTATTGGGCAGCAGGATCTGATAATCCCGGACTTCTGTTTTCAGGTTCCAGTCCTGCTGATAGTAACCCACACTGGTGGATTGCAGCAGCTGGTTGTCAACAATCTGGCCGACCGGCGGATGTAAATCGTTAAAATAGTTGTAATCGTTTTCAGCAACCCGGGTGTAATCCAGATTCCAGCGCAGATCACCGTTTTTAAAACCGGAGTTATGATTGATATTGGCCAGCCAGCGCGGGTTTAGTTCCTGATCGCTGATTTTCCGGTCGTTCGCCATATATTCGGTATAAATGGTACCGCTGTGTCCGGCTGCAGGCAGATAGCGGAATTCGATTTGCTCCATGGTGCCGCGGTTTGACATCACCCGGGGGGTCAGGGTCATATCGTAGTTCGGGGCAATGTTCCAGTAATAGGGTGTACTGACATCGAAACCATTCGTACTGTTATAGGTGAAGTTCGGGTAGAGCAGCCCTGACTTGCGTTCATCTTTGACCGGGAAGGTAATATACGGCGTGTAAAATACCGGGATGCTTTTCAGCCATAAGGTGGCATTCCAGGCTTCGCCAAAGACTTCTTCCTGATTCACGTTCACTTCACTGGCACTGAGCCACCAGCTTTCCTGCCCGACCGGACAAGTTGTGAACCGGGCTTTACTCAGCGTCAGTGCTTTTTTCTCGTTATCAAGATGAATTTTTTCAGCTTCGCCACGCGCAGGAGAGCCGTGCAACTGATAGGTTGCATTGTCAATCTGTGATTCTTTGGTATCCAGGTTTGTGGTCAGCTGATCATTACTTTTCAGGGTGACCTGACCATCACGGTAAAAAATATTACCGTGCGCCAGGACATTACGGCTGACCTGATCCAGTTCGGTATAATCTGAGCTGAAATATTTATTACCCTGGCTAACCTCAACACCACCTTCATAAACGGCTTTTCCGTCACGGATGGCATTCAACTGATCGGCGGATACTTCGACAGGCGTTGTCCGGCTATACTCGGTGGCTGTTGCCGGCGGAACATCGCTGTAGCAACGTTCATCAAATGCGCCCGCCCGGAGATTGGGAGGTACTTTTACGCCGTTATCCGCTGCCTGCCCTGTGTGTGGTATGAATGCGAATCCGGCAGAAACAGAGAGAAGCGCCGCAGTAATAGCGTTGATACGAAACACCATTGGTTAATTCATCCCCTGGCAACTGAAGCACATACCCTTTCTGCGGTTGTGCTTTCACGGTCATTCTTTTATGGTAGCAGGCTATGATAAAGCATTATTCCGATAACGGCTAACACCGAGTAAGAGCCTGCCTGCATGATGAGCCAACGTCACGCCCTGTTACAACAATGGGCACAACAAATCGAACAGAATTCTGACTTAACTTTACAACTAATCTCCGGCGATGCCAGCTTTCGCAGGTATTATCGTGCCGCTGGCTGTATCTGGGTGGATGCGCCCCCCGCAACGGAAAAAAACCGTGAGTTCATCGCCAATTCAGCCGCTTTGCTCAATGCGCAGATCAAGGCACCTCAAGTGCTACATGCGGATTTGGACAATGGTTTTCTCTGTGTTTCCGATTTAGGTGACCGATCACTATTATCCTGTCTGTCAGAAGCTTCGGTGACAGTATGGTATGCCAGAGCATTGCAGTTATTGCCGAAATTCACTCAGGTTGATCTAGCGTTGCCAGAATTTGATGCTGAATTCATGGCAAGGGAAAATGCTATTTTCCCGGAATGGTTACTGGAAACGCATTTGCAGCTTGTTTTGTCGGCGGAAGAGAAAGCGCTCCTGGCGGACACGTTTGCATTGCTGACAGAAAATAACCTGTCGCAGCCCCAGGTGGTGATGCACCGTGATTTTCATAGCCGTAACCTAATGGTGACGGATGACGATGCGTTGGCGGTGATTGATTTTCAGGACATGGTGCTGGGGCCTCTGACTTATGATGCGGTTTCTCTGCTGAAGGATTGCTATTGCCGCTGGCCGGATGAAGTCATTGCCCATGGTACTCAGCATGTCTGGCAGTTGTATGCCGATAGCGGGATACTGGATGGCAATACCGATCCGGCGCAATTCAGACAATGGCTGGATTTGACTGGTATGCAGCGTCATCTCAAGGCGGCAGGCATCTTTGCCCGCTTACATCATCGTGATGGTAAATCAGGTTATCTGAACGATATTCCACGTACACTGGGTTATGTCCGTGATGTCGCGGCCAGTTATCCGCAGTTGTCAGTTTTTTCCGACTGGTTACAGCAACGTGTTCTACCGGCATTCAAGATGGATGTCTCTGTATGAAAGCGATGATTTTAGCTGCTGGCCGTGGTGAACGGATGCGGCCATTGACCGATCATTTACCCAAGCCTTTATTGGCGGTGGGTGGTAAACCACTGATCCAGCATCATATCGAAAAATTAAAGACAGCAGGTATCACAGAGCTGGTGATCAATCATGCCTGGCTGGGTCATAAGTTGGTGGCGTATCTGGGCAATGGCTCGGCATTCGGTGTGACGATCAGCTGGTCAGCGGAAGGGGACTCGGGGCTGGAAACGGCCGGCGGTATTCGTCAGGCGCTGACGTTGCTGGGACATGAACCTTTTCTGGTCGTGAATGGTGATATCTGGATTGATACGGATTACCGGCAGTTCAGTACCTTCCGGCTGGCAGAGCAGGATCACGCGCATGTCTGGCTGGTGGATAATCCGCCGCAGCATCCGCAAGGTGATTTCAGTTTATCCGGCGATCGGGTTGAAGATCGTCCCGGGCTGACGTTTAGTGGTGTCGGTATCTATCGTCCGCACAGTTTTCTTGTGTTGCAACCGGGCGTACATAAGCTGGCGCCGTTGCTGCGGCAATGGATGCAGGAACAACGGGTTGCCGGTTCACACCTGAAAGCAGACTGGCGGGATATTGGTACGCCGCAGCGGTTACACGAGTTAGATCAGGAATTACAGCGAGGTTAGCATGCCGATGAAAGGCAAGATTATCGGATTTCTGATCGGGTTATGGATCCTCAATATTCCCGGTGCATTACTGGGGCTGTGGATTGGTCATATCTACGATCAGGGGCTGCAGGCCCGGCGCAGCGGATTCGGCCGCTGGCGGACGCCGACCCGGGAAGAGCAGGCGTTGTTCCTGCATACGGCATTTGCGGTGATGGGGAATATCGCCAAAGCGTCCGGACGGGTCAGCGAGCAGCAGATCCAGGTTGCCATGTTGTTCATGGACCGGATGGGGCTGAGCGGTGAGCTGCGCCGGGGTGCTCAGGATTCATTCCGGCAGGGGAAGGAACCGGATTACAACCTGGAAGAAGCCCTGGCTTTGTTTCGTAGTTCCTGCCGGGGTCGTCCGGATTTGTTACGGGTGTTTCTTGATATGCAATTGCAGGCGGCGTTTGCAGACGGATCTTTGCATCCGGCCTCCCGGCAGCGCCTGCTGGAAGTTGCCGGGCTGCTCGGTTTCTCCCGTTGGGAGCTGGAACAGTTACTGGCGATGACCGAAGCCGGGTTTAACTTTTCCCATCAGGGATACCGGCAGCAAAGTTATTCCTCCGGCGGTGCGCAGCAGCAAGCAACACCCCCCCGGGATCGTTTACGGGATGCCTATGCCATTTTAGGCGTTTCTGCCGAGGCTTCTGACGGTGACGTCAAGAAAGCGTATCGCAAGCAGATGTCGCAGCATCATCCGGACAAATTGGCTGCCAAAGGCCTGCCGCCGGAAATGATGAATATGGCCAAGGAAAAAGCGCAGGAAATTCAGCAGGCATGGGAGCTGATAAAGCAAGCTCGGGGAATGCGCTGACAATGCATGCCGGTAGCGGCAGAGTATCAGCGCATTCGTGACGGACTGTTTAAAGCGGGAATGGCGCTGGGGCTTCAAAACGCATCTGCTCGCCGGTGACCGGATGATAAAAACTGAGCATGGCGGCATGCAGCTGTAAATGCGGCACCAGATCCTGTGCTTCTTTCGGTGCGTACAGGTGATCACCGAGGATTGGGTGTCCCAGTTGCTGCATATGCACGCGCAGCTGATGAGAACGGCCAGTGTAGGGCGTCAGTTTCATCAGTGTGCGATCAGCTTCCACCCGAACACGGTGCCAGTGGGTTTGCGCCGGGCGGCCATGTTCATAATTGACATGCTGCAGCGGACGATTTTCCCAATCCACACATAAAGGCAGGTCAATTGTGCCTTCAGTTCCTTCTACCAGTCCCCAGACCCAGGCGTAATAAAACTTTTCGGTTTTACGTTCCTGAAACTGTTTACCCAGAATACCGGTCGCTTTGGCATATTTCGCCATCAGGATCACACCGGATGTACTCATGTCCAGCCGATGAACACTGCCTGCCTCAGGGCAACGCTGCCGCACCCGCCAGGCAATGCTGTCGGCATGCTCGGCCGCTTTTCCCGGAACACTGAGTAACCCGCTGGGTTTGTTCATCACAATGATGTGCTCATCCTCATACAGGATGTCGAGATAAGGCTCCATTGGTGGATTGTAAACAAAGGTACTCATGTGTTTTCCGCGTATTCAGAGGGTAAAAAGGGTGCCGGGATAAGGCACCCTGAGTTGGGCTATTTTGCCGCAGATCACTGGTTGGTGACTACTACAAAACGGATCGCATCCAGCTTAAGTTGCGTCTGATTCAGTAAATGGTTCAGTTCCTGCTGCAACGATTGCAGGTGTTCCAGTTCACTGTCACGTACCGATGGATTGATCGCTTTCAGTTGTTCCAGACGGCTCAGTTCCGCATTCAGCGTATGTTGCATGGTATGACGGGCTTCAGCGACGATCTGTTCCATGCGCGGATGGGCAATCTGCTCAGCTCTCCCGATCAGCTCGTGGATCACAGATTGAGAGGTTGCTACCAGCTTGCTGGCCAGCTGACGGTTAATTGGCATCAGCTGACGGTGGAACTGTTCAAAACCAACCTGTTCACCGACATTGCTACCGTTTTTATCCAGCAGCAGCCGGATTGGTGTCGGCGGCATGAAACGGTACAACTGAGGATGGCTGGCTGATTCCGCCACATAGATCAGTTCAAGGAAAATGGTGCCGGCAGGCATCTTGCTGTTTTTCAGCAATGACACTGCGGAGGAACCAATTTCTGACGCCAGTACCAGATCGATACCGCCACGGATCATCGGATGATCCCAGGTCAGGAAACTCAGATCTTCACGGCTCAGCGCGACATCTCGCTCAAAGGTCACGGTGACGCCATCTTCCGGCAGTCCCGGGAAACTCGGGATCAGCATATGATCGGTCGGGGTCAGCACTACCGCCTGTTCACCACGATCATCCTGGGCGATACCGATGTCATCAAACAGATGCAGGGCAAAGGCCACCAGGCTGGTGTCGTCATCCTCTTCCGCCAGCTGTTCAACCAGTTGGTGAGCATGAGCACCACCACTGGACTGAATTTCCAGTAGACGATCCCGGCCCTGTTCCAGCTTGGCTTTCAGTTCATGGTGCATCGTCCGGGTTTTTTCCAGCAGAGGAGACATGGCATCATCACTGCTCTGGTTTTCGGCCAGCAGTGTGAACAGCTGTTCCTGCACTTCATCAAACACCACACGGCCGGTCGGGCAGGTGTGTTCAAAAGCATCCAGACCTTCGTGATACCAGCGGATCAGCGTGCGCTGCGGGGTTTCTTCCAGATAAGGCACATGGATCTGCACCACGTTTTTCTGACCGATACGATCCAGACGACCGATACGCTGCTCCAGCAGATCCGGGTTCAGTGGCAGGTCGAACAGTACCAGATGACGGGCAAACTGGAAGTTACGGCCTTCAGAACCGATTTCGGAGCAGAGCATCACCTGAGCGCCACCATCCGGATCAGCAAAGTAGGCGGCGGATTTATCGCGCTCCAGCAGACTCATCCCTTCATGGAACACGGTACAACGTACCCCTTCACGGGTACGCAGGGTGTTTTCCAGTGTCAGGGCAGATGCCGCTTCGGAACAGATCACCAGAATCTTTTCATGGCGTTCGGTTTTGATCAGGTTCAGTAACCAGTCAACGCGCGGATCGAATTGTGTCCAGGAGGCGTTATCACCTTCAAACTGACCGAAGATTTTTTCCGGATAGAGATAACGTTTGGCTTTCGCCAGCGCATCCCCGGTATTGCCACCCATCATGCCCATTACGCGGATGGCAGTTTTGTACTGCTCCGGCAGTGGCATGGCATATGAATTCAGTTTGCGCACCGGGAAACCGGCACTGGCGGCCCGGGTGTTACGGAACAGGATTCGACCGGTGCCGTGACGATCCAGCAGGTCTTTCAGGACTTCATCGCGATATTCTTCATTCTGCAGCTGAGCGGCATCCAGCTCCGGCAGCAGGTTTTTCAGTATGGCAACCTGATCGGCATTCAGGGCATCGCCACTCAGCAGCGGCTGGGCAGCATCCGCCACCTGACCATAGGCCTGTTCTTCGGCCACGAAAGCGTCGTAGTCATAAAAACGCTCCGGATCGAGCAGGCGCAGACGGGCAAAATGGCTGGCATGACCCAGTTGATCCGGGGTTGCGGTCAGCAGCAATACGCCCGGGATCTGTTCGGCCAGCGATTCCACGATCTGATATTCACGGCTTGGCGCATCTTCGCTCCAGACCAGATGGTGCGCTTCATCGACGACCAGCAGGTCCCACTCGCATTCCTGAACCTGTTCAAAACGGGCTTTTTTCTTGCGCAGCCAGTCAAGACTGCAGATCACCAGCTGTTCGGTATCAAAAGGATTTACCGCATCGTGTTCGGATTCGACGCAACGCTCTTCATCGAACAGCGAGAACATCAGATTGAAGCGGCGCAGCATTTCCACCAGCCACTGATACTGCAGTGATTCCGGCACCAGAATCAGCACCCGGTGTGCACGGCCGGACAGCAGTTGCTGATGAATGATCATGCCGGCTTCGATGGTTTTACCCAAACCCACTTCGTCAGCCAGCAATACGCGCGGCGCATGACGATGGCCGACTTCACGGGCAATATGCAACTGATGCGGGATCAGGCTGACGCGGCCACTGGCCAGTCCGCGGGTCGGGCTACGGCGACGGGCATGCTGATGGACCAGGGCTTCATAACGCAGGGCAAAACGGGAATGACGATCAATCTGACCGGCAAACAGGCGATCCTGCGGTTTGTTGAATTTGATGAAGTTATTCAGCATCACCTCACGCAGTGATACTTCGGCACCGGTGTCAACGCGGGTGCCGTGATAAGTTACCAGACCGTCGGCTTCTTCCACCGCGCGAACGTCCATCTGCCACTCTTCGTGACTGGTGATGCGATCGCCTTCGTTAAAACGAACACGGGTCACGGGCGCACTGTCTCGGGCATACAAACGCTGTTCACCGTTAGCAGGAAACAACAGGGTAACCATACGTCCCTCTATTGCTACCACGGTACCTAATCCAAGATCAGTTTCGGTATCACTGATCCAGCGTTGGCCTAGTGCAAACGACATCTATAACTCCACATGTATCAATCAAATAAAAACGAAAGCAACTGTCTGACAGTTTCGGCGACGGGTCGGTATAGCAGCTGGACGCCTGACCCGAAAAGGGGCGCTATATTACCCGAAGCTTATCCAAGGGTCATCCGTAATCAGGTAAAGTTTTTTACTGTGATACAGATGAGTCAAAGATGAAAGAATAGTTCAAAAAGTGTTCAACTGCTTGATCATATTAGCAGAATTTGATGTCAGAGGTTGCCAGACAGGGCAGGTTTGGTTAATCTGATATGGCACCTCAGCGCGGGCGTCGTATAATGGTAATACCTAAGCTTCCCAAGCTTATGCCGTGGGTTCGATTCCCATCGCCCGCTCCAAATTCATTCGAATCTGATTTATTTATTCCTTCATCCTCCTATTTTGTTTATAGTTCTCAACCAGCTCTCATTGGGCAACTTTTTGCATCTGTTCATCACCCATTAATCTCTGAAAATCAGTGGAGTGGTTATGCCATTATTGCTGGGCAGCCTGCGCGGGAAATTTGTTTTCTGGATGTCCGCAGTTTTTACTATTGCTTTGTTACTGGCCTTCGGGGCGTTTCGCAATGTCAGTGACACGATCATTGTCGCACTGGGTGATCGCTTTGCCGAAAAGCAGGCGTTATATGATAAATCCCGTATTCGTGCGCCGTTACAGAAAGAAATCACACTGGCACGGAAGATGGCGGATTCTGCTGTGTTGCAGGCATGGGCTGAAAATGAAGGCAATCTTCAGCTAAAAGCAGATGCGTTAAAGGAATTTGATAGTTACCGCCAATATTTTTCTGATGGCAGTGTTTCTTTTATTATTGATAAATCAGGGCATTATTATTTCAATAACCTGAGGAATGATTTTTCCGGGCAGGAACTGCGTTACACGCTGGACCCTGCTGTCACGGCGGATCGCTGGTATTACCAAATCCGGCAACAGGCATTTCCTTATACCCTGCAGGTCACGCCGGATAATAATCTGCAGATCACAAAAATATGGGTTGATGTCCCGCTCAGGACAGCGTCCGGTGAATTTATCGGCCTGATCAGAGCCGGGATCCCGCTGCAGAATTTTATTCATGATTTTCTCCAGAATAACGAGGAGGGGATCACGAATATCCTGATTGATGAAGATGGCGCGATACAGGCACATCCGGATGCATCGCTGATCGAGATGAGCGGTGATAACAGCGCTGAGGCTGCCCGTTTTACTGTTTTCAATCTGCTGGATCTGGAAGATGACCGTATCGAGCTGCAGGCGGCGCTGGATGCGTTGCGCATGGTTCCTACCCAGGTGCAGACACTTTATCTGACGCTTCGGGGCGAACGCAAACTGGTCGGTATCGCCTATATGCCGGATCTGCACTGGTTCAATATTACCGTGATGGATATTGATACCTTGCTGGGTACACATACCTTTACGCCGATGTTTATTGTGCTGAGCGCGGCATTGCTGATGGCCTTGCTGGCTGTGGCCGGTGTGCTGCAATTTTTTGTTTTGCGCCGGATTGCGGTACTGGATAGCGCGGCCCGTAAAGTCGCTGCCGGTCATTATGATGTTCAGCTGTCCAGCCGGGAAAATGATGAGTTAGGACGGCTGGCTGCCGGATTCAATCATATGGCGGTGATGATCCAGGATAACACTGCCAAACTGGAACTGCGTGTCGCTGAACGAACCGCGGAATTACAGCAGGCAAATGAGCTGCTGGCACTGAAGAATAAACAGATCCTGGATTCGATTCGTTACGCCAAACTGATTCAGACTGCGATTCTGCCGCGTTCCGATCTGCTGTCGCGCTATCTGCGAGATCATCTGGTTATCTGGTTACCGCGGGATGTGGTTGGCGGTGATTTCTACTTTTTACATCCGGCGCAGGACGGATCCTGTTTTCTCGGCCTGGCTGACTGTACCGGGCATGGCATTCCCGGTGCGTTTATGACCATGACGGCACATGCGGTCTTGCGTCAGGTGCTCAGCGAGTCGGATGGATTGCCACTGTCTTCGATTCTGACGCTGATTGATGAACGTCTGCGCCAGACGCTGCAGCATACCGGGGATATGGACGCGCTGAATTACGGCATGGATATCGCCCTGTGCAGACTGGATGCGGGGACACTGGAATATGCCGGATGCGGAATTGATTTGTGTATGGTGAATAAAGGCACGCCGTCGGTCATTAAGGCGACGCACCGCGGATTAGGCTATCGCCTGAATCCGAAAAAAATGAAGCCGATTACCGTCCATCATATTAACTCCGCTGAACAGGCAAGTTTTTATCTGGTCAGTGATGGGTTGCTGGATCAGGATGGGGGTGACGAGGGATTTGGTTTTGGACGTGAGCGTTTCCTTAGCCAAATTACCGGCTGGGCTGATTTACCGATGAGTCAGCAGCAAACATTATTAGTTGAATTACTGGAAAGTTACCGGGGACAACGCGCACAACGGGATGATATTACGGTCTTCGGTTTTTCAGTAAATACGCTGTCTCTGGATGAGGGAATCTAAATGCAGAAAATCAGTCTGTTATCGTTACATCAGCAATTTGAAAATGCCAATATTCAGATCTGTTTTAACGGTCCGTTATCGCACAGTATTATTGAAGAGCTGGGGCTGGCTGTCCGCCGTTATCTGGAAAGTGAAACGACGGGCAGTGAAAAAATGATGGATGTCTTTTCGGTTTATATCGAACAGACGCAAAATGTGCGGAATTATGCCCGCTGCCGGCAAACCGAATCAGAAAGTGATGCGGTTTATAATGCGATTACCTTAATGATCGGACGTGAAGCCAATAATTATGTGGTGATGTCCGGTAATGTGGTGAATAAAAACGATCTGACCAAGCTGACCGGGAAAATAGATCATCTGCGGTCATTGGATATGGCGGGTCTGAAAGTTTTATATAAAGAGCAACGTCGTAAACCTGTTATGGATAATGCCTCCGGTGCCGGATTGGGTTTAATCGATATGGCGCGGAAATCAAGTCAGCCGCTGGCCTATGAAGTACAGGAAATAGATAACAACACTGCATTCTTCACATTAAAAGCAGTGGTATAGGGGTAAAAAATGGAATTACTGAGCCGGGTTGCCAGCATCTCATCACCAGCCGTTTATTTTGATCCGGAGAATGGTCAATTAACCATGTCGGGTGAGAGTTATCCTGAAAATACGTTTGAGTTTTATGCGCCTATCATTAGCTGGTTAAAAACCTTTATTGCCGAAAAGGATCTGGCAATAACGCTGAATCTTGAACTGGCTTATCTCAATACCGGAAGCGTTAAATGTCTGATGGATATTTTTGATCTGCTGGAAGACGCTTTTCAGGAAGGGCGGAAAATATCGGTCATCTGGCGATATCATCAGAAAAATAGTCGTGCGCTGGAAACGGCGGAGGAGTTCAGCGAGGATTTGACGCTGCCTTTCCAGATCGAGGCGTTATAACCATGAATGCGCAGGATGAAACATCACAATCCGTTGTTCCGGCGGAACGTTATCACCATCTGGAAACACAATACGCCGGACATCCGCTATTAACTGAGCTGACCGCATTGCACCTCCAATATCAGCGGCTGGAACGACGACTGAATAAAATAGCCCGGATTGGTGATCTCATGCAGGCGCAGATCATGGATCTGAATTCCGAACTGAATAAGCGGGCTGAAACGGATCCGTTAACCGGTTTGTATAACCGGGGTGGTCTATATCCGCAGATGTCGGCGTTGATGGAACAGCTGGCGCTTGGACAGTCGCGCTTCGGACTGCTGTTGCTGGATCTGGATTATTTCAAGGAAGTGAATGACCAGTTTGGCCATCTGCATGGTGATCAGTTGCTGATCGCGGTGGCGGATATTCTGCGGGCGGTGTGTCCGGCTTCGCATATTTGCGCCCGTTGGGGCGGGGAAGAGTTTCTGGTGCTGATGCCGGATTGTTGCGACGACTCGCTATTCGCGCTGGCCGGAAATCTTATGCGGGCTATCCGGCTTATTCGTCTGCCGGGTGACGATAACCGTTATCTCACCGCCAGTATCGGTGCCTATTTCTGCCGTGAAACCGAGACGATCGACGAGAGTATCCGCAAGGCCGATCTGGCTATGTATAAGGCAAAAGCGCAAGGCCGGAACCGATTGGTGGTTTATTCGCCGGAATTGGATGAAACAAGGGTTGTTCTTTGATCCTGACTTTGATAGATTAGCCGTCGCCTTATCAACCGGTATGTAACGCTCTGATGTTACTGTGTTTTATTTAACCGGTCATGCCTTGCGGGCATCGTATAATGGCTATTACCTCAGCCTTCCAAGCTGATGATGCGGGTTCGATTCCCGCTGCCCGCTCCAAATCTTCTCTCCAGTTGTATAGCCCCATAATCTCGCCGTATCGAGATAGTTCTTAACTTCAGTTGAAGCTCTTATCACTGAAAAGACGTATCAAAAAGGCATGGCAAAATTACCATGCCTGGATATATTACGCACGAGGCCACATTGGCGCAGAAACCGGGCCCCAGCCGAGGAAGAATCCAAAGTGAATATTCATTTCACCAATGGGTTCAATGAAACGACTGTTACTGAGCGGGCCGGCATCGACTGCATCAAAACCCAGCGATGTCACTAATGCAGAAACCGCTGTTTTGGCACTGGCATCATCAGTGGCAACGAAAACCTGCAGAGTTTTGCCTTCACGCGCTTCGGCCGGCAAGAGCTGCGCAAAAATAGTGTTAAACGCTTTCACGACTTTAGCCTGTGGTGCCAGTTTCTGAATTTCTTCTGCCGCTGAAGTGGTGTGGCCCACGGTCAACCCCTGAAAATCAGGTGTGATCGGGTTTGAGATATCAATGAGGATTTTCTTTGACAGATCACCCGCGGCTTTCAGCGTTTCTTCTGCGAAGGGGAACGGGATCGCCAGGATCACGACATCCGCCATTTTTACCGCAGCTTCAACATCACCGCCTACTGCACCATGACCAATTTGTGCGGCCAGTGCAGCGGCTTTTGCCATATCGCGGCTGCCGATGATCACTTCATGTTTCGCCTGAGCAAGAACCGATGCCAGACCAGAACCCATATTACCTGTGCCAATCACTGCTACTTGCATTGTTTTTCTCCTCTGTGAATATGCAATCACTATAAAAAGACTGGCAGGGCTGGATAAATGACCGTCTTGATTCAACACTTGTAATGAATCATTTCAAATCTGATTGGAAACATCCTGTTGTTAATGTGTAAACATTTTGGCTATTTATCCCAATAGACAGTTCCGTTATGGTGAGACGATTTTCGTCAGAAATCGCCTGTAAACGGTGCTGTTTCATGAGCTTGCACCCGATGTGACGTGGAGAAAGCAATGGATCGTTTGTTCAGCATGACGGTATTTGTCAAAGCGGTAGAGCTGGGGTCGTTCTCAGCAGCTGCTGATGCCCTGCAGATGTCACCGCAACTCGTTGGTAAAAATGTCCGGATGCTGGAACAACATCTGGGTGTGCGGTTGCTGAACCGGACTACGCGCAGCCAGCATCTGACCGAGATCGGCGCTACTTTTTATGAACGGGCCCGGAATATTCTGGCCGAAATGGAGATTGCAGAGGGGCTGGCTGCAGAGACGCGCGTCGTTCCCAAAGGAAAGCTTCGCATCAATGCGTCGGTGACCTTTGGTATTCATGCGCTGACACCCAAAATTGCAGAATATATGCAGTTATATCCCGAAGTGTCGGTCGAGCTCAGTTTATCGAATCGCTATGTAGATCTCATCGATGGGGGATTCGATGCCATTTTCCGTATCGGTGAACTTTCAGATAGTGGCTTGATCGCGCGACAGCTGCGACCATATCGCCTGATTTTATGTGCATCCCCCCGGTATCTGGAAACTCACGAAGCCATATTATCACCCAGTGATTTACCTCAGCATGAATGCCTCGGCTTTTCACATACGGAACTGCGGACAACCTGGACATTCGATGGCCCTGCCGGGCGCGAATCCGTACAGGTAAAAGGGCGTCTGATGTCGGACAGCGGTGAAGCCATCGTCGGAGCCGGTCTGTGCGGGGCGGGGGTCATGCTGCAACCGGCTGAACTGGTCACGCCTTATCTGCAATCTGGTCAGCTCGTGGAAATTCTGCCTGACTACAAAGCGCCGACTCGTCCCATGCATCTGGTGCACACGCCGGATCGACGAATGACCCCGAAATTGCGCAGTTTCGTTGATTTCATCATCGCCAATTTTGGTATCAATTCGCATGAATAGGTATCTGTTCTCATGTTGAGCCGGTGCGGCCTGTCGATTGCGTATTTTTAAATGTTCTTCCTTGCAAATAACCAGGTCAGAAACGTCAGCACCGTGCTGATAAACATGATGAATCCGGTCGATACAAAAGAATCACCAATACCAACTAACGGAGAAACTAACGCCCCCATCAAGAATGGAAAGAACCCAGCAACCGCAGAGGCGCTACCGGCATATTTCCGTTCCATCGCGATGGCAAGACTCGATGCGCCGGGAGCCAGTACACCGTAATTAAAGCCATAAGCGAACAGACAAATTTCTACCAGCCAGAGACTGCCATTGGTCATGACCAGGATATAAAGCGCAACCCCGACAATAACAGAGCTGAGGATCCCGAATTTAACGCCGGCTTTTTGAGAGATCTTGCTGGCGATATATGCACCAAGTGCAAAACCTGCCGCATTCAGGGAAAAAATGAGACTAAATGCCATTGAGCTTAACTGATAATGTTCCTGAAAAATAAAGGGGGAGGCTGCAATATAAGCGACTAATCCGGCAGTCATGAAACTCAATACGCCCGTTAGCAGCATAAATGGACCATTTTTCATAATGACGAAATAGTTCATGTAGGAAGACACTATTTCACCATCATGGCGTTTATTAATGCTTAGTGATTCCTGAAAGCGCAGGCAAGCCATAAACAGTAATATACCCAGCCCAGCCTGAAATACAAAAACACCTCGCCAATCAGTTATTTCGAGCAGCAGAGAACCAATGACAGGCGCGATAATCGGGGCAACACCGTTCACGCTCATTAATAAAGCAAAGAAGCGCGCCATCTCCGGGCCTTCATATAAATCAGCCGCCGCAGCCCGGGCAATCACCACGCCCCCGGCAGAAGATATGCCTTGCAAAAAGCGGAAAGAAATCAGTGACTGCATATTTTCAGCCATGACAATGCCGATGCCACTCAGGGCAAAAATACCGATACAGATCAGCAGGGGCATTTTACGGCCATATTTATCACTCAGCGGCCCGATGATCAGTTGACCAACAGCCAGACCGACCATGCATGAGGTCAGGCTCAACTGAACAGTTGGCATGCTGGTATCAAAGTAAGTCACGACACTTGGCAGGGCAGGCAGGTACAAGTCCATGACAAAAGGACCAATGGCTGCAAGCACGCCAAGAAACAACACCAGAAAAAGACGGCTGTTATTTACCGAGATGTTTGGGGTGGTATCAATGGCTTCACTTGATATGTTCATCTTACTTACTCTTTCAAATTTGCATTTATTACAGCGCACTGTATGTGTCGTTAATTCGTCGATAAAGTGTGTTTTTGTTTCAATATTCCAAATGTTTTGTTTCTAATAGTCGTGTGAATATTTTTTGTGGCTGAAAGAAGAGCTAACAACTGGAAGTGGTCTATTCCCGCTGTTTTTCCCCTATCTCCCTCCTGCGATGATTCTTCAAATGCTGCCGAAGGTTTTTCTCCGGCAATGCCAGTGTTAGAATGTGATCTGTCCTAAAATCCTGAAAATTATTCCAGTCACAAGGAAGCCCATGAAAGTCAAAACCCGTTTTGCGCCGAGCCCGACCGGCTTGCTGCACATTGGTGGTGCCCGTACTGCACTCTATTCCTGGTTATACGCTAAAAATCAGGGTGGCGAGTTTGTTCTGCGTATCGAAGATACTGACACTGAGCGTTCTACTCAGGCCGCTATTGATGCCATCATGGAAGGGATGACCTGGTTAGGTTTTGACTGGGATGAAGGCCCGTATTATCAGACCAAACGTTTTGACCGTTACAACCAGCTGATCGATCAACTGCTGGCGGAAGGCAAGGCGTATAAATGCTACTGCTCGAAAGAGCGCCTGGAAGCGCTGCGTGAACAGCAGATGGCGAACGGTGAAAAACCGCGTTACGACGGTCGTTGCCGTGACAGCGATGAACAACATGCGGATGATGAGCCGTATGTGGTGCGTTTCCGCAACCCGCAGGAAGGCGTTGTGGCGTTTGATGACCATGTGCGTGGCCGTATCGAATTTGCCAACACCGAGCTGGATGACCTGATCATTCGTCGTTCTGACGGCGTGCCGACTTACAACTTCTGTGTGGTCGTGGATGACTGGGATATGCAGATCACCCACGTGGTGCGTGGTGAAGACCATATCAACAACACGCCGCGTCAGATCAACATCTATAAAGCACTGGGTGCGCCGGAGCCGGAATTTGCTCACGTTTCCATGATTCTGGGCGATGACGGTGCCAAGCTGTCCAAGCGTCACGGTGCAGTTGGTGTGATGCAATACCGCGATGACGGCTATCTGCCGGAAGCAGTGCTGAACTATTTGGTACGTCTGGGCTGGTCTCACGGCGATCAGGAAATCTTCACCCGTGAAGAGATGATCAAGCTGTTCAGCCTCGACAACATCAGCAAATCAGCGTCGGCATTCAACACCGAAAAACTGAAATGGCTGAACAACCATTACATCCGTACCATGGATCCGGCCTATGTCGCTTCACATCTGGAATGGCAGATGAATGACCTGGGTATCGATTATAAGAATGGTCCGGCGCTGACCGAAATCATTACTCTGCTGGCGGAACGCTGCCAGACCCTGCGTGAATTAGCAACGCAGAGCCGTTATTTCTACGAAGAATATGAAGCCATTGATGAAGCGGCGGCGAAGAAACATCTGAAAGCCGCGGCGCGTGAACCGTTGGCCCTGATCCGCACCAAACTGGCGGCGCTGGAAAGCTGGGAAACTGAACCGCTGCACCATGTGATTCAGGATACCGCGACCGAGCTGAATCTGGGCATGGGTAAAGTGGGCATGCCATTGCGTGTTGCTGTTACCGGTCTGGGTCAGTCACCGTCGATTGATGCGGTGATGAAACTGGTAGGTAAAGAGCGCGTACTGGCTCGTCTGGATAAAGTCCTGGCCATGTTGCCGGCGGCAGAATAAATTTTGATAACCAGAAGCGGATAACCCAGAAGGTGTCCGCTTCTTTGTTAATAATAATGGGAGCTCCAACATGAAAAAATACAGTCTAAGTCTGCTGGCAGCGTCTGTACTGGTTGCTGGTGCCGCACAGGCTGCTGATGATTTCAGCATCGGTGCCGGTCTGGACTACATGTATTCCGACATGGATGGTACTGCAGAAGGCAAGGATCGTAATTATTCTTCTAACAGCCTGTGGACGACATACGTTGATTTCCGTCATCCACTGCTGATGGTGCCGAATGTGAACTTTCAGGCAACAGACGTCTCTTCTGATGCATCTGACTTTGATAACAAGCTGAAAACCTACGATTTCGCGCTGTATTACTCTCCGCTGGAGCTGGATACGCTGACTCTGAACGCCGGTCTGAACCTGCGCAGCTATGATGGTACGCTGAATCATCACCATGATTATTCCAACGACACCATCATGCTGTACGGTGCTGCAGAAACATTGATCCCGGGTACCGATCTGGGTGCGTTTGCTGATATGCGTGTTTCACATTGGGATGGCGACCATTCTCACGACTGGAAAATGGGTGTGAGCTATGTGGTCTTCCCGGACGATATTCTGAAACTGAAGCTGCGTGCCGGTTACCGGAATATGCGTGTGAATTACACCGAAGACGGCGTGCAACTGGATCAGCATCTGGACAACTGGTTCCTGGGTGCAGAACTGCGTTATTAATTTTTTCGATAAAGAAAAAATATAAAACCGATAACTGCGAGAGAGGATGTCTATAACGGCATCCTCTTTTTTATTGTTTATTTTTCATAATGTTGCTCTGCTTTTATTGGGTTTAGCCTGTTAAAGCCCATTTTGACGGGGGAAAACACCTATCTATATCCATAAACTGACTATAGATATGACATTTCTATATTAAGAAATTCGATTAATTCTTTGTGAAGCACCAGTTTTGCTTGTAAGCTAACCCCATTCTTAATGCAGGAATTGGCATATGAGCGAGAAATCTTCTTTAGGTCCATTGAACGGACCGCATCTGACGAAACTGGCAGAAGCCGTTGCAAACTTATCTCAGTCTGAGCTGATCTGGGCCAGTGGTTATCTGTTCGGTCTGGCGCAGGGTCAGGGTGGCGCTGCAGGTGTCACGACCTCGGGCGCTGTCGCTGCAACGGCTCCGGCAGCAGCACAGCCGAGTGGCAGCCTGACCATTCTGTTCGGTTCCCAGACCGGCAATGCCAAAGGCGTCGCGGAAAGCGTGAAAGCGCAGGCCGAAGCGCGCGGTATTCCGGTTTCGCTGGTGGCGATGAATGATTACAAGCCGAAGCAACTGAAGAAAGAAACCCATGTGCTGATTGTGACCAGTACCTACGGGGAAGGTGAACCGCCGGAAGCGGCCGCCGATCTGCATGCACAGCTGAAAGGCGGCAAAATCGGCAAGCTGTTTGGTCTGCAATACGCGGTACTGGGCCTGGGCGATTCCTCTTATGAATTCTTCTGCCAGACTGCGAAAGATTTCGATGCTTTCTTTGAGAAAGCGGAAGCAACCCGTCTGCAGGATGCGGCCATTCTGGATGTCGATTACCGTGATGCTGCTGCTGCCTGGGCAACTGCCTTCCTGGATAAACTGGCTTCCGCGCTGACTGCTGCACCGGCTGCCGCTGCTGTTGGTGGAAGTGCCGCCGTGGTTGCAGGTCACAGTGCCTATGACAAATTCAATCCGTTCACGGCCACACTGAGCACTAATCAGAAAATCACCGGTCGTGATTCCACCAAAGATATACGCCATTTTGAGATCAATCTGGAAGGCTCCGGTATTACCTACCAGCCGGGTGATGCACTGGGTATCTGGTTTGATAATGACGCCGCTGTGGTAGCTGAAATCCTGTCTCTGACTGGCCTGACGGGTGATGAACAGGTCACGGTATCAGGTAAAGCTGCCGCATTAAGCGATGCGTTGACCAGCCAGTTTGAACTGACTCGTCTGCATGCCGGCTTTATCACCGGTCTGGCAGAAATTTCTGCTGATGACACACTGAAAGCGCTGGCGGCTGACAAAGATGAAACCCGCAAACTGGCGGCGAATGCGCAGATTGTCGACGTGCTGAAACGCTTCCCGACCAAACTGACCGCTGACCAGCTGGTGGGTTTACTGCGTGCGCTGAGTCCGCGTCTGTACTCCATCGCTTCTGCGCAATCAGAAGTGGAAGAAGAAGTGCACCTGACTGTCGGCGTAGTGCGTTATCCGCAGGAAGATGGTTCTGTTCGCTCTGGTGGCGCGTCTTCTTTCCTGGCCGATCGTGTGCCGGAAGGTGGTGACGTGCGCGTGTTCATCGAGCACAACGACAACTTCCGCTTGCCTGCGAACCCTGAGACCCCGGTGATCATGGTGGGACCAGGTACCGGCATTGCACCGTTCCGCTCTTTCATTCAGGAACGTGACGCGCAGGGCGCAGAAGGCAAAAACTGGCTCTTCTTCGGCAACCCGCATTTCACGCAGGATTTCCTGTATCAGGTGGAATGGCAGAAATACGTGAAGAGCGGCCTGTTGACCAAGATTGATTTGGCATTCAGCCGTGATCAGGACAAGAAAATCTACGTACAAGATAAATTGAAAGCCAAAGGCGCAGAAGTGTGGCAATGGCTGCAAGACGGTGCACATTTCTATGTCTGCGGTGATGCCAACCGTATGGCGAAAGATGTTCACGAAGCACTGGTGAATATCGTGGCAGAACACGGCGGCAAGAGCGCCGAACAAGCTGAAGAATATGTGAATGAACTGCGTCGTGCCAAGCGTTACCAGAGGGATGTCTACTGATGAGCGAACAAAAACTGTCTGACAACGAACGTCTGAAAGCGGAAAGTAACTTCCTGCGTGGGACGATTGCACTGGATCTGCAAAACGATCTGACCGGTGGCTTTACCGGTGACAACTTCCAGCTGATCCGTTTGCATGGCATGTATCAACAGGACGACCGTGATATCCGTGCTGAACGAGCCCAGCAGAAACTGGAACCGCTGCACAACGTGATGTTACGTGCCCGTATGCCGGGTGGCATCATCACGCCGGAACAGTGGTTAGGTATCGATGCGTTTGCGCATGACCATACCATGTATGGCAGTATTCGTCTGACCACGCGCCAGACTTTCCAGTTCCACGGTGTGCTGAAGCCAAAAATCAAACTGATGCATCAGACCCTGAACAAATACGGGATGGATTCTATCGCCACCGCAGGTGACGTGAACCGTAACGTGCTGTGTACCTCTAACCCGGTGGAATCAGCGCTGCATCAGGAAGCCTATGAGTGGGCGAAGAAGATCTCTGAGCATCTGCTGCCGAAAACCCGTGCTTATGCGGAAATCTGGCTGGACGGCGAGAAGTTAGGTCCGGATGAAGAGCCAATTCTGGGGTCAACTTATCTGCCGCGTAAGTTCAAAACCACAGTGGTGATCCCGCCGCACAACGATATCGATGTGCATGCGAACGATCTGAACTTTGTCGCTATTGCCGAAGATGGCAAGCTGGTTGGTTTCAACGTGCTGGTGGGCGGTGGCCTGGCCATGACTCACGGCAATAAGGAAACCTTCCCGCGTAAGGCCGATGATTTTGGTTTTATCCGCAAAGAAGACACGCTGAAATTTGCTGAAGCCGTGGTGACGACCCAGCGTGACTGGGGTAACCGTGTTAACCGCCAGAATGCGAAAACCAAATACACGCTGGAACGTGTCGGCGTCGATGCGTTTAAAGCGGAAGTGGAAAAACGTACCGGTATCAAGTTTGAAGAGAGCCGTCCGTATGTATTCACCAGCCGTGGCGATCGTTTTGGCTGGGTGGAAGGTATCGATGGTAAATATCATCTGACGCTGTTCATCGAAAACGGTCGTATTCTGGATTTCCCGGGCAAACCGCTGAAAACCGGTCTGGCTGAGATTGCGAAGATCCACAAAGGGGATTTCCGCATGACCGCGAACCAGAACCTGATCATCGCCGGTGTGCCGAAAAAAGAGAAAACCAAGATCGAGAAGCTGGCGCGTGCGCATGGTCTGATTGATGATGGCATCACCGAGCAGCGTAAAAACTCGATGGCGTGTGTGGCGCTGCCAACCTGCCCATTAGCGATGGCAGAAGCTGAGCGTTTCCTGCCGGCGTTCACCACGCAAATCGAAGAAGTGATGGCGAAACACGGTTTGGCTGATGATCATGTGATCTTCCGTGTCACGGGCTGCCCGAACGGTTGTGGTCGTGCGATGTTGGCGGAAATTGGTCTGGTGGGTAAAGCGCTGGATCGTTACAACTTCTATATCGGCGGTAACCGCGAAGGCACGCGTATCCCACGTCAGTACCGTGAAAACATCAGCTCTGCTGAGATCCTGAAAGAGATCGATGCATTGCTGGGTCGTTGGGCGAAAGAACGTAACGAAAACGAAGGCTTTGGTGATTTCGTCATTCGTGCCGGAATTGTGAAACCTGTTGTTAACTCAGCTAAGGATTTCTATGCCGCATAACCTTTTGTCGCTGAGCGCACTGACTGCGCTCTCTAAAGAAGAACAGACAGTTCAGCTGGCTGAAATTAATCAGCAGCTGGAGGCGCTCAGCGCACAAGAGCGTGTGCAATGGGCCTTTGCTAATCTGGAAGGGGAGTTCATTCTCTCCTCCAGCTTCGGTATCCAGGCAGCATTGATGCTGCATCTGGTGACACAGGTGCGACCGGATGTACCGGTGGTGCTGACTGATACCGGTTATCTGTTTCCGGAAACCTATCAGTTTATCGATCAGCTGACGGATCGTCTGAAACTGAATCTGAAAGTGTATCAGGCACCGATCACGCCGGCCTGGCAGGAAGCCCGTTACGGCAAACTGTGGGAGCAGGGTGTTGAGGGGATTGAAAAATACAATCAGATCAACAAAGTGGAACCGATGGCGCGCGCGCTGAAAGAGCTGAACGTCAAGACCTGGTTCTCCGGCCTGCGCCGTGAACAGTCATCGACTCGCGGCAATCTGCCGGTACTGGCGGTACAACGCGGTATCTTCAAATTCCTGCCGGTGATCGACTGGACCAACAAAGACGTGTTCTATTACTTCAAAGAACACGATCTGCCGTATCACCCATTGTGGGAGCAAGGCTACCTGTCGGTCGGCGATGTGCAGACCACCGCGAAGTGGGAACCGGGAATGACGGAAGAGCAAACCCGTTTCTTCGGTCTGAAGCGCGAGTGCGGACTGCACGAAGAAAAATAAATTAAACACAAGGGCGCATCAAGCGCCCTTTGTTTTATCTTCTGTGACCATTTACGGATTAGGGGGAAGGATAAGGTTCAAGTCTTCTAATGTTACACCCGTGACATTAGTCAATATTGCTATGTCCTGAGCAGATGCCACACCGCCAGCATCAGCATCTACAGAGACAATGGTATTGCCGTTATATTCCCTGATACTAACGTAATCGGCCAATGTCCCGGTACTAACCCCGCTATCACTCAAGACGGAACTGATATCCAGGCTGTCACCACCTGCACCGGTAGTGAAGTCGCTGATGGTATCAATGCTTGCCGCATCGCCTTTCAGGAAGACAAAGCTGTCACTACCGCTGCCACCTTCCAGCGTATCAGCGCCGGCCCCGCCGATCAGGGTATCGTTGCCAGCACCACCGTGGAGCGTGTCATTGCCGGCACCGCCCATCAATACATCGTTCAGGGAAGAGCCTGTGATAGTGTCATCAAGGTTGGTACCGATCACCCCCTCCATGTTGCGGTATCCGTCGCCATTGCCCAATCCACCTGTTCCGTCTGCGATAGAATGATAATCACCACCCGCTGCGGTGCCCTGCTGAAGGGTAAAGCTGATGGCGAGCTTTCCATCGGAAAAATCCAGCAGGTCAGTGCCGGTGCCGCCGTCCATCTTGTCGCCGTCGCCAAGACCACCTCGGAGAATGTCATCACCGCCAAGTCCGTACAGTGTGTCAGTGCCGCCGGCGCCGATGAGGATATTCTCGGAAGCGTTACCGGTCAGCGTATTATTGCCGCTTCCTCCTATAACCCCTTCTATGCCTGAGTAGGTGTCTCTTCCTTGCGCACTTGACGTACCACTTCCGTCAGCGCCAAGTGTAAAACTGAAGTCACTGGTTACCGTCGAGTAATCAAGCAGATCCATGCCGGCACCACCGTTCAGAACATCATTGTTTGCTCCTCCCTGCAGAATGTCATTGCCGTCTCCGCCGATCAGAACGTCATCGCCGGCACCGCCAATAAATACGTCTCCCTGCGTTGAGCTCATCACTGAGCCCGTCAATGTGTCCGCGCCACTTACGCTATCAATATAGGAGCCCTGATAACTTTGGGTAGAGAGATTTATCGGGTCAGAACCGGAGTTGGTAACATCCACTATCTTGACGGTCACTGTACCGGTCGAGGTTAATGGCGGAGTAGCATTGTCAGAAATTGTATAAGTAAATGTTGCGAGACCAGGAGCTGTGTCAGTCCAGAGGGGAGTACTCGGATTTGTTGCGTGATTCCCGATCTCCAAAGTAAATGTCTGCGTCGTGCTATCAAAGTTTAAATTGCTAATTATTGAATCGCTCTCGGCCACAGATTGAAAAGTAATCGTTTTGCCATCAATGTCGGTGTCATTTCCGAGCAGCACACTGACAGGTAACGTGACGATTGTCGATTCAGATACCCATAGGGTGTCATCCACTGCTACCGGTGCATCGTTGACCGGATTGACGGTGATGTTGATGATATCCACCGTTGTTGCTGGTGTGGCTAAACCATCCGTCGAAATGGCGGTTACCGTCAGGGCAAAGTTTCCATAGAAATTTTCAGGCGGCGTGATGGCCAGACCTTCCAGCTGATCTGGTGTCAATGTGATGCCGCCACTACTGATGGTGAGGACATCGTTGCCCATGTTGCTCAGGGTCGCCCCGGTTGGGATGTTGCTGATGGTGACGGAGAGGGTTTCCGAGCCATCGGTGTCGGTCAGTGCCGGGATGATGGACAGGGCGATCGGCATGTCTTCATCACCGGTAGCGGGGTCGACGGTCAGTGTTGGGGCATCTGATACCGGATTGACGGTGACGGAGATGGTATCTACGGTGGTGGCCGGTGTGGCTGTGCCATCCGTGGCGGTCGCGGTCACCGTCAGGGTGAAATCCACATCACTGTTGTTTGGCGGCGTGATGGCCAGACCTTCCAGCTGATCTGGTGTCAATGTGATGCTGCCACTACTGATGGTGAGGGTATCGTGGGCGGTATTACTCAGGGTTGCCCCGGTTGGGATGTTACTGATGGTAACGGACAGGGCTTCCGAGCCGTCGGTGTCGGTCAGTGCTGGGGTGATGGACAGGGCGATCGGCATGTCTTCATCACCGGTAGCAGGTGCGACCGTCAGTGTCGGGGTATCTGATACCGGGTCGACGGTGACACTGGCAGTCGCGGTGGCAGAGTCCGCGCCATCGTTGTCGGTGACCAAATAATTGAAACTAGCGTCTCCGCTCCAGTTTTCAGTTGGCACAAAGTAAACCGTGCCGATGGTAATCTCGTCACCGGCTACGATCTGGGTAGTCAGTGCCGCATCGCTGTATAGCGTTCCCTGCTCCTGAAAGGGTAGGGACGTGATGGTGTAGGAAACGACCGAGCCATCGCTGTCAGAACCCGACAGAGTAACAGCAATAGATGGATCGTCTTCGGCACCGCTGGCAGAGACCGCGTTAGCTATCGGTGCCTGATTTGTAATAACCTCAGGTTGATTTACGTCGATCTCCGGTTGTGTATCTGCCCACTTAAATCCTTCACTGGTGCCATTAACACTGGTGGAACGAACGCCGAGAGCAAAATAAGCACCATTGCTTAACTGCTCGAAGATCTGCGCCTCAACGCCAGTTAAGGTCACAGTGACTGTGCTGCCTTCTGTAATTGTTGTTGGCTCAGTAGGTTTGGCATAGTCGTCCCAGACGATCTTCTCCTGAGTGGTAGATCCATCATCGGCCCAGACTGTGCTGGTACCGTTCATGTTGAGACTGTTGTCGGATTTCGCCAGCGAAGTATCAAAGTCTTTTGTTGTATCGCCGTCTGAAAACCAGAGAGCACCGAGGTCGAACGATCCTTTATCGCAAAACACAGTGAACGAGCCCGCTTCAGAATCATAGGTGACGGTGAAATGAACGGAAGCAGCCAGAGAGCCAAATTCCCAGTTATATGTTGTCATGATCAATTCCCTTTCATTTAAACACGTTCAATGGAGCTACCTTCCGGAAGCTCTCGTTTAGTAAATAAAAATGATTGAACTATTTCCAACCAGAACCGGTCATCTGAACTTCGAAGCAGCGCAACCAGTACAAGCTGTGATGTTTCGTTTTTTTGGGCTTTTTTAAATCTAGTTTAAATTGGCATTTCCGGTAGTTCTTTACGTCGGCGATGACAGATATGTGATCAGATACAATGTAAGGCAGTCGGAGTGAGGCAAAGTACCGGGCAATGGGCTTGATTAATCTGTAACTGGTATGGGGTCAGGCGCCGCGGCGCCTTTTTCTTTGGACGTATGTTATGACTGCCTGGCCAGCACCAGCTCAATAAATGCATCCCGGATGGGATTGCTGTAGCGAGGGTTCCAGGCCATCCCGATATCCCACTCGGTGTATTCCCCGGTCAGATGAATAATACTCACTTCCGGCGGTGCAATCGACACCGCACTTTCCGGCACAAAGGCCACACCGATCCCGGCACCGACCAATCCCAGCAACGTTGGGCTGTCACCGGCATATTGCGCTACCACCGGATAACGGTTGTGAAAGGCGAGGAACTGATCGATCTGTCGATTCAGCCGTTGCCCCTGTGTCGGCATCAGACGCAGTAACGGCAGCTGATCAAGTTGTGACAGATAATCCGCTTCGGTCGTACCGGGAAAATGGAGCGGATTTACCGCCAGAACCAGCTGGTCGGTCGTAAGCTTATAAGACATTAAGGGCGGTTCGACCGGCAGGCGCAGAAAACCGAGTTGAGTTTGATCGGCCAGCAACTGCGCGATCAGCGGAATGGACGACGTATCGTGCATGGTGATGGTGACGCCGGGATAAAGCGTCCGAAACTGTGCGGTAAACGACGAAGCCAGCCGCAGACTGGACAAACCGATACCGATGGCGAGCTTGCCGGATTCCCCCTGCAGCACCCGGCGGGCATGACGTTTGAACTGATCGGCCTGTAATACCAGCGCCCGGGCCTGTTCATGCAACTCTTTGCCCAATCGCGTGAGTTCGGCACCGCGCCGGTTTCGGATAAATAACTCGCCGCCCAGACTTTCTTCCAGCGCTGCGATCTGTTTCGACAGGGCGGGTTGGGTAATAAACAGCTTTTCTGCCGCTTCCGTGAAGTTCAGGCAATCGGCCAGCGTCACAAAGGCGCGTAACTGACGTAGTTCCATTCCGTTTAGTTATCACTGATGGAGAATTATTCATTTTTAAGAATAACAAACCTTTGCTGTAATCACTACATCGGTGCAGCGCAATAAATACCCAGAGCTGACACCCGTTAAGTGACACAGGAGGTCGTATGACAATGAAATACATTTTTCTGATCAAAAACCGGGTTGTCACCCAGATTTGTCAGGATGAGCCGTATAGTGAAGAAATTACACGGCAGTTGCTGAAGCAGGGTTTTTATATTTTCCATCATCATGTCTATGCCGACGATGACAAAAAAGCGATGGCGAAATACCATGAGCTGCAACAGGGGTAATTTATTCACTTTATTTCCTGCCCGAGCGCGGGAAACACTAATTAATCGGGATTATCTGAATGAAATGTAAAGGTTTTTTGTTTGATCTGGATGGTACGCTGGTCGATTCCTTACCGGCAGTAGAACGAGCCTGGTCTGACTGGGCGAAAAGCCGCGGTCTGGATCCGGAAGAAGTTCTGGATTTTATTCACGGCAAACAGGCGATCACTTCACTGCGTCATTTTATGCCGGGAGAGAGCGAAGAAGCGATCCAGGAGCAGTTCCGCCAGCTGGAAAAAACCGAAGCGGAAGATACCGTCGGTATTTCTGCTCTACCCGGTGCGGCTGAACTGCTGCATCGTCTGAACGAATTATCGGTGCCATGGGCGATTGTGACCTCCGGTTCGGTGCCGGTCGCTCATGCGCGGCATGCCGCCGGTGAGCTGGCCCGCCCGGAAATCTTCATCACGGCAGAGCTGGTGAAACGTGGCAAACCGAACCCGGATCCATACCTGCTGGGCGCAGAAAAACTGGGACTGAAGCCGGAAGAGTGCGTGGTGGTAGAAGATGCGCCGGCAGGGGTTCTGTCCGGACTGGCTGCCGGCTGCAAAGTGATTGCGGTCAATGCGCCGGCGGATACACCGAAACTGGATCAGGTCGATCTGGTGCTTTCGTCACTGGCAGGTTTGCAGATTGAAGCTTGTCAGGATCAGGAATTCATCATTAGTCTTGCTAAAGCCTGAGCATTGCCATCTCAATAAGAGAACCGCACATGTTTACTGATCAGTCTGTCAAAACGGATGATCCGGAAGACATTTGCGGTTTTACTATTACAGGTTATTTTCAAATCATATTTCATGTGCGAATCTGGACTCATTCGTAAAATATAAGTACGAAGGGGTAAGTGATGCTCATTCATTCTTCTCTATTGCTTTACAGCGCAGTAATCAATGGACTGATCAACAGCATGTCATTAGATATGAATGATATGGTTGGTACTGAACTGAAAACGGCTGTGGTGAATTATGAGAACACGCCAGTTTCATTTCAGTATCAGATGTGGCACGTGGTGCCAAAATCGGTTTGTGCTGATCTTCAACAAAATGTTACTTCCTATTCAGCCTGCACACAGAAAGCAAAGCAGATGTTTAATCAGGCCTGTAATGACTACGGGAAAAAAGACATTACCGACTGGCGTCAGCGTAAAACCAAAAATATGGTCTGTGATGCTGCGGTAAGTTATCAGCCAATGATCGCATCTATCAGTGCTACTCCCCAACATTCCAAAGCAGAACAGGATGAAAGGGAGTGTAATTTACTGACCCTGAAAACCATGAGTAATGATGATCCTGCATTGGAAGCGAAGCGCAAAAAGGCTTGTCATGAATAATTCGTTCCCGACAGATGTAAGAGGTTAGCTCCTGTGGCTCGAAGAAATGAATCAATACTTGTAATTCTAATGCAGTTGCCATGGTGGGTAAGTGTAATTACTTCGGCGCTGGTTTATGTGGGGATGACTTATATTTTTCCTGCTTTACCTGTTGAGAATATGTTTATTCGAGTTTTTCAACAGATGACACCAAATGTTGCGCCACAATTTGCATTACTGTTTCTGCTGCCAGCGCCTTTTGCTGCTCTGAATTCATGGCGTAAACGTAAACGGCTTGATAGCCAGAAAAATATTCAGACAATCCGGGATTTAGGCTGGAAGGAATTTGAGGAACTCGTGGCTGAAGCGTATCGGCGCAAAGGTTTCAGTGTCATCGAAAACTCTCAGGCAGGACCGGATGGTGGCATAGATATACGTCTAACCAAGAATGGACAGCTGCATTTGGTGCAATGCAAAAACTGGCGAAATCAGAAGGTGGGCGTCAGTGTGGTGCGTGAAATGTATGGTGTGATGACGGCAGAAAATGCTGCCAGCGTTATTGTTGTTATTTCCGGTATTTTCACACAGGAAGCAAAAAACTTTGCTGCCGGTAAACCAATTGATTTGGTTGAAGGCTCTTTGCTGGTATCAATGATCCGTGATGTACAGACTAATAAAGTTGTTCAACACCATGAACCAGTGATGAACACTGTTACTCTCATCACTCCTGTTATTCCTGAACAGCAGGAAGAGGTTGCTTCGGTATTAACATCTAAAATCTGCCCGCAATGTGGTAAAAAAATGGTATTGCGTACGGCAAAACGAGGTGTAAAGATTGGCCAACAATTCAATGGTTGCTCAGGATATCCGGGATGCAGGCACATTGAGCCCATTTAGAATGATTATTACTGCATAGTCTTATAGCAGCTAACTGGCAGTCGTCACTGACTGCCAGCAGAGCGTTATTAAAACCCGCTTTTGGCCATCATCAGCGTGGTATCCAGCATGCGGTTGGCAAAACCCCATTCGTTATCGCACCAGACCAGCGTTTTAATCAGATGTTTGCCACTGACGCGGGTTTGTGTGCCGTCGACGATGGCACTGTGCGGATCATGATTGAAATCGATGGAGACCAGCGGCAGTTCGGTGTAATCGACGATACTGCGGAAGCTGTCTTTGGCTGCGCGTTGCAGCACATTATTGACATCCAGTACGCTGACCGGGTTGGTGACGGTCACGCTCAAATCAATCGCCGTTACGTTGATGGTAGGTACGCGCACGGAAATCGCTTCAAAACGATCACAGAATTTCGGGAAGATACGGGTGATGCCGGCGGCAAGCTTGGTGTCCACCGGAATGATCGATTGACTGGCGGCGCGGGTACGGCGCAGGTCAGGATGATAGGCATCGATCACCTGCTGATCGTTCATTGACGCATGAATGGTAGTCACGGTGCCGGATTCAATCCCGAAGGCATCATCAAGCAGTTTGATGATCGGAATAATGCAGTTGGTGGTACAGGAACCATTAGAGACGATGCGATGTTCCGGTTTTAACACCTGGTGATTTACCCCATAAATGACGGTTGCATCCAGATCACTGCCGCCGGGATGAGAAAACAGCACTTTTTTCGCGCCGGCCGCCAGATGCAATTCGCCATCAGTGCGTTTGCCATAAACCCCGCTGCAATCCAGCACGATATCAATGCCCAGCTCACCCCACGGCAACTGGCCGATCTCTTTCTGATGCAGCAAGCGGATGGCGTCATCCCCGACATACAGCACATCCCGTTCCTGACGGACATCCCAGTCAAACCGGCCATGTGTCGAGTCATATTTCAGTAGGTGCGCCATACCTGCCGCATCCGCCGGTTCGTTAATGGCAACAACCTTGATTTCGGCACGGCGGCCAGATTCATAGAGCGCGCGTAATACATTACGACCAATGCGGCCAAAACCATTGATGGCGATACGGATTGTCATGCTATTTCCTGATTAATCATCTCCGGAAGAGCTGGTGAAGTTCGCATAACCATTGCCGTTTGTCTACCCTGTAGAGAGGACATAACTATCTGATGAGCTAGTGATACATAGCAAAACAGTAAGGATCCAGCATGGGTATTTTTGAACGTTATCTCACCGTATGGGTAGGCTTATGCATCATAGCCGGCGTGGTGCTCGGCAATCTGGTACCGGAGATATTTGGTGTGATTGCCAGTCTGGAGTGGGCTCACGTTAATCTGGTGGTGGCGCTGTTAATCTGGGTCATGATTTACCCGATGATGGTACAGATTGATTTCTCCGCTATCAAAGATGTGGGGAAACGGCCAAGAGGACTGATGCTCACGTTGACGGTCAACTGGCTGATTAAACCTTTTACCATGGCGTTTCTGGCATGGTTGTTTTTCCGGATTATTTTTGCAGATTGGGTGAACCCACAATCGGCTGGTGAGTACATAGCCGGTATGATCCTGCTGGGCGTTGCGCCCTGTACTGCGATGGTGTTTGTGTGGAGCCAGCTGACCCGGGGTGATCCGAATTATACGCTGGTGCAGGTAGCGATAAATGATCTCATCATGGTCTTTGCATTTGCACCGATCGCAGCATTTTTGCTGGGCGTCAGTGATATCGAGGTGCCCTGGGAAACGCTGTTATTTTCTGTGGTGCTGTATGTGTTGCTGCCACTTTTTGCTGGTGTGCTTACTCGTCATCATCTGGAAAGAAAAGGGGGGGACGTTAGCCTGTATGCGTTTCTTGGCCGCATTAAACCCTGGTCGATAGTTGGTTTGCTGGCAACCGTGGTCTTGTTGTTTGGTTTTCAGGCTGAAACCATCATGCTGCAACCGCAAACTATATTGCTGATTGCTATTCCGCTGTTATTACAATCATACGGTATTTATGCCATTTCGTATGCAGGAGCCCGGATCTTACGGCTGCCATTTAACATTGCGGCACCAGCCTGCATGATTGGCACATCAAACTTCTTTGAGCTGGCGGTTGCCGTTGCCATCTCGTTGTTCGGACTTCATTCTGGCGCTGCGTTGGCAACAGTGGTCGGCGTTTTGGTCGAAGTACCGGTCATGCTGTCATTGGTCGCTATTTCCAACAAAACACAGCACCGGTTTGACTGATATCTGCTTTGTGCTGACAAAGGGCGTGATGACAACTGAACTCACGCCTTTATTGTTTGCATTGTTTGCCGGGATTAACCGGCGAAGGCGACTTCCGGTAAGCCAGCAATATCCATCGAAATGGCCAGGACCGCGCCTTCCATCGGATGCGCGGCCAGATGTTCTTCGGTCATTTTCTGACTGGCGCTGGTGACATACAGCGTTTTCAGCTCCGGGCCACCGAAGCAGGGCATGGTCGGGTTGGTGACTGGCAGCTCGATATTACGTAGCAACTCGCCTTGCGGGCTGATGCATAATACCCGTCCGCCGGCATACTGGGCTGACCAGTAGTTGCCTTCACTATCGACGGTGGCACCGTCCGGGCGGCCCATGCCTGCCGGCACGACAAAAAATACCTGCTGATTGCTGACATTGCCGGTGGCCACATCATAATCACAGCGGTGAATGGTAAGGTTAGGCGTATCTGACCAATACAGTGTCTTTCCGTCCGGGCTGAAGGCCAGGCCGTTACAGGTCCAGCTTTTGCCAACCAGTTGACGTAAATTCAGTGCAGCATCCAGCTGGTAAAACGTACCGTAGGAATCGTCTTTGCGGCCGTTCATGGTACCGGCGATAAAACGGCCGGCCGGGTCACAGCGGCCATCGTTAAAACGCTGCCAGGGTTTATCCGCTTCCGGATCGGCAATCGGTGTCAGCACCGGATTTTCCACATCATCAATAAAAGCCAGTCCGGATTGCAGACCGACGATCAGGCCACCGGTTTTACGCCAGATAAAACAGCCGATTTCTTCATTCAGCTGAATGACACGATGCGCACCGCTGGCCGGATGATGGCGGTGGATCTGGTGTTTTAGAATATCCACCCACCACAATGTTTGTGTTTCTGCATGCCAGCGGGGACATTCGCCCAGTTGATCGCGTTGTGCTGATAATGCCTGCATGATGACCTCTCCCTGAATACTGCCATCAGACTAGCAGAGTGTTTCCGGTAACATAAACTGAAACCGGTTTTATTGTGATCCATATCAAGGTCATCGTTTGGGTGCGATCATGATGGTTACGCGGGTGGGCCATACCGCAGCAGTTCCAGTTGACAAACTAAAATTATCCGCCTTATGGCGCTTTCAGCTGATCATTCCGGTTTTGTTTATAAATACTCTGCTTTCAGTCTGATTGTGAGCAAAAAGCGCTCACGACATACTGTCCAGCCTTGGTGGTTCAGGGTATTCTAGCGCCGGTTTTTATCATTGCAGGTACACTAGTTCAATTCGCTGACTGAACTGAGAAGTCGGCATTAAATTCGTGACAGAGGTTTTCATGGAAGTTCAAACTGAGGGTGAACTGAAGCGTGGGTTGAAAAACCGGCATATTCAGTTGATCGCATTAGGTGGTGCTATTGGTACCGGGCTGTTTCTAGGTATCGCGCAGACCATCAAGATGGCGGGACCGGCTGTATTGCTCGGTTATGCGCTGGGCGGTCTGATCGCGTTCCTGATCATGCGTCAGCTGGGGGAAATGGTAGCGGAAGAGCCGGTATCCGGTTCATTCAGTCATTTTGCCTATAAATACTGGGGTGATTTTCCGGGCTTCCTGTCTGGCTGGAACTACTGGGTGCTGTATGTGCTGGTCGGCATGGCGGAACTGTCTGCGGTCGGTATTTATGTGCAGTACTGGCTGCCGGATTTGCCAACCTGGGTTTCTGCGCTGGTGTTCTTTGTCATTATTAATGCCGTCAATCTGACCAACGTGAAAATGTTCGGTGAGATGGAATTCTGGTTTGCCATTATCAAGGTTGTCGCGATTGTCGGCATGATCCTGTTTGGTGGCTGGCTGCTGCTGAGCGGTCAGGGCGGGGAACAGGCCAAGGTCAGCAATCTGTGGGCGCTGGGTGGCTTTATGCCGAATGGCTGGCACGGTGTGATCATGTCGCTGGCGATCATCATGTTCTCCTTTGGTGGACTGGAGCTGGTAGGGATCACCGCGGCAGAAGCGGATAATCCGCGCAAGAGCATTCCGCAGGCGGTGAATCAGGTGATCTACCGTATTCTGATTTTCTACATTGGTGCACTGGCGGTACTGCTGTCACTGTTCCCGTGGAGTCAGCTGGCCGAAGGTGGCAGTCCGTTTGTCATGATTTTCTCCGCGCTTGGTGAAAATTCGACTGCCAACATCCTTAACGTGGTGGTATTGACGGCGGCACTGTCGGTTTACAACAGTGGTGTGTACTGCAACAGCCGTATGCTGCATGGTCTGGCACAGCAGGGCAATGCGCCACGCATTCTGGGTAAAGTCGACAAACGCGGGGTGCCGGTACCGGCCATCATGCTGTCGGCGTTAGTGACCTTCCTGTGTGTGGTGATCAACTATCTGCTGCCGGGCAAAGCGTTTGCACTGCTGATGTCGCTGGTAGTGGCGGCGCTGGTGATTAACTGGGGCATGATCAGTCTGGCGCATTTGAAATTCCGTGCGGCCAAAGATCGCGAAGGTGTCACGCCGGTGTTCCGGGCATTCTGGAGTCCGCTGACCAACTACCTGTGTCTGGCGTTCATGGGGCTGTTACTGGTGCTGCTGTACATGAGCGGCGAAACCATTGCCGTGGAGCTGGTGCCGGTCTGGCTGGTGCTGAACTGGGTGGGTTACCGTTATAAATGCCGTGTTTTAGGCAATAGCTCAGGCGATCACGTCGTTATTAATCAGTGATCTGTCACTGTGAAGATGAAGGGATGTCCGGTGACATCCCTTTTTTGTCGCATCTGCAACAATCCCGTCAGTATGTTTCAATATTGACGCGCCATTCCATTAAATATTCTATAAAAATCAATGGTTTGTTTTGGGAACAAGAATTGCTGAATCCTGTTACGCAGGAGGTGCATTATGGCCCGGAAAACCACATTTCAGAAACCCTCGCTGATCATCAATGATACGACGTTACGCGATGGCGAACAGTCAGCCGGTGTGGCATTCACTCAGGATGAGAAAATTGCGATTGCCCGGCAGCTGTGGGAGATCGGTGTTCCTGAGCTGGAAGTGGGTATTCCTGCCATGGGACTGGATGAATGCCGTCGCATTGGTGCGCTGCGGCAGGCGTTACCGGATGCCACGCTGATGGTCTGGTGCCGTATGCATGCCACGGATATCCGGCAGGCGGCGGCACTGGGCATGAACTGGGTAGATGTCTCGATTCCGATCTCTGAACAGATGATGGAGCACAAACTGGCCCGCAGCCGGGAGCAGGTACTGACTGAACTGGCAGAGCATGTCTCGCTGGCAAAATCGCTGGGACTGAAAGTCTGTATCGGCTGTGAGGATGCCTCGCGTGCGGCACTGGCCGATTTGCGGGTGGTGGCCGATCTGGCGTTGCGTACCGGTGCGGAGCGTCTGCGCTATGCCGATACGGTTGGTATTCTCGACCCATTTACCACCTATGACCGTATCCGGGCATTGCGCCAGTACTGGCCGCTGCAACTGGAAATGCACGCGCATGACGATCTGGGACTGGCGACCGCCAATACGCTGGCAGCCTACCGGGCGGGGGCCACACATGCCAATACCACAGTGATTGGACTTGGGGAACGCGCTGGCAATGCGCCGCTGGAAGAAGTAGTCATGGCACTGAAACAGTGTTTTGCGACCGATTTGCAGATCCAGAGCCATCGTTTGCCGGCATTGTGCGATTTTGTGTCCAAAGCCTCCGGCCGCCGTATCGCGCAGCAAAAACCGCTGGTGGGCGAGTATGTGTTTACGCATGAATCCGGTGTGCATGTCGATGGTTTGCTCAAGGATAAGAATAACTATCAGGGCGTGGATCCGGCCAGTTTAGGGCGTGAGCACAAACTGGTGCTGGGCAAACATTCCGGCCGCAATGCCGTCCGTTCCGTTTTTGCTTCGCTCGGCTATCAACTGGCGAACGAACAAATTGATTTGGTATTGGAGCAGATCCGTCATTTTGCGGAGCGTTCGAAACGTAACCCGACCGAATCAGAATTACGCTGGGTGTACCAGCATTTATTTAAATCCCCTCAACGTGTTGCCTTGTAATGCAGGCCAAGGAGTCAGTATGGATTGGTTTACCTCACTGGAAGGTGTTGATGAGTTAGAGACTGCCGAAGCCTTTCTGGATTTTTTCGGTATTCCGTATGAAGCCGCGCAGGTACGCAGTAAACGACTGCATATCATGCACCACTTCAATCAACAGATTAAAAAGGCCCAAGCGGATCGCTGCCTGACCGAGCAGGATCGCTTTTTACTGGCCAGAACCTTGCTGGCGGACAGCTATCAGGCGTTCCATCATCATGAAGTGAAAGAACATTCCACGCTGGGAGTCTATAGTCGCTTGACCCCGAGCTTTGTCGGCTTTGCCCAGTTACAGGAGGTGTGCCTGTGAAACCTGAATATGACTATGGTGAAGTAGTGCGGGTGGTCCGCAATATTCGTGATGACGGCACCTTCCCGGGAAAACAACGCGGTGATCTGATCGTGCGGAAGGGCAGCACCGGTTATGTCCGCGATGTGGGTGTGTTCCTGCAGGATCAGTTGATCTATCAGGTGCATTTTATCGACGAGGATCTGATCGTCGGCTGTCGCAGTCAGGAGCTGATCCCCGCCGATGAACCCTGGATTGAAAGTGAATTCGAATTTGGTGACTGGATCCGTGCGGCCAATCATCTGGCGATTAAAGGGGAAGTCATTGCCGAGGCCGGCAGTGAAGGGCAGGTGATGTCGGTGCGCCGCGACCTGGATCCTATCCTGTATGAAGTCCTGTTTCGTGATCGGATGCTGCTGGTGCCGGCGTCGGCCATCTGCTGGCCACCGGAAACGGAACCGGCTGAGGAGGTGGCATGCTGAACTGGCAGGCGTATCCCCGGTTAAAATTGGCTACCCAGCATTTCGGGAAAGTGCCCTCTGATTTGTCGGCCGATGAGTCAGCCCGGCTGGAAACGATGCTGACGCATCAGTTGGCGATTGAAACCCGTATTTTGGACTATGCCACCCAGGCAGCACTGTCGGTTTCTGCCGCAGATCTGAATGCCGCGCTGGAAGAGGTGAAAAAAGCCTATCCGGACGAGGAGGCCTGGAAAGCGTCGATGGCAACCGTGAAGCTGGATTTACCCAGTCTGAAAGAGGCATTGCGACGCGAACTGCTGGTGTCGCAGGTCATGGATAAGGTGGTGGAAAATATCAAACCCCTGACCGAAGAGGCAGCTAAAGCCTGGTATCTGGATCATCCGCGGCAATTCCTGCAACCGGAACGTCGCATGGCGCGGCATATTCTGATCACCATTGATGAGGCGAATCCGGATAACCATGAGGAAACGGCCTATAGCCGGTTACAGAATATCCGCAGTCAGCTGATCAAGTCGCCGGGCAAATTTGCCGATCTGGCAATACGCTATTCGGAATGTCCGACCGCGGTCAATGAAGGCAAGATCGGTCTGGTGAAACAAGGGCAATTGTATCCGGAGCTGGATACGGCGTTGTTCCAGCTGCCGGAACGGGGCTTCAGCAATATCCTGCGCAGTCCGATGGGGTTCCATCTGTTGTGGTGTGAAAAAATCCATCCGGCTGCCCCCATGCCTCTGGATGAAGCTGTACCGAAAATCATTGCGGCACAGCTGGATCATGCCAGAAAAAAACTGCAGAAACAGTGGCTGAGCTGGTTAATGCAACAGGAGGCGTAATGCCTCCTGTACCCTTCGTATTTGAAGTTGCAGCGTCGTTGACGGCGTTCACTCACCCCAATCACATAGCATCTCTATGCTCATGGGGATTCGCTCACTTGTCGTCTTGCTGCAACTCCAATTACTTTGGGTATATTTTGGCATGCAGGGTAAAAATGACGATTTCTGTCGGAACCCCCAAACGATAAGGCCAGACATGGCCCATGCCGGTCGAGACATACAGCTGGCTTTGCTGTCGCTGAAACCAGCCTTTGATGTATTTAGACCAGAGTGTGCCGACGGTATAGCCCAGTGGTATGACTTGTCCGCCATGGGTATGACCCGCCAGGCTCAGATTAGTGTTACGGGCCGTGGCCAGATCAAAAAAGTCGGGATGGTGCGTCAGGCACAGGAGCCATTCATCTGGCGTGACATGGCGGAAGGCTTTCTCCGCCGAACGTTGCATGTAATCCATCTGCGCGGTTTCTGCCAGCTTGCGGCGGGAGTCGGGTAAGATCGGGTAATCCACCCCGACAATCTGAAATGCCGTACCGCGATAGCTCAGGTTCATTTTCTCATCCACCAGCAGACGGATTTGACTACTGGCTGCGGCACTTTGATATTTCTGTAGGATGGCCGTTAATCCCTGATATTTCTCATGATTACCAAGGATAGCCACCACACCGAGCGGTGCATTCGCTTGGGCCAGCGCCGCAAAGGCGCTAGTCAGCTGTCGTTCATCATCCAGCAGATCGCCGGTCATCACCAGCAGATCCGGTTTCTCCGCATTCAGTCTGTCTACCGCCGAAGCTAGCTCTGCGCTACTGACAAAATCGCCGACATGACTGTCGGTGATCTGGGCAATCTTCATTCCATCCAGCGCCGAGGGTAACTGGTCAGGATAAACATCAAAATGGCGCAGCACCGGCGGGGTCATTGCCTCATAGACACCGGCCACCGACAAGATGCAGACAAGCGGTATCAGCAGGCGGTTTGGTTTTCGCCAGAACAGGCTATGCAATTTGCGGCGGAAGATTTTCAGCAGCAGCGACAGGAGCAGAAAACCCATGCCGGCGGCGGCATACGCCATATTGGCATTCAGCCAGAGCGCGACTATCCAACGCAGTGGGGCAGAGGCAACCAGCCAGTTCTGTGCAGAGAATTGCGACACATACCAGGTTCCCATCACCAGCAGGTTCATCAGCCAGTAAAGCTGCAAGGCTCGCTTGTGTAACCGGAAATGCGGGAGCGCCGTCATTAACAGACCGCTGATCCCGCAGTAAATCATGCCGCGGTAAACAAACCAGAGAGTGGTGCTGATGGTCATAGGCTGTGTGATTGTCTGAAGTTCGGAAAGGCGCTGATTATGCGACAAACGGTGCATGAGCGCAAAAATGACAGAAGATGAAAAAAGGAGCCGCAGGTGCAGGAGTCTGCGGCTCAAAATTGACGAGCCCCTAAGTTAGCGGGAATGGAACAGTAGTATCAAAGCGCGAATTCGGATTTCAGGGATGCCACCCAGGTTTTTACACGTTCTGGCGTCAGGCTGGATTGATTGTCCTGATCGATCACCAGACCCACAAAGTCATCACCGTCCAGCGCATTCGAGCTGTTAAATTCGTAACCTTCGTTTGGCCAGAAGCCAACCACGGAAGCGCCGGCTTCGGAGACGATGTCATACAATTCACCCAGTGCATCCACGAACGCATCGCCATAGCTGGTCTGATCGCCTAAACCAAACAGGGCGACTTTCTTGCCGGTCAGATCGGCGGCTTCCAGTTCGGGAACAAACTCGGCCCAGCTTTCTGCCTGACAATCACAGTCCAGACCCGGCAGAGCGCCATCGCCCAGCGTTGGTGTCCCCAGAATCAGATACTCATAGGCCAACAGATCATCAATACTGGCTTTATTGATATTTACAGGCGCAGCAACTTCATCACTGGCGAAGGTATCCTGGATCAGTTTTGCGACTTTACGGGTCTTACCGGTGTCACTGCCGAAGAAAATGCCGACTTTAGCCATGGTGTCTCTCCTTGAATACGGTGTTTTTCTTTATAGTGCAGGAACGATGCCGATCTTCTCTTTTTCTTAATATATTGAAAATAAAGGCTTTTATTTTTGATTGGCTGAGGCGAGCTTGTGATAAACCTCACAATCTGCGACAAAAGAGCAAAAAAAGACCACCATAACAGGTGGTCTTGGTCGGAGTGGTTGTCCTCAGGCTTTGGACGGAGTGACAACTTTCTGCTGGACAACGTTTTCCTGCATAACCTTGTGAGGCGCATGAGGAGACCAGCCTGACAAAGCCAACAGAACAAAGAAGCCGAACACATAGGAAACAGCAACATGCCAGCCGTGACGTAACCAGTTCACCGCAGAGCGGGCTTCCGGATACATGTTGGAAAGTGCCACACCGGCGGATGAACCAAACCACAACATGGAGCCACCGAAACCGACCGCATAAGCCAGCATGCCCCAGTCATAACCGCCTTGCTCCAGACACAGTTTCGTCAGCGGGATGTTGTCAAAGACGGCAGAAATAAAGCCGAGGAAGAAGGTTGTCATCCATGATGCCGGTGGCAGTTCATCAACCGGCATCAATGATGCGCAGGTGACCAGCCCCATCAGGAAGATAGTGCCGGCAGTCGCGTTTTTCAGTTCATCCCACGGTGTTTTAACAAAGAGGGCACCCAGCAATAATGCGATCCAGACACCCAGTGCAGGGAAGTCAAAAGCATAGTTGGTGATAATGGCACATACCAGAATCAGTGCGACCACGCCCAGTTTCCGCCATTCGACAACCACATCAACCGGCGAATCTTTGACGATCCGCTGATATTTATCCTGCTGTAGTGAAGCGATGACACCAAACAATACCAATGCGGTGCATGCGGCAATATAGGCATGTATCACGTTCAGTGGACTGACGCCGTCAATCCACATCAGTGTTGTGGTGGTATCGCCAACAACAGAGCCTGAGCCACCAGCATTACTGGCCGCGACGATCGCTGCGAGATAGCCGATATGTACGCGTTTCTGGAATACAACGAACGCGATGGCGCCACCGATCATGGCTGCAGCAATGTTATCGAGGAAAGCACTGATGACAAAAATCATCACCAGCAGGGTAAAGCCGCCTTTCCAGTCGTCCGGCAGATATTTCGGCAGTATTTTCGGCAGTTCGGATTCTTCAAAATGTTTGGCCAGCACAGCGAAGCCAAACAGAAGGCCGAGCAGATTGAGCAGAATTCGCCATTCGCCTTCGTGACCGTTGCCACCCACTATATGATGAACAAACGAGAAATCACTCAGAAACAGATACTTACTGGCAAGAATCGAAGCAAGACCCGTTAAAGCGACCCACATGGTGTAATGATGGAATAATGCAACACCGAGCAAGGTGGCTGCGAACAGGATGAATTCGAGTCTTATCCCGGCAACTGTGAGCATCGAACCGCTATCGGCGGCCACTGCCAGTGCAGGGCAGAGGAGTACGGTTAGCAAAAATAGCCAGGAGCCGGCATTTTTACCAGTGTTCAATTTTTTCATTTAAAGGTCATCCTTGTATTCTACAACCGGAAAACAAGCAGGCTGCTTGAGCTGCTGATTGCTCATTGCAACAGGCTGTAACCTGCTTATTTATCTGAACACACATTTATATAGCAGCAAATCTCAGAGGACAGCATGATCACCGACAAAACTATGCATCTTCGTCCTCATCTTCATCGGCCTGACGCTGTACCGGCAGATATATTTCAACACGATCCCCTTCTTTCAAAATTGTATCAATCGCACAGAATTTGCCAAAAATACCGATGCGGTGCGTCGCCAGATCCAGATCCGGATAATGCTGAAAGACAGGGGACGCCTGTAGTGCCTCCTGTGCGGTAACAGGCTCAGGCAAGTCAAGCTGGTACCAGTTACCTTTTGCTCCGCGAGCGTGCGCTACACTGATTTTCATGGATGGCAACCTCCGTCTGTCGCTGGTGTCGTTGTCGCTGGAACCGCTTTTCCGGCGAACAGGCGTTTGCTTAGCCGGATGGCACACAATAAAAGTCCCAACATAATGAATCCGCCGGGAGGTAATAACATCAGTAAAAAGCCGTGATAATCCGGTAAGACATGCAACTCCATAAATTTAAAGTGCGGGCCTAACAGCAGCGATGCGCCGGAAAACAGGGTGCCGCTACCGAGAATTTCCCGACAACCACCCATAATAGTCATGGCCAATGTAAAACCCAGGCCGGAACCCAGTCCGTCAAGCATGGCGGGAACGGGTGGATTTTTTGTGGCGAATGCTTCAGCCCTGCCGAGAATGGCACAGTTCACCACAATCAGTGCGATGAACAACCCCAGCACTTTATGCAAATCGTGCATCCAGGCATTCATACCTAAATCAACCAGAGTCACCAGTGCGGCGATCAGCAACGTAAAGATAGGGATGCGGATCTGATTGGGCACAATGGCGCGGATCAGTGAAACCAGCAGATTCGAGGCAACCAGCACCAGCGTGGTAACCGCGCCCATTCCTAATCCATTCGTGGCTGTTGTGGTCACGGCCATCAACGGACACAGCGCCAGCAACTGCGTAAAAATGGCGTTGTTCTTCCATAATCCATCGGTAAATATGCTTCTGTTACTCATAACTAACTCCCTTTCCGATCCAGAAATTCATTCTGATGCTGCCGGAACAGCTGCAGGGCCTCATGCACACCTTTCACTACGGCACGCGGAGTGATCGTGGCGCCGGTAAAGGAATCGAACTGGCCGCCATCCTTTTTGACATGCCAGCCTTTTTCGTCAGGCTGCTGCAACGATTTGCCGTTAAAACTTAAGATCCACTCGCTTTTACTGAGATCGATGGCATCACCAAGGCCGGGTGTTTCGGTATGACTCAACACACGGACGCCGGTCAGTGTGCCGTTAGCATCAATACCGAGCAGCAGGCGGATCACACCGGAATAACCACTAGTTTGGGCAAACAGGGCGATCCCGGAACCCATTCCACCCTTGCGTGCCCGGAAAAAATGTACCGGCTGACCATCCAGTGTCAGCGTGATTTCCTCCTGGCTGGGCATGTTGTCATACAGGTTTTGTGGCAACACCTGTACCAGCTGGCGCTGCGTGTCTTCAATCCCCCGGGCGATGATGGATTCTTTCGTTATGGCTGAAAACGCAGCCACTGCACCACAAACAAATAAGGCAAACAGACTGAGCAGAAAGGCCTGATAATAAGGCTGTTCTTTCATGGGTAAGGCAACGGACTGATTCATTATTTTTCCTCCGTTTTCAGGTCATAACCATACATGCGTGGGCGGGTGTACTGGTCAATCAGCGGGGTAAAGGCATTCATGATCAGAATGGAGAAGGCAACCCCTTCCGGGAAATTACCAAAGGTCCGGATCACGAAGATCAGAAAGCCGGTGCCGGCACCGAAAATCAGCTTGCCGCGGTTACTGGTCGGCGTGGTGACCGGATCCGTGGCAATAAAGAAGGCGCACATCAGCAAACCACCACTGGTTAACTGAGCCAGTGGCTCGGGTACGGCGGCAGGATCGGCCAGCCACATGGCTGTTCCCGGCAGCAGACAACCGGCCAGCGTGGCGACCGGCACGTGCCAGGTAAATACCTGCTGCTGGATCAGCCATAACCCGCCTGCCAGCATCAGGATGGCAGAGGTTTCACCCAGACTGCCGGTGCTGGTTCCCAGTACATGCGCCAGCCAGTGAAAGCTGGATTCAGTTCCTTCCTTGCTCAGACCGAGTGTGGTTGCGCCAGAGACACCATCTACGCCCATCTTGTACCAGACACCGTCATAAAAGGCGCTTGGGTTGATCCATTTGGTCATTTCAACCGGGAAGGAGATCAGCAGTACAACCCGCGCCAGCATGGCCGGGTTAAACAGATTCTGACCCAGACCACCGTAAACCTGTTTACCGAAGAAAATGGCGAATACTGCACCCAATGCACCCAGCCAGAGCGGGGCATGGGGTGGCAGGCTCATGGCGAGGATCAGGGCGGTCAGGATGGCGGCGCCATCATTGATTTCCCCCTGAGTCTGCGGATTCAGTTTCATCGCGATCACTTCACAGGTCAGAGCACTGATAACCGTGGCGACCACCAGAAACAGCGCCGGCATACCAAACTGCAGGATGCCGAGCAGCAAAGCCGGAGCCAGCGCCATGTTCACTTTGAACATGACCTTTTTAATTGAAATACCCTCGTGGGCATGGGGGGCACGTAAGATCATCATGCGGACTCCTCTGTCACTGATGCACTATTGCGGCGTGACGGCCGGCGGCTGGCTTTTGCGGCTTTCGCCGCTTCTTTCTCTGCGGCTTCACGTTCCAGCCGTTCACGGCGCGCGGCGCTGTTCAGGCAAGTACGGGCTGTTTTTTGTTCCGAAAGCCGAATCTTGCCGATCTCCTGTTTGCCCCAGTCAAAATACTGGGTCAGTGGAATGGCGGCCGGACAGACATAGGCACAGGAGCCACATAACAGACAATCCATTACCCCCATGTCGGCAGCTTTGGCAAAATTATCGACTTTCAGTTCGGCAACCATATCCAGCGGTGTCAGACTCATCGGACAGGCACCGATACAGCGACCGCAGCGGACACAGGCGCTGGCTTTCGGATTCGGCAATTCATCTTCGGTCAGCAGCAGCACACCACTGGTCCCTTTGGTGACTGGCGCATGAATATCATTAATGGCGCGACCCATCATCGGACCACCCAGTACAATGCGGGCCGGCGTCGATTTCAGACCACCGCACTGCGCCACAATTTCGGAGATTGGCATACCGACAGGGGCCATCACGTTACTGGGCACTTCCACCGCATCACCGGAAATCGTGATCACGCGATGTGTCAGCGGCCGACCAAAACGCAGCGCTTCAAAGATGGCAATGCTGGTAGCCACGTTTTGTACCAGTACCCCTACATCGGCAGATAATTTACCGCTGGGCACCTGACGACCGGTAACGGCTTCAATCAGCTGTTTTTCGGAACCCATCGGGTAAAGCGCCGGGAGGCCGACAACTTGCATGTTTTCTTCTGTGGCACACAAGGCTTCCATCGCCGCGATGGCTTCCGGTTTATTCTCTTCAATCCCGATGAAGACCTTGTCGGCGAGGGTAATTTGCTGCAGATAGCGGATCCCGCCCATAATGCGTTCCCCCTGTTCCTGCATCAGACGATCATCACAAGTCAGATAGGGTTCGCATTCACTGCCGTTGATAATGAGGGTATCGATCAGATAACTCATACTGAGGCGCAATTTATCGGCGGTAGGAAACATCGCACCGCCCATACCGACAATACCGGCTTCCTCAATCAGATGGATCATCTCTTCACGCGACAGAGTGTTATTCGCTCTGGCGATATTGCCTGCACTGCTCCGTGGATTTTGCGTGTCCACTTTGATGGTAATGTTGCCGTGATCCACGGCGCTGATCACTCCTGCCAGCGGGGCGTGGATGGGCATAGAGAACCGGCCATTGCCTTTCGCAATCAGCTGATCGGCTTTGACGGTGTCACCCACGGCAACAACCGGTAACGCTGGGGCACCGGCATGTTGTTTGAGTGGTAACACCAGACGCCATGGTGCCTGCATGGTGATCACCGGGCTGTGGCTGGTCAGTTGTTTATGGCTGTCCGGATGAATACCACCATGCGGACGAATTCTGGCCTTAAGCATTTTTCACCTCCAGCGTAGCGATGGGTATTAGTCCGGGCTTGGTAACCCGGCTCATAAATGCAGGATCGGGATACAAAGAAATACCTTTATGTGGGCAAACGGAAACACAGGCACCACAACCGGTACAGGCATCCGCGATCACGCCATGTAACTGGCGGGTGGCGCCGATAATGGCGTCATAACTGCATTGTTTGATGCAACGGCCGCAGCCATCGCAGCCTTCCATATCAATGGCAGCTACCTGTGGTCCCTTGGCGCCACTGCTGTCCAGTGTTACTCCCAGGACAGCGGCAATTTTCTGGGCTAAGGCATCACCACCAGGAGGACAGGCATCCGGCGCTGCTTCGCCGCAGGCCATTGCCTTGGCCGCCTGAGCACAACCGGGATAACCACATTGTCCGCACTGACCGTTTGGCAATAAGGCACTAATGTCATCCACCAGCGGATCACCTTCCACTTTCAGATGAATAGCGGCATATCCCAGTGCATACCCAATACCCGCAGCTATGAGCGGAATGGCCAATAAATAAAGTAACGTCAGCATCTCATTCTCCTTAACCGGCCAGCCCGCCGAATCCGGCAAACGCCATGGCCAGAATGCCTGCGGTAATAAAACTGATAGGGGTGCCATTGAAGAGATCGGGTAAAACTGATTTCTCCAGACGCTGGCGTAAACCAGCAAAAAGAATGATGACAAGCGAGAAACCAAGCGCAGAACTAAGGCCGTAAACCAGCGCCTGTATGAAGTTCAGGTTTTCCTGAATGGTCAGCAGCGAAACGCCAAGCACGGCACAGTTCGTGGTGATCAGTGGCAGAAAGATGCCCAGCGTACGGTGTAATTCCGGGCTTTGTTTGGCAATAAACAACTCCGTCAGCTGGACCAGAGAGGCGATGACCATAATGAAACTCAGCAGACGCAGATATTCCAGCCCCAGTGGCACCAATACGGCGTGTTCAATAATCCAGCCGACACCGGTCGCCATGGTCAGAACGAAGGTGGTCGCCATCGCCATACCGATTGCCGACGACACTTTGTTCGAAACCCCCATAAAGGAGCACAGCCCGAGAAACCGGGACAGCACCACATTATTTACCAGCCCGTTGGCCAGTATGATTAGCAGCAGATCACGCATTCCGTTTGCCTCTTTCAAACCCAGATGAGGGTGAAAATGCGAAACCTGTGCCAAAAAGTGTGTGCTACATCACAGTGAACATCTGCCCCATTAAGGTGCGGATAGTGTTTTCTTCAGACGAAATCCGATTGCAGGAGATCGGACAAGAACGCGCTATTTTTGTCGTAATAAGCCTGCTTTTTGTATGGTTTTGTGCTGGTTATGACAATCGTATCAGACGATTCCCATGAAATTTTTTTTCCGGAACAACTCTTGCTTTTCTTATGTCGGACTGGCGACAAGCCATGCACAGATTCACCAAGATCGACAAATTGTCTGATTGCTCACAGCAGCGGATTCAGCGCATGAAGGAGAGGATATGACTATCCTGCAAAACTACACACCCGAGACTACCGGTGCAGTGTGCATCAACAGTGCCAGTTTGCAGCAAATGGTATCGCTGCTGCCGATGGAGTTGTTTTATGGTGTAGTGGAACAATCATCCGTTGGTATCTCTATTACGGATCCGAAAGCCAACATTCTCTACTGCAATACCGCTTTTTGCCGTCTGACCGGCTACAAACGGGGTGAACTGCAATACCGGAACCACAATATTCTGGCCAGTAAACAGACACCGAAATCCCGCTATCAGGCGATGTGGCATCAGCTGACACAACATCAGCCTTGGACTGGCCGGCTGATCAACAAACGTAAAGACGGCTCCTTATATCTGGCCGAAGTCACGGTGACACCGGTATTGAACACCGACAGCCAGATCACCCATTTTCTGGGAATGCACCGGGATATCAGCGATCAGTTTGCGTTGGAGCAGCGGGTGCATAATCAGAAGGCGATGATCGAAGCGGTACTGGATGCCGCGCCGACCGCGATCGCGGTACTCAATGAATTTAATCAGGTGGTACTGGATAACCTGACGTACAAAACACTTCGAACCGATTTACGGGGCATTGAGCCGTTTCTGGCACTCGAATTTATTCCCGGTCAGCAACGCCCGGATCGCGACCTGCTATGGCCGCTGACCATTCGCGGACGTCAGCGCTGGTTCAGCATCAATATCCAGCCGCTGTTTGAGTTGAATGAAGAAGCCGGGCTTTATTTCGGGGAAGGCAAACGGCCTTGCTCATTGCTGATGATCACCGATCAGACCGAACGCCGTCAGCAGATGGAACAATCCCGTCTGGAACAACTCCGGGTCCAGGTGGAAGAACAGACCCTGTTCTCCGCCATCCGGGAAACCCTCGATGTTGCCATGATCCAGACTCAGGCCCCGCTCAATATGCTGCAGGCGGCACTGCGTCTGGAGTCCGACACCGACAGCCGGGCGGCAATAGCGATTAACACCGCACTGCAGGTCGGACGCGAAGCGATGAAACGTCTGGAGCAGTATCGCCCGGCGATGAAAACAGAAGCGCCTTCCCATTTTGGTTTGGTCCGCCTGTTCGGTGATTTGCATGATATGCAGGTCCTGCGACTGGAACATCTGGATGTGCTGATGCAGATCGATATCGCCACCGATTTACCACGTTTATTCATGCAGCGGACCCGGTTACTGACCGGTCTGTGTCTGCTGTTTGAACGTGCCTGTCAGGCCGTAACCGGCCAGGCTGCCGCGCAGCTCAAACTCTGTGCTTATCAGAACGAACAGGAACTTTGTCTGGAAGTACACGACAGCGGCACCGCCCCGGTTATTACAGCGACACACCGTTTATTACAACCACATCCAACAGAGAACGGTGATAAACGTAACGACACGATGGAACTGAGTTTTGTTCAGAACATCGTTAACGATCATAGAGGAGTGATCGAGGTGGAAACGAGTGATTTAGGGGGAAGTTGTATCCGGCTCCGGTTGCCTCTGTGCACCATTATCAGGGAGGATAAAAAATGAACACACAAACCAGCCTGTTTTCCGCCAGCGGAAATAAAAGTCTCAGCATGCAGCAGCAACTGAATGCCCTGCATCAGATCAGTATCGTACTCAGCCGTTCGCTGGATATGGAAGATACCCTGCGCAGTATGCTGCAGACGCTGAGTGATATCGCGCACATGCAATATGGCCTGGTGTCTCTGTTTGATCACAACCGGAGCGCCTTGTTTATCCAGGCCGTTTATGGCATCGATGCCGAAGTGGTAAAGGATGTGAAAAGTGTCCGTTACCGGATGGGCGAGGGGATCATGGGCACTGTCATGCATCAGGGGCATTCACTGGTGATCCCGCGTGTGGCGGATGATCCGCGTTTTCTGGACCGCCTCAATCTGTACGATTACGGTCTGCCCTTTATCTGCGTGCCTATCCCGGGTGCAGACAGTCAGCCGGTGGGCGTATTGGCGGCACAACCCCAATCGGCGGATGAATCAGAATTACCGGCCAGAACCCGTTTTATGGAGATGGTGGCCAACCTGATCGGACAAACGGTGCGTTTGATCGGCAAGGTGAACAGCGAACACGAAGCGATCAAGACGGAACGCGACAGTCTGCGCCGTAAGGTGCGCAGTCAGTACGGGTTTGACAACATGGTTGGTCAGACACAGGCCATGCGGCAGATTTTTGATTCCATCCGTCAGGTGGCGAAATGGGATACCACCGTGCTGGTGCGCGGCGAAAGCGGAACCGGTAAAGAGCTGATCGCGAACGCCATCCACTATAACTCGCCGCGCGTTAACGGGCCATTCGTGAAACTGAACTGTGCCGCGTTGCCGGATACGTTACTGGAAAGTGAACTGTTTGGCCATGAGAAGGGCGCCTTCACCGGCGCGGTAAAACAGCGTAAAGGCCGGTTTGAAATGGCTGATGGCGGCACGCTGTTTCTGGATGAAATCGGGGAAATCAGTGCCTCGTTTCAGGCCAAGCTGTTGCGTATTCTGCAGGAAGGCGAAATGGAGCGGGTAGGCGGCACCGACACGCTGAAAGTCGATGTGCGAATCGTCACCGCTACCAACCGTAATCTGGAGGAAGAAGTTCGCAAGGGCAATTTCAGGGAAGACTTGTATTACCGTCTGAACGTCATGCCGATTCAGTTACCGGCCTTGCGTGAACGCCTGGAAGACATTCCTGAACTGGCGAAGTTTCTGGTACAGAAGCTGTCAGAAAAACAGGGACGCCAGATCCAGATCAGTGATGGCGCGATCCGGATGCTGATGGGACACGACTGGCCCGGTAACGTCCGTGAACTGGAGAACTGTCTGGAACGTGCCTCGATTATGTCCGAAACCGGTCTGATCGATCGGGATGTGGTGCTGTTTCATACGAGTGATCGTCCGCAACCCGGCTTCAGTACCCCGGTAGCGGTCAATAAACCGGCCATCGCGACTGACGTTGATTTCAACGATCCGCAACTGGATGAACGTCAGCGCCTGATTGCCGCACTGGAGCGTTGTGGCTGGGTACAGGCCAAGGCGGCGCGCTTGCTGGGTATGACCCCAAGGCAGATTGCCTATCGCATTCAGATCATGAATATCAATATGCGGCGCATGTAACACCTTTCCGCAGAAATGACAGAGGCATGCCAATGCATGCCTCTGGGTATCACTTAAGCTAACCGGTCAGAGCTTATTTCAGTTCATCAACCAGTTGTACTGCGCGACCAATGTAGTTGGCCGGGGTCAGTTTTTTCAGTTCTGCCTTCACGTCTTCCGGCAGTGCCAGTGTGTCGATGAATTCGCGCATACCGGCGGCATCCACGCGACGGCCACGGGTCAGCTCTTTCAGTTTCTCGTAAGGCTTCTCGATACCGTAACGACGCATTACCGTCTGGATTGGCTCGGCCAGCACTTCCCAGTTGCTGTCCAGGTCAGCTGCCATGTTCGCTTCGTTGGCTTCCAGTTTGGAAATGCCTTTCAGCGTGGCCTGATAAGCAATCAGCGAGTAACCCACTGCCACACCCAGGTTACGCAGTACGGTTGAGTCGGTCAGGTCACGCTGCCAGCGGGAAATCGGCAGTTTGGCTGCCAGATGGTCGAACAGCGCATTTGCCAGACCCAGGTTGCCTTCCGAGTTTTCGAAGTCAATCGGGTTAACCTTGTGCGGCATGGTGGAAGAGCCGATTTCGCCAGCGATAGTGCGTTGTTTGAAGTGACCCAGGCAGATATAACCCCAGATATCACGATCGAAGTCGATCAGAATGGTGTTAAAGCGGGCAATCGCATCAAACAGTTCAGCGATATAATCGTGCGGCTCGATCTGAGTGGTGTACGGGTTCCAGGTCAGACCCAGGCTGGTCACGAACTGCTCGGCGAAGGCATGCCAGTCCACTTCCGGGTAAGCACTGATATGCGCGTTGTAGTTACCGACGGCACCGTTGATCTTGCCCAGGAATTCCACTGCCATGATCTGTTTGTACTGACGTTCCAGACGGTACGCCACGTTCGCCATTTCTTTACCCAGCGTAGTCGGGGACGCAGGCTGGCCGTGAGTACGGGACAGCATAGGTACAGCGCGGTATTTCTGCGCCAGATCTTTCACCGCGACGATCAGTTTTTCGCAGTAAGGCGCAATCACTTCTTCACGCGCTGCTTTCAGCATCAGGCCGTGCGAGTTGTTGTTGATATCTTCTGACGTACAGGCGAAGTGAATGAATTCGGTCACCGCATTCAGTTCTTCACTCACGGCGACCTTTTCCTTCAGGAAATATTCGACCGCTTTTACGTCATGGTTAGTGGTTTTCTCGATTGTCTTGATGCGAGTTGCATCGGCTTCATTGAAGTCGCTGACAATGCTGTCCAGCAGCGCATTGGCTGCGGCAGAAAACGCTGGCACTTCCGGGATGCCTGGGTGGGCAGCTAACTGTTGTAACCAGCGCACTTCCACTTCCACACGGAAGCGCAACAGGCCGTATTCAGAAAAAATCGGCCGCAGGTCGGTACATTTATCACCATAACGACCATCAATCGGGGAAACAGCAGTCAGGGCTGACAGTTCCATCACATCACTCCTCGACACTCTCGGTCACTGAAAAATTAAAGTTGGCGCAATGCAGCTTCGGCAGCGGCAATGACTTTTTTGCGGAAGAACAGGATCTGACGGCGACGACCTCCCAGTTGTCGCCAGAGCACACAGGCTCTGATCCCGGCGAGCAGCAACGCACGGATTTTATGTTGCACCTGTGGTTGCTGCAGATAAAGCGGTGCACCGGAAACCTGGATCCGCGGTCCCAGATTACTGATGTTATCGCTGTAGATCCCGGCCAGATTACTCACTACGGTATCGGTCAGCAGATCAAAGTGAAAAGCCTGACGCTTGACCTGGTTGATCCGTTCACCGAGCGCAGATAACACTCGGCGCTTGCCACTCAGCTTGCGTTCCAGGGCGACCATACCGATGACATAACGGGTCAGTTCCATGTTTTTCGGATTACGATTGTTACCTAGCTGTTCGACCAGGGTTTTATAACCGTCACGCAATAAGCGGCGTTCAGGGTAGACAGAGTCGGCATTATCCGGATCTGTGTTCAGAATTCCCTGTAATAAACAACGCATAGCATCTTCATCGCAGCTGCCGTTTCGGGCGACCTGCTGCACTAACCAGGCGGCCTGACAGACAGCTGCCAGCGCCATTGTTTGCATTGCCTGCTTATGCTGCATGGCTATACACTCCCGGAGAATCTTTGTTCAATAATACCGCCGCCAAGACACTCTTCACCCAGATAGAACACGGCTGACTGACCCGGGGTCACAGCGGCTTGCGGGGTGGCAAAAGTCACTTTGATGGTGTCATCATCAAGCGGTTCGACATGGCAGGGAATATCCTGCTGGCGATAACGGGTTTTCACAACACAATCAAACGGCTCACGACGTACCTCGCGATCAACCCAGTGCAACTGCTTTGCAATCAGGCCATCGGAATACAGGCGAGGATGATCATGACCCTGCGCAACAACCAGTACGTTGCGCTCTACGTCTTTATCCACCACATACCATGGTGTTTCATCGCCGTCTTTCAGACCGCCGATGCCTAAACCTTTACGCTGACCGAGCGTGTGGTACATCAGCCCCTGATGTTCACCGATGACTTTACCGTCCACGGTTTCAATCACGCCAGGCTGTGCCGGCAGATAGCGGGCCAGGAATTCACGGAACTTGCGTTCTCCGATAAAGCAGATGCCGGTACTGTCTTTTTTCTTCGCAGTCGCCAGCCCCAGCTGTTCGGCAATGGCTCGAACCTGAGGTTTCTCCAGATCGCCGACCGGGAACAGGCTCTGTGCGACCTGCTGTGAACTCAGGGTATACAGGAAATAGCTCTGGTCTTTGTTATTATCCAGACCACGCAGCAGACGCGCCTGACCGGTGCTGTCATCGCGGCGTACATAGTGACCGGTAGCAATATAATCAGCGCCCAGATCTTCCGCCGCGAACTCCAGAAACGCTTTAAATTTAATCTCTTTATTGCACAGAATATCCGGATTTGGCGTGCGGCCGGCCTTGTATTCAGCCAGAAACAGCTCGAACACGTTATCCCAGTATTCCGCGGCAAAATTGACGGTGTGCAGCTTGATTCCCAGTTTGTCACAAACGGCTTTGGCATCCGCCAGATCAGTGGCCGCAGAACAATACTCGTCTGAATCGTCCTCTTCCCAGTTTTTCATAAACAGGCCTTCGACCTGGTAGCCTTGCTGCTGAAGTAAATAGGCTGAAACAGAAGAGTCCACACCGCCGGACATGCCGACGATGACTTTAATTTGGCTGTTGTTTGTCATCGGGATATCAGTAAAGATGGAAAATCGGCATACATTTTAGCAAAAAAGCAACCCTGCGCCTACAATCTCAGCGGCGATCTTTCAACGCCGACAGCGGCAGCCTGACTCCGGCCAGATAATCGTTGAAGCATTCCATCACCAGCGGGCTGCGTAACTGTTTTTTCAGATGACGGATTTCGTCTATCGTTTTCCAGTGGCAGGCCAGGATATCGTTATCCGGATCCTGCGGTTGATGTGCCCCCGGATCGGTAGTCAGTTCACAGTAAAAGCAGAAACGCAGATAGGTCAGCTTACGGTAAGGACTGGTGTACATATAGGTGCCGAGCCAGCCGTCCGGTGTCAGCGTTAACCCGGTTTCTTCCCGGATTTCACGGCATACGGCTTCGTACAGCGATTCCCCGGCTTCGAGATGCCCGGCCGGCTGATTAAAGACATGACGGCGGCGATCAAGTTCTTCCACCAGCAGAAAACGATCCTGATAGCGGATGACGGCCGCTACCGTTACATTCGGACGAAAAGTCATGTTAACTCCTCAGATAACCGCTATAGATTACCTGAACAGTCATTACCTCGTCATCTTTCGTGTATCCGGGCCAGCAAACGGATTAAATGCATTTTGTTTTCATTAAATCTGGCTTGTCACGGCGTACCGCCGTTTGCAGAAAGCGACTGATGGGCTAAGATGACGATCACACAATAATGATTTGCAAGACAATAAACCGGAAGTCAGGAGACACAGATGGAAAGTAAAATCGTTGTACCCGCTACAGGTGAAAAAATTTCTGTAGATGCAGCGGGTAAGCTGGTTGTACCGAATAACCCAATCATTCCTTTTATTGAAGGTGATGGTATCGGTGTGGACGTGACTCCGGCCATGCTGAAAGTCGTCGATGCGGCTGTAGAAAAAGCCTATAAAGGCGAAAAGAAAATCTCCTGGATGGAAATCTATACCGGCGAGAAATCAACCAAAGTTTACGGTGATGACGTATGGCTGCCGGCTGAAACGCTGGATGCAATGCGCGAATACCATGTTGGTATCAAAGGCCCGCTGACTACGCCGGTCGGTGGTGGTATCCGTTCTCTGAACGTGGCACTGCGTCAGGAACTGGATCTGTATGTTTGTCTGCGTCCGGTACGTTACTACGAAGGCACGCCAAGCCCGGTTAAACAACCAGAGCTGACTGACATGGTTATCTTCCGTGAAAACGCTGAAGACATCTATGCCGGTATCGAGTGGAAAGCCGATTCTGCAGAAGCGAAAAAAGTAATCGACTTCCTGCAAAACGAAATGGGCGTGAAGAAAATCCGTTTCCCTGAAAACTGTGGTATCGGTATCAAACCGATGTCAGAAGCCGGTACCAAACGTCTGGTGCGTGCCGCACTGGAGTATGTGATCGACAACGACCGTGACTCGCTGACACTGGTACACAAAGGCAACATCATGAAGTTCACCGAAGGCGCGTTCAAAGATTGGGGTTACCAGCTGGCTCGCGAAGAGTTCGGTGCGGAACTGATTGATGGCGGCCCATGGTGCCAGTTCAAAAACCCGAAAACCGGCAAAAACATCATCGTTAAAGACGTGATCGCGGATGCGTTCCTGCAACAGATCCTGCTGCGTCCGGCCGAATACGACGTAATTGCCACCATGAACCTGAACGGCGACTACATCTCTGACGCACTGGCTGCACAGGTTGGTGGTATCGGTATCGCGCCAGGCGCGAACATCGGTGACGGCGTTGCGCTGTTCGAAGCGACTCACGGTACTGCACCAAAATACGCGGGTCAGGACAAAGTTAACCCGGGTTCACTGATCCTGTCTGCAGAAATGATGCTGCGCTACATGGGTTGGTTCGAAGCGGCTGATCTGATTGTTAAAGGTATGGAAGGCGCAATCCGTAACAAGACTGTGACTTACGACTTTGAACGTCTGATGGAAGGCGCAACCCTGCGTAAATGCTCTGAGTTCGCTGATGACATGATCAGTCAGATGTAATTCTGATGATAACCACAGTCTGCGGCTGTGGTTATTTCGGCGTGAAAAAACAGAAGCGGGAACCAGGTTCCCGCTTCTTCATTTAGGGTACATCCCGTTCTCTCTTCTTATGATTCCTGGGATGAGGTAGGGACAATGCTCGTGGCATGTGACCCTTTAGGTCCTGCTTGTACTTCAAACTCAACAGGCTGCCCCGCTTTCAGCGTCTTGTACCCGTTCATGTCGATAGTGGAATAATGAGCAAAAATATCATCACCGCCCTCATCCGGGCAGATGAAGCCAAAGCCTTTCGCATTGTTAAACCACTTTACGGTTCCAGTAGCCATACATCTACGTCCTCAGAGATGAAATTACCTTTAAACGCCGTTGGGATGATCACCATCTGACGTTAGTATTGAATGGTCAGCTGGTCACCAAATCATCAATCTAGTGTAAAAAGTCATTGAGTCAAGTATCAGATCTCTAAAGCAAGAGCTAATTCAAATTGTATGTTGACAACGATTCTTATCATCAGTAGTAATTAAAGAAAAAGGTAGTCATCAATGAGTAAAACCCGTGTCTCGCCGACGCCGGAAACCGTGAGCGAGAGCAAAACCGAAATTCAGCCGCCGCCAATGTATAAGGTGATATTGCTGAATGATGATTACACGCCAATGGATTTTGTCGTGGAAGTGTTGCAGCTGTTCTTTCGCATGGATCTGGAAAAAGCGACTCAGGTCATGTTGGCTGTGCACTATGAGGGCAAAGGAGTGTGTGGCATCTATACTGCAGATATAGCAGAAACAAAAGTTGATCAAGTTAACCGTTACGCTCGTAAGCATGAACATCCGTTGCTGTGTACTATGGAAAAAGCCTGAGGATCAGCAGGTACCCCTTGCATAGCGTTGTCGTCAGTTGGTTTGGGAGGTGCCCATGCTAAACAAAGAACTGGAAAAATCTATTAACCAGGCATTCAAAGCAGCGAGAGATGCCCGTCATGAGTTCATGACAGTCGAGCATTTATTGCTGGCGTTAATCGATAACCACTCTGCTCATGATGCCTTAGTGGCATGCGGCGCGGATATTGACCAACTGCGCAAGGAACTGACCGTCTTTCTGGAACAGACCACGCCGTTGATCCCTGAAGACGATTCAGAGCGGGATACCCAGCCAACCCTCGGTTTTCAGCGTGTTCTACAGCGTGCCGTCTTCCATGTTCAGTCTTCCGGGCATAATGAAGTTTTTGGTGCCAATGTGCTGGTGGCTATCTTCAGCGAACAGGAGTCACAGGCGGTTTATTTCCTGAAAAAAGCCGATATCAATCGTCTGGATGTCGTGAACTACATCTCCCATGGCGTTCGCAAGGATATACCGCATCAGGATGATTCCCATTCAGGCCATGATGCCAGCGATGGCGAGGGCATGGGGGAAGAGGCTGCCGCTAACCAGATTGAAAATTTTGTCACGAACCTGAACCAGAAGGTGGTGGAGGGTAAGATTGATCCGCTGATCGGCCGGGATGCGGAAGTGAACCGCACGATTCAGATCCTCTGCCGTCGTCGTAAGAACAATCCGTTGCTGGTGGGTGAGGCCGGGGTGGGTAAAACGGCCATAGCCGAAGGGCTGGCTTACCGTATTGTGCATGGCGATGTCCCGGAAGTGATTGCCGATAATGTCGTTTACTCTCTGGATATGGGCTCTCTGCTGGCCGGTACCAAATACCGGGGCGATTTCGAAAAACGGTTCAAGGTGGTATTAAAACAGCTGGAGCGGGAAAAAGGCGCCATTCTGTTTATCGATGAAATTCATACCATCATTGGTGCCGGTGCGGCTTCCGGTGGTCAGCTGGATGCCGCGAACCTGATTAAACCGATTCTTTCTTCCGGCCAGCTACGTTGCATGGGGTCGACGACCTATCAGGAATACTCGCAGGTTTTCGAAAAAGACCATGCGCTGGCACGCCGTTTCCAGAAAATCGATATCGCAGAACCGTCTGTTGAAGACACTACCAAGATCCTGATTGGTCTGAAACCACGTTATGAAGAACACCATAATGTGCGTTACACCAACAAGGCGCTGCGGGCGGCGGCCGAACTTGCGGCCAAATACATCAATGATCGTCACCTGCCGGATAAAGCGATTGATGTGATTGATGAAGTAGGTGCCAGCCAGCGTCTGCTACCGCCAAGTAAACGTAAAAAAATCATCAATGTGCCGGATATTGAAGCCATTGTGGCGAAAATTGCCCGTATCCCTGAAAAATCAGTCTCTTCCAGTGATCGCGATATTCTGCGTAATCTGGAGCGCAATCTGAAGATGGTGGTGTTTGGTCAGGATAAAGCGATTGAAGTGTTGACCGATGCTATCCGTCTCAGCCGTTCGGGACTGGGTAATGAACACCGTCCGGTGGGTTCCTTCCTGTTTGCCGGTCCGACCGGGGTGGGTAAGACCGAAGTCACCCTGCAACTGGCGAAAGCGATGGGTATTGAACTGCTGCGCTTTGATATGTCGGAATACATGGAGCGTCATACCGTATCCCGTCTGATTGGCGCACCTCCCGGCTATGTCGGCTATGAACAGGGTGGCCTGCTGACTGATGCAGTCATCAAGCAGCCGCATTGTGTGGTGTTGCTGGACGAGATTGAAAAGGCACATCCGGATGTATTCAACCTGTTGTTGCAGGTAATGGATAACGGGACGCTGACCGATAACAATGGCCGCAAAGCCGATTTCCGCAATGTGGTACTGGTGATGACCACCAACTGTGGGGTACAGGAAACACAGCGTAAATCGATTGGCTTCCAGCAACAGGATCACAGTCATGATGCCCTGTCGGAAATCAACCGCACCTTTACCCCGGAATTCCGCAACCGGTTAGACAATATAATCTGGTTCAACCATCTGGATATGGATGTGATCCATCAGGTAGTGGATAAGTTTATTGTTGAACTGCAGGCGCAGCTGGATGCCAAAGGCGTGTCGCTGGAGGTTACGTCAGCAGCCCGCCACTGGCTGGCAGAAAAAGGTTATGACAAAGCCATGGGGGCACGCCCGATGAGTCGTCTGATTCAGGAACAGATGAAGAAACCGCTGGCCAATGAGCTGTTGTTTGGTGAGCTGGTGTCTGGCGGTAGCGTGAAAGTTGATTTGCAGGATGACAAACTGAAGTTTGACTATATGCCGAACCCGGAGAGTGTCCTGCAGCCGTAACCGGCGTTAAGACCAGAAAAAAAGCCCCGGATACAACTGGGGCTTTTTTCTATCTGGATCTTAACGAGAACGGAATACGATGCGACCTTTGGACAGGTCGTAGGGAGTCAGCTGCACTGTTACTTTGTCACCGGTCAGAATACGGATATAGTTTTTGCGCATTTTGCCGGAGATATGAGCCGTTACCACGTGACCATTTTCAAGTTCAACACGGAACATTGTATTAGGCAGGGTCTCCAGAATCGTCCCTTGCATCTCGATACTGTCTTCTTTAGACATTGAATCCTCGTAATTACCACCAAAAAAATCTGCTGGATCATGCCGGATTTCACCGGTTGTGTAAAGTTCGGTCAGCCGTAATGCCGTATTTTTTCCAGACTTTATTTTCCAGACGCTCATGCGGCAGGTAGGCAGATTTGTAATTCATCTTCCGGCAGTTATCGACCTGATAGCCGAGATAAAGGTAAGTCCGGTGCATATGCAATGTCAGTTCTAATTGGATGAGAATGGCGTAAGTGCCCAGTGAGCGTGATTCATACTCCGGATCATAGAAGGTATACATGGCGCTCAGACTGTCGGCCAGCACATCGGTCACGGCCACCGCGATTAATCGTTCGGCGTGATAAAACTCAATGAATACCGGGTTGAGCCAGTCGGCAAACAGAAACTGTTTGTACTGATTGTAACCGGGCGGATACATGCTGCCATCGGCGTGCCGCTGGCTGATATAGCGCTCATACAGTGCGTAGTAAGCCGGTTTATCGGTATCATTGAGTTGCCACCGGAGATCACGGTTCTTGTGTAATACCCGCTTCTGGTTGCGGTTGGGCTGAAATTCGGCGGCTTTAATCCGCAATGACTGACAGGCGGAGCATTGGGCACAGTGCGGCCGGTAAATATCATTGCCACTACGGCGGAAACCGGCTTGCAGCAACGTCTCGTAGCCAGGCGCATTCCGGTAACTGTCATCCAGCAACACAATCAGCTGTTCATCTTGATCCGGCAGGTAACTGCAGGTGTGCGCGGGGGTGATGCCAACCCGCAAGGGCGTCGGATTCATAGTGTCAGTACCTGTGGTTGCCAGCATTCTGCCGGAAAGGTTTGATCGCGCAACTCAGCCAGTCGGCGTAAAAATCTGGCCCGGGGCCACTCCTGTACCCCCATCGTTTCGAGATAGCTATTCTGCATCTGACAATCAATCAGCGGGGCATCATACCGCGACAAATGCCGGCAGAGGGCCACCAGTGCCATTTTGGATGCGTCCGGCTGCCGGTGAAACATCGATTCACCACAGAACAGTTTGCCGATGCTGAGGCCATACAGGCCACCTACCAGTTTATCCCGGTCCCAGACCTCGATGGAATGTGCCTGTCCCATCTCATGTAATATGGCATAGGACTGCATGAATTCACTGGTGATCCAGGTATCTTCGGAATCACGTCTTGGTTCTGCACAAGCGGCGACTACCTCCATAAAGGCATGGTTCAGCGTAAAATGCAGCGTGGTATTGTTCAGTGTTTTTTTCAGTGAGCGGCTGATATGCAATTCAGCCACCGGTAAGACGCCGCGCGGATCAGGCGACCACCAGAGAATAGGCTGATAAGCACTGTACCAGGGGAATATGCCGTTATAATAAGCAGTCAGTAAACGGGATGGAGAGAGATCGCCGCCGATGGCCAGTAAGCCGTTGGGTTCGGTCAAGGCTTCCTCTGGTGGCGGAAAATATAAGCTGGAATCCAATTGTGTCAGATAAATCGTCATTAAAAGCATTCACTTGCAAAGACACTCTTATCTGATAATAGCATGTCTGGTTTTCGGATGGCGTCATGTCGCTGCCATAAAAAATGCCGCACAAGGCGGCATTCAGAAGAAGAGAGCGAGGTCGATTATTTCGCCAGACTATCCAGATAACGTTCCGCATCCAGCGCGGCCATACAACCGGTACCGGCAGACGTAATGGCCTGACGGTAGATATGATCGGCAACGTCACCGGCGGCAAAGACGCCTTCAATGCTGGTCTGAGTGGCAAAACCTTCACTGCCGCCTTTCACTTTCAGATAGCCATTCTGCATGTCCAGCTGACCTTCAAAAATGGCGGTATTCGGGCTGTGACCGATCGCGATGAAAGCGCCCATCACATCCACATCTTCCAGTGAATCATCTTTGGTACTGCGCAGACGCACGCCGGTGACACCCATCTCATCACCCAGGACTTCTTCCAGAGTACGGTCGAGATGCAGTTTGATGATGCCTTGTTCTACCTTGTCGTAAAGACGCTTGATCAGAATTTTTTCTGAACGGAAAGTATCACGACGGTGGATCAGATGAACTTCGGATGCAATGTTTGACAGATACAATGCTTCTTCAACCGCTGTGTTACCACCACCTACCACGGCAACTTTCTGGCCACGGTAGAAGAAACCATCACAGGTGGCACAGGCAGACACGCCGCGGCCTTTAAACGCTTCCTCGGAGTCCAGTCCCAGATAACGGGCTGAAGCACCAGTAGCGATGATCAGGGCATCACAAGTGTATTCGCCATTATCACCTTTCAGACGGAACGGTTTCTGTTGCAGTTCAACCGCATTGATATGATCGAAGAGGATCTGCGTATCAAAATGCTCTGCATGTGCTTTCATGCGATCCATCAGCGCCGGACCGGTCAGGCCTTCCGCGTCGCCGGGCCAGTTTTCAATTTCAGTGGTGGTGGTGAGCTGGCCACCTTGCTGCATACCCGTGATCAATACCGGACTCAGATTGGCGCGGGCCGCATAGACGGCAGCGGTATATCCTGCCGGGCCTGATCCGAGAATCAGCAACTTACTGTGTTTTACTTGGCTCATGGCGATATCCTTTAACAATTTATTAGCCAAATAATAAAAAATGAATTACGTGGGGTAAAGCAGGAGAAACCGATTAGACTAATCGGTTTTATCTATTAAATAGCATTTGTGTATAAGTAGAGAAGAAAAAAGGCAGATAAATTATATATTATCTGTCTTTTTTCCCGGTTTCTGCTGCACGGAGAGATGTTGCTATTCACGGAGTCCTAGTGCCTGCTCTGGCGAAATTGTTGGCAGAGCGTGTGCAAGACCCACCTCCGCGCAGGTGAGCTGACCTTTGAATATATTCAGACCGTTGCGCAGATGCCTGTCGTTACGCAGCGCCTCGGCATAACCTTGTTTGGCCAGTTTGATGATAAAAGGCAGCGTGGCATTGTTGAGGGCCTGCGTGGATGTTCTGGCAACCGCCCCAGGCATATTGGCCACGCAATAATGTACGACCTCATCGACCAGATAGGTCGGGGCACTGTGTGTGGTCGGATGTGAGGTGGCCGCGCAGCCCCCCTGATCAATGGCCACATCGACAATCGCTGAGCCCGCCTTCATTTTCTTGACCATATCTGCCGTGATCAGTTTGGGCGCCGTCGCACCGGGTAATAAAACCGCACCGATAACCAGATCAGCCTCCAGCACAGCATGTTCAATCGATTCCGACGTCGAGTAGATGAGCTTGGCCGCGCCCTTAAACTCACTGTCCAGATGGCGCAGGGTATCGGTATTCCGGTCCAGCACGGTGACATCGGCCCGCATACCAATCGCCATTCTGGCCGCATTCGAACCGACAACGCCGCCACCCAGAATAGCCACTTTCGCCGGAGCAACTCCGGGGACGCCGCCTAACAAGATGCCGGCACCGCCGTGCGAGCGTTCCAGAATCGAGGCCCCTGCATGAATCGCCATCCTGCCTGCGACTTCTGACATGGGTGCGAGTAATGGCAAGCCGCCTTTATCATCGGTGACGGTTTCATAGGCAATACAGATAGCCCCGCTTTGCAGCAGATCCTGCGTTTGCGCCAGATCGGGCGCCAGATGTAAATAAGTGAATAAAATTTGTCCCGGCCGTAGGAGAGCGCGTTCAACCGGCTGAGGTTCTTTCACTTTTACAATCATTTCTGCGGCGGCAAAAATATCTGCTGCAGAGCCTGTAATTTCAGCTCCGGCGGCCAGATAATGCGCATCTGTATAACCAATTGCTTTGCCTGCATCAGTTTCTACCAGTACAGTGTGGCCTCTTGCGGTCAATTCGCGTACACTGGCTGGTGTCATACCTATGCGATATTCATGGATTTTTATTTCCTTAGGTACTCCGATGATCATGCTGCTATCTCCTTGTAAATACAGATGATTATGCTGTTTACCCTCAACTTGGACAATAAAGGAATATTGACATAGTCTGGCTATGATCTTATAAAAGTTTAGTTTGTTCATTATAAAACAAATAGTGATTATCACTGTGTTTCATATCTAAGGTGGAAGGAAATGCTGGAAGAACAGATCAGACTCAGGGATTTGGATCGTATAGATAGAAACATCCTGAATGAACTGCAGAAAGATGGCCGTATCTCTAACGTTGAGCTGTCGAAACGTGTTGGGTTAAGCCCGACGCCTTGTCTGGAACGTGTAAGACGTCTGGAAAGACAAGGATTTATTGAGGGCTATACCGCAATTCTTAATCCACACTACCTGGAAGCATCGCTGCTGGTATTCGTTGAGATCACGCTGCAAAAGGGTGCGCCGGATGTATTTGAGGAATTCAATAAAGCCGTTCTGTCATTAGAAGAAATACAGGAATGCCATCTGGTTTCTGGTGATTTCGACTATTTGTTAAAGACGCGTGTTCCCGATATGTCTGCATATCGTCGTTTGTTAGGTGAAACTCTGCTGCGTCTGCCAGGTGTGAGTGATACCCGGACCTACGTGGTCATGGAAGAGGTTAAACAGACCAGTCGTCTGGTCATTAATACCCGCTAAGCGTTCAGCCCGTGTTTCCGCACGGGCTTTGTCTGTTATCCCTCATAACAGAATTGTACCTATTCCCTCACGACCGCTTATAATAAGCCGCAGATTTCACGTCTGAGTATCGTTATTCTCAATATTCTCAGACGCATAATGAGTACTTTCCAATAAGGAGTATAGGTTTGGCTGCTGGAAAGTTTACGCCGATGTCAGGTTTACGGCGGATTTTTGAGACGGGGCTAATAATTTTAACGGTAGCCGCGTTGTTCATGGTGCTTTCGTTATTTACCTATCATCCCTCTGATCCGGGATGGTCACAAACAGCCTGGGGTGGCAAAGTACATAATGCCGCCGGAAGTGCCGGTGCCTGGCTGGCCGATCTGATGTTTTTTGTGTTTGGTGTATTCGCCTATCTGATCCCGGTTCTGCTGGTGGCGCTGGGGTGGGCGGTATTCTGGAAACCCTATCGCTTGCTGGAAGTGGACTACTTTGCGCTGGGTCTGCGGATTATCGGTTTCATTGCCTTGTTCCTTTCCATGTCCGCCATGGGAAGTATGAATTTTACCGATATTCATAATTTCTCTTCCGGTGGTCTGATCGGCGACATGCTGTATACGGCTATTCTGCCTATCTTTGGTCAACTGGGTACCACATTGGTATTACTCTGCCTGATTGCGGCCAGTATCACCCTGTTTACCGGCTGGTCCTGGCTGATGCTGGCAGAAAAAATCGGTGAAGCTGTCACCGGGTCACTGAATTTTATTTATACGCTGCCCGGCCGAATTGTGGGCTGGTTTGCGGGCAAGGCGGGTTATCAGCGTGTTCATCACGATTCTGCCGATGATGTCTTTGCTGATGATGACGATGATGACTTTATTCCGTCTCCAGTCGGTGTGGATGAGGATCTGCTGCCTCGCCGCAGTGCGCCACGTTTTTCATTCAGCCGTAAGCCTGCTGTGGTGGCCGAGACCGAGCTGGATGACGATCAGGATGATGAGGTTCCGGCACCGGCTGCATCCGCAGTCTCCGAGCGTCGCGAACCGGAGTTTAATCTGAATGCGGCCAGAGAAAATGCGTCGGTCCGCAGTGAGCCAACCTTTACAACCAGCTGGTCAGCGCTGGAAGATGAAGATGACTGGGAGCCGACTTTACCCTGGTCCGAAGAGAATAAGGAAAACACACCAGTTACTGCTGCACCTGCAGTGACTATGCCTGTTACCCCCGCGGCGGTTGTTGCCAAACCCGCTGCACCGGTAGTACCAACAGCACCGTCGGCACCGACGCCATTGCAGTTGGCTGAACAGGCTCTGCTTGAAAAGGCACGCAAAAAGGCGGCAATCGGTGATTTGCCCGCGTTCTCCCTGCTGGATACACCGCCGGCGAAAATACAAACCATGAGCAAAGAGGAACTGGACCGTATTGCGCGTCTGGTTGAATCCAAACTGGCTGATTACAACGTCCAGGCCCGAGTGGTCGGTGTTTATCCTGGCCCCGTGATCACCCGTTTTGAACTGGATCTGGCACCGGGCATGAAGGCCAGCAAGATCACCGGTCTGTCCCGTGATCTGGCTCGTTCACTGTCGGCGGTAAGTGTACGCGTGGTGGAAGTGATTCCGGGTAAACCGTATGTGGGTCTGGAACTGCCAAACCGCCACCGTCAGACCGTGCATCTGCGGGAAGTGCTGGACAGTGAACCGTTCCGTCAGGCGAGCAGCCCGCTGACGCTGGTGCTGGGGCAGGATATTGCCGGTGAACCCTCTGTTGTCGATTTGGCGAAAATGCCGCACGTGCTGGTTGCCGGTACGACCGGTTCCGGTAAGTCTGTCGGTGTGAACGCCATGATCATCTCGATGCTGTATAAGGCATCGCCGGAAGAAGTCCGTTTCATCATGATTGACCCGAAAATGCTGGAATTGTCTGTCTATGAAGGCATTCCGCATCTGCTCACCGAGGTGGTGACCGACATGAAAGATGCGGCCAATGCGCTGCGCTGGTGTGTGGGCGAGATGGAACGTCGTTATAAGCTGATGTCCGTGATGGGCGTGCGTAACCTGAAAGGCTACAACGCCAAGATTGGCGGTGCGATCGATTCCGGCAATCCGATCAAGGATCCGTTCTGGCGTCCGGGCGATTCGTTCGATGAGGAAGCACCGGATCTGGAGCGCTTACCGCATATCGTGGTGGTCGTGGACGAATTTGCCGACATGATGATGATGGTTGGCAAGAAGGTCGAAGAACTGATCGCGCGTATTGCCCAGAAGGCGCGTGCGGCAGGTATTCACCTGATTCTGGCCACCCAACGTCCATCGGTGGATGTGATTACCGGTCTGATCAAGGCGAACATACCGACCCGAATCTCCTTCCAGGTATCGTCGAAGATCGACTCGCGTACCATTCTGGACCAGCAGGGTGCCGAAGCGCTGCTGGGGATGGGGGATATGCTGTATATGCCGGCCGGTGACAGCACACCAACCCGTGTGCATGGTGCTTTCGTGAGTGACAATGAGGTACACCGGGTCGTTGATGACTGGAAATTACGCGGCGAACCTAATTATATTGATGAAATCCTGAATGGTGAGATCACGGCTGAAAATGCCTTGCCGGGTGAACAGACCAGCCGCGATGAAGATTTGGATCCATTGTTTGATGAGGCGGTTGAATTCGTAGTAGAGTCACGTCGAGGCTCGACCTCCAGTGTTCAGCGTCGTTTTAAAATCGGTTATAACCGCGCTGCCCGGTTGATTGAGCAGATGGAAGCACAGGGAATAGTTAGTGCACCAGGTAGTAACGGACAGCGCGAGGTGCTGGCTCCGTCATCAATGAGAGACTAATATGAGAACTGTGGCTAAATGGTGTACAGCGGGTTTAACTGCCTGCATCTGGTCGTTAAGTTTCAATGCCCTGGCGGATGACAGTGCGGTATTAAAGAAAAAACTGGCGGGCCTGCGCCAGTTCAGTGCTCATTTTGAACAGGAAGTTCTGGATGCTCAGGGTAAGCCGCTGCAGAAAGGCAGTGGTGAAATGGTCCTGCAGCGTCCGGATCATTTCCGCTGGGAAGCAAAGCAACCGGACGATAACCTGATCCTGTCAGACGGGAAGGCGGTATGGCTGTATGATCCGTTTGTCGAGCAGGTTACGGTCATGAACCTGAGCCAGGCCGTGGTGAACACGCCGTTCCTGCTTATCTCCAGCACTGACGACAAGATCTGGAAAAACTACCTGATCGATCAGGATGGCTCTGCCTTTACGATCACCAGCAAAAAGAAAGATCAGCGGATCGAATCGTTACGTATGGTGTTTGACAGCCAGAACCGTATTACCCGAATGGAAGTGAACGAAGCGCAGGGACAACGCAGCGAGTTTACCCTTTCTTCGTTTAATACCAATCCGGCGATTAAACCTGATACCTTCAAATTCAGCACACCGGAAGGTGTGACGGTTGACGATCAACGCTGATGAGCAATCTGTCGCTGGATTTTGCTGTTGATTTCCGCCCTCTGGCTGCACGTATGCGGCCAGAGCGGTTAGAACAGTATATTGGCCAGAGTCATCTGCTGGCTGAAGGTAAACCGCTGCGACGGGCGATAGAAGCCGGGCATTGTCACTCCATGATCCTGTGGGGGCCTCCCGGTACTGGCAAAACCACACTGGCCGAACTGATGGCCCGTTACTGTCAGGCGGACGTAGAACGGATTTCCGCCGTGACGTCCGGGGTGAAAGAGATCCGCGCGGCGATTGATCGCGCCAAAGACAACAGTTATCGCGGACGGCGTACCTTGCTGTTTGTCGATGAGGTGCACCGTTTCAATAAAAGCCAGCAGGATGCCTTTTTGCCTCATATCGAGGATGGCACGATCATCTTTGTTGGCGCCACCACGGAAAACCCCTCCTTTGAGCTGAATAACGCCTTGTTGTCCCGTGCGCGGGTGTATCTGCTGAAACGACTGACCGAGGATGATATCTCTCAGGTCGTGCAACAGGCGTTAACCGATCCCAGAGGTCTGGCCGGTGAACAGTTACAGTTTGAGGATGGTGTACTCAAGGCATTGGTGCAACTGGTGGATGGCGATGCCCGCAAGGCGCTGAACTATCTTGAACTGCTGAACGATATGGCTGACAGCCAAAATGGTGTAAAACATATCGACCGTCATTTGCTGGCCGCAGTATCCGGTGAAAAAGTGGCGCGTTTTGATAATCAGGGTGATGTCTATTACGACCTGATTTCCGCCTTTCACAAATCCATTCGCGGTTCTGATCCGCAAGCCGGTCTTTACTGGTATGCGCGTATTGTCGCAGCCGGCGGCGATCCGCTGTACGTGGCTCGTCGTTTGCTGGCGATTGCCTCGGAAGATATTGGCAACGCCGATCCGAATGCGATGCGCGTTGCTTTGGCTGCCTGGGATTGCTTTGAGCGCGTAGGGCCGGCCGAAGGAGAACGAGCCATCGCGCAGGCGGTGGTTTATCTGGCCTGCGCACCGAAAAGTAATGCAGTTTATGTGGCCTGGAAAGCGGCATTGCAGGATGCGAAAACGCAGCCCGATTATGAAGTTCCGCCTCATCTGCGTAACGCACCAACCAAACTGATGGCGTCTCTGGGTTATGGTGAAGAGTATCGCTATGCTCACAATGAGCCGGGCGCCTATGCTGCCGGGGAGTGTTATTTCCCGCCGGAGCTGGAAGGCCGGGAATATTACATGCCGTCAGAACGTGGTGCTGAAAAACAGATCGCACAAAAATTAAACTATCTGGCGGAGTTGGATGCGCAAACCACTTTCCAGCGTTATCCCAAATCCCGTTCCTGACGTTATCAAAACAGAATAATCCTCGTTTGGACGTACCCGCCACCGGTTGCTTTTGGTAAACTGCTATCATCGACGACGTTTATTTGGTCGCGGATCGTTCTATTACTCCAATAATTTCGCATATACAGCAGGTTTATCATGCTTGATCCTAAATTTCTGCGTAGTGACATCGAAACAGCTGCCGAGCGTCTGGCTCTGCGTGGCTACAAACTGGATGTGGCTACTATCAACGCGCTGGAAGAACAGCGTAAAGTGCTTCAGACCCGTACCCAGGAACTGCAGGCAGATCGTAATGCCCGCTCTAAGGCGATTGGTGAAGCCAAACGTCGTGGCGAAGATGTTGCGCCGCTGATGGCGCAGGTTGGTTCGCTGGGCGATGAGCTGGAGCAATGCAAAAAGCAGCAGGATGAAATTCTGGAACAGCTGCGTCAGATCGCATTGCTGGTGCCTAACCTGCCTGCAGACACAGTGCCGGTAGGTAAAGACGAAAGTGAAAACGTGGAAGTTCGCCGCTGGGGTACACCACGTCAGTTTGATTTTGAAATCAAAGATCACGTTGCTGTCGGTGAAGATAACGGCGGTCTGGATTTCACAACCGCGACCAAAATTTCCGGTTCCCGTTTTGTGGTACTGAAAGGGCAAATTGCCCGCATGCACCGTGCATTGGCTCAGTTCATGCTGGATCTGCACACACAGAAACACGGTTACACCGAATGCTATGTGCCTTATCTGGTGAACGCTGACAGCTTGCTGGGCACTGGTCAGTTGCCTAAATTTGCCGAAGATCTGTTCCACACCGCGATTAATGGCGAAGGGGATGAAGAGGGCAAAGTACGCAAATTCTCCCTGATCCCGACTGCTGAAGTGCCGTTGACCAATATCGCGCGTGATGAAATTTTTGATGAGAAAGCGCTGCCGGTAAAAATGACCGCGCACAGTCCGTGCTTCCGTTCTGAAGCGGGCTCTTACGGTCGCGATACCCGTGGTCTGATCCGTATGCATCAGTTCGATAAAGTCGAAATGGTGCAGTTGGTTCATCCTGAAAAATCATGGGATGCGCTGGAAGAGATGACCGGTCATGCCGAAAAAGTACTGCAACTGCTCGGCCTGCCATATCGTGTCGTCGCGCTGTGTACCGGTGATATGGGCTTCTCTGCGGCCAAGACTTATGATCTGGAAGTCTGGCTGCCAGCACAGAATACTTACCGCGAGATTTCTTCCTGCTCGAACTGTACCGATTTCCAGGCACGCCGCATGCAGGCGCGTGTGCGTGGTGCTGACGGTAAACCACAACTGCTGCATACCCTGAACGGTTCTGGTCTGGCGGTTGGCCGTACGCTGGTCGCTGTGCTGGAAAACTACCAGCAGGCAGATGGCCGTATTGAGGTGCCGGAAGTGCTGCGTCCTTATATGAGTGGTCTGACTCATATCGGCTAACCGGTTATCAGGTGACCAGATATATCAGAAGCAGATCGGATGACGATCTGCTTTTTTTTTACATCCGGATTTTCCCTGTTTTTATCCGACCAGCAATTAAAAGAACAGCAGCTTAAGGCACAACAGCAGATGAAAGCGGCAAAAGCCGAAACTGAAACAGAGAAACAAAGCTGAGAGAAGGGGAATGGTGGCTATGACGGGATTCGAACCTGTGACCCTCGCATTATGAGTGCGATGCTCTAACCAACTGAGCTACATAGCCGTTTAAAACGTAAAGCATGGCTGGGGTACCAGGATTCGAACCTGGGTATGGCGGGATCAAAACCCGCTGCCTTACCGCTTGGCGATACCCCAACGAAATTTTTTCATCAAGATGGCTGGGGTACCAGGATTCGAACCTGGGTATGGCGGGATCAAAACCCGCTGCCTTACCGCTTGGCGATACCCCAACTGGGAAGAAAAAGTGGCTGGGGTGCAAGGATTCGAACCTTGGTATGGTGGAATCAGAATCCACTGCCTTACCGCTTGGCGACACCCCAGTAATGGTGGCTATGACGGGATTCGAACCTGTGACCCCCGCATTATGAGTGCGATGCTCTAACCAACTGAGCTACATAGCCAACACCTGAACAACTCAGCAGGGCTGCTGAACTGTGCGGGGCGCATTATGCGTATATGCGCAGTTACCGTCAACCCTTTTTTATTGTTCCTGTTCTGTATGCTTAAAACTTATCCGCAAATTAACTGATTGAACAGCTTATCTACTGGTTTTGCTGTAGTTTTAGTCAAACCACAGCAATCCGTCAGGCACCAAATGCCTGCTGCCAATCCTGATTAAATTGCGCAATAGCAGCATCAACTGCTGGGCTGCGGACCAATTGCTCTGCAACATCAATCGGCAAGGTCACACTGGTGCATCCAGCCAACAGACAGTCCAGTACCTGGCGCGGTGTTTTAAAGCTGGCAGCGAGAATCTGACAGTGTGGGGCATGTAAGGTCAGCAGTTGCTGCAGTTCCTGAACACATTTGATGCCGCTGCCACCCTGCGCATCGATACGGTTGACATAAGGGGCTACATAGCTGGCGCCGGCCAGTGCGGCCATGAATGCCTGCATGGGTGAGTATACGGCTGTTCCCAGTGTCAGGATATTGCGTGTTTTCAGTTGTTGCATAGCCAGCAAACCTTCAGGGGTAACCGGTACTTTGACAACCAGTTTCTCATCCAGCGTTTGCAGATGTTCGGCTTCTTTCACCATGTCTTCTGCTTTTTCAGACATGACCTGAGCGAAAAGAATTTTGTCTGGTCCAATGATTGAGCGCAGAGCTGGTAATGCCTGTGCTAATGGTTTACCGCCTTTGGCGATGATACTTGGGTTAGTCGTCACACCATGAATTGGCATAAAGCGGGCTAAACGTTCAATGGCGTTCAGGTCTGCGCTATCAAGATAAAACTCCATCTTTCTCTCCTGTGAGTTAGTTTACAAAACTAACTATATAAATACGTACCTCAATATTTATTGATGCAAATCAAAATAAACTTCGAACGAAAGCTTTTAAGTGAAATCGAAATAAAGCAAAGCTATAGAATGGACGAAGCTGTAGAATGAATGATGACCAGCAACCTGTAACATGATGCGATTCATGATGGTCCCGGCCGCAGAATTGTTGTGTGAGCATACCACTGGTTCTGTACATATTTACCGTGACTGGCTCACAGAACAGGAGATGCATCTGGCTGCGGATGCTTGTCAGAACCTATCATGAAACAGGTAGTGTGGTGATTAAGGTCTTTTATTGAGCAGAAATAAAAATGCCCGCAATTTGCGGGCACTCAGAACGTATGATACTGCTTAGACGTTGAACAGGAAGTTCATGACATCGCCATCTTTAACGATGTAGTCTTTCCCTTCCGCACGCATCTTGCCAGCTTCTTTGGCCCCTTGTTCACCTTTGTAGGTGATGAAGTCTTCATAAGAGATGGTCTGTGCGCGGATAAAGCCTTTCTCGAAGTCGGTATGGATCTTACCGGCAGCCTGAGGCGCGGTAGCACCTACCGGGATGGTCCAGGCGCGTACTTCTTTCACACCGGCGGTGAAGTAGGTCTGCAGGTTCAGCAACTGGTAACCGGCACGAATTACGCGGTTCAGACCTGGTTCTTCCAGACCCAGTTCAGCCATGAATTCAGCACGATCTTCTTCTTCCATCTCGGCCAGATCGGCTTCGATAGCAGCACAAACCGGCACAACCACAGAACCTTCTTTAGCCGCAATTTCACGAACCTGATCCAGATACGGATTGTTCTCAAAACCATCTTCATTGACGTTGGCAATGTACATGGTTGGTTTCAGCGTCAGGAAGCTCAGGTAACGGATCACGGCTTTCTCTGCATCACTCAGGTTCAGTGCACGCAGCATACCGGCCTGTTCCAGCTGTGGCAGGCATTTTTCCAGCACTTCCAGTTCCGCTTTGGCGTCTTTATCACCGCCTTTGGCTTTCTTCTGGATACGCTGAATAGCGCGTTCGCAGGTGTCCAGGTCGGCCAGTGCCAGTTCGGTATTGATGGTATCAATATCTTCTGCCGGATTCACTTTGCCGGAAACGTGGATGATGTTGTCGTTTTCAAAGCAGCGAACCACGTGACCAATCGCTTCGGTTTCACGGATGTTGGTCAGGAACTGGTTACCCAGACCTTCACCTTTGGAGGCGCCTTTTACCAGACCGGCGATATCGACGAATTCCATGGTAGTTGGTACGGTGCGCTGCGGTTTGATGATTTCGGCCAGTTTATCCAGACGTGGATCAGGCATAGGAACCACACCGGTATTTGGTTCGATAGTACAGAACGGGAAGTTGGCAGCTTCGATGCCCGCTTTAGTCAGTGCGTTGAACAGGGTGGACTTGCCTACGTTTGGCAAGCCGACGATGCCGCATTTAAAACCCATAGTGGTTGATTCCTCAATATCAGGCAGTAGCCTTGAAGCTGTGTAAGCGATTCATGGCTTTGGTCATATCATTGGTAAATAGTATATCAGTTGCGCGCACGGCTTCATCCAGTGCGGCATCAATCAGTTGCTGCTCAGCTTTAGGCGCCTTGGTCAGTACAAAGCCGACTACCTGTTCTTTGCTTCCCGGGTGGCCAATACCAATACGCAGACGATGAAACTGATTGTTGTTGCCCAGTTTGCTGATGATGTCTTTCAGGCCGTTATGACCACCATGACCGCCGCCTTGTTTGAATTTGGCAATCCCTGGTGGCAGATCCAGTTCATCATGGGCAACCAGAATGCTTTCCGGCGGGATCTGAAAAAATTTGGCTAATGCCGCGACAGATTTACCGCTCAGATTCATAAAGGTCGTCGGAATGAGTAATCTGACATCCTGGCCGTTGATCTGAATGCGGCCGGTAATACCGAAATATTTGGGATCTTCGCGCAAAGAGCCATTGTAACGATCAGCCAGCTCAGCCACATACCAGGCGCCGGCATTATGCCGGGTATTGGCATATTCCGGACCCGGATTGGCCAGTCCGACGATCAGCTGTATGGGTTGTGTCATCGCAAATTCTGTTCCGGCAGGTAGAAAGAAAACTGGCCTTTATCAGGCCAGTTGCAGCGGAATGTCTTTACTGGTTCGAACAATATTGTTCTGGGCATCCAGATAAACCAGTCGCGGTTTATGCTGTTTCACTTCATCTTCGGTCATCGGGCCGTAAGCACAAATAATGACGCGGTCACCAACAGCCGCTTTCCGCGCTGCTGCGCCGTTCAGGGAGATCATGCGGGAACCGCGTTCACCGGAAATGGCATAAGTAGAGAAACGCTCACCATTCTCGACGTTGTAGATATCGATCGCTTCATATTCGACGATACCGGCAGCATCCAACAGGTCTTGATCGATTCCACAGGAGCCTTCGTAATTCAGTACCGCATGGGTAACGCGGGCCTGATGCAGTTTGCCTCGCAGCATGATTCGTTGCATTGCTTTTTCCTTACATTCACGGCACTGGTGTGTCACAGATCACACCTGCCGCGCGACTATAAACTATCTGGTGTTTGTACGCAAATTGACCACTAAATTATCGATCAGACGAGCTCGGTTACCCAGCCAGGCTGCCATCAGGATGACGGCCTGATGACTGTCGGCAGAGAGAGGTAATAAACTGTCTGCATCAACGATATCAATGGCATCGGTACGGAAACCCGCGTTATTCAATTTCGCAGAGGCTTCTGCGACTAATACCGGAACCGCATCTTGCCGGGATGGCAGTTCGTTACCAATCCAGGCCATGACTTTGGCCAGGGCAGGGGCTTTTACCCGCTCTTCCGCCGAGAGGTAGCCGTTGCGTGAACTTAACGCCAAGCCATCTTCTGCCCGTACGGTAGGTACACCGATAATGTCAATCGGCATCGCCATATCGCGCACCATTTTACGGATCAACGCCAATTGTTGGTAATCTTTCTGACCAAAACAGGCGATATCAGGCTGCACGATATTGAAGAGTTTGGTTACAACGGTGCTGACTCCCCGGAAATGGCCCGGGCGCATCGCACCTTCCAGCAGGTAGGAGATACCTGGTACTTCCACGAACGTCTGTGTGTCCAGACCTTGTGGATACATGATTGCCGGTGTCGGGGTAAACACGGCGGTAACACCTTCCTGCTCCAGCAAGGCGCAATCTTCACTCAGTGTCCGCGGATAATTGGCCAGATCTTCGGCCCGGTCAAATTGCATCGGGTTAACGAAGATACTGACAATAACCACATCGGCATGAGATTTTGCTTCACGCACTAAAGTCAGATGACCATTATGCAGATTACCCATCGTCGGGACAAACGCAATGCGTTTTCCCTGTTGACGATGTTCGCGAATCACGGCGCGCAGGGCGTCGATCTGTTCCGTTACTAACACGATCGGACTTCCTTTTTCCTTAGTTAAAAGTATGTTCAGCAGCCGGGAACTGGCCGTTGGCTACCTGCTCCACATACAGGCGGATAGCTTTGCGGATATCCCCGGTCTCTGCCAGGAAATTTTTACTGAATTTTGGGACATAACCGGAGGTAATACCGATAGCGTCCTGCATGACCAGCACTTGGCCATCAGTCCGGACGCCGGCACCAATGCCGATAACAGGAATACGCAACGCTTTCGTGATCCGTTCGGCCAGCTGTTCCGGCACACACTCCAGCACCACCATCTGCGCGCCGGCAGCCTGAAGCGCCAGGGCGTGATGATAGATCTCTTCTGCCCGCTGAGCATCCCGGCCCTGAATGCGGAAGCCGCCAAACAGGTGAACGGATTGCGGTGTCAGTCCTAAATGCGCACAAACAGGCACACCATTACGGTTCAGTTGTTTGACTGTTTCACACAGCCAGTCACCGCCTTCAATCTTGACCATCCGGGCGCCGGCAGCCATCAGACGGCCGGCATTGATACAGGCCGACTGGATATCGCTGTAACTCATAAATGGCAGGTCCGCGATCAGCAGTGCATTCTGCACACCACGTGCAACATTGGCAGTATGGTAAACCATGTCATCAACGGTAACCGGCAGCGTGTCATTATGACCCTGAACCACCATACCAAGTGAGTCACCCACCAGAATAGAATGAACACCTTCATCATCAAACAGACGGGCAAAGGTGGCATCATAAGCGGTGATCATCGCAATTTTTTCACCGTTCTGTTTCATTTTCTGAATATGGGTCAGGCTAATTTTGCTCATGGCGACTCCTGTGAAACGATTATTAATCCGACAGACGGAACAGCGTGCTGCGGTCGCAGACGGCAACAAGCTCCGCCAACTGACGTCCATCCGGTAATGTCAGCGCGGGTGCTATATCGAATAACGGCACCAGCACGAAAGCGCGCTGTGTCATTCCGTAATGCGGGACGGTCAAACGTTCATCCTGAATAATCTGCTGTCCGTACAAAAGTAAATCGAGATCCAGTGTCCTTGGTCCCCAGCGTTCATCCTTGCGTACGCGGCCTTGTTCCAGTTCGATGCGTTGCATGGCATCCAACAGAACATGTGGCTGCAACGAGGTTTTCAACCGGACCACCGCATTGATGTAATCCGGCTGATCCTGCGGACCCATCGGCGATGAGCTATACAGCGGTGAACAGGAAAGCAGTTCGCTTTCCGGTAAATGCTGTAGCGCTTCTATTGCCTTTAAGATCTGGCTCCGGGGTTCAGCCAGATTGGCGCCAAGAGCAATGAATACCTCAGTCATTGCGGCGCTGACCCGGATGCTGCGGATAACGGCGTCGACGGCGTGGCCGTTTACGTGGCGGATGTTCTTCATTCCGTGGTTGTTGTTCTGCATCCGCGGTGCGTGCTGGTCGGGTAGTGGTATGCTCCGGACGAACAAAATCATGCGTCTGCTGGTAGTCCTGCCACCAGGCAACAATATCGCGCAAACGAGGTTCAACATGCGCACGCAGTTCCAGGAAATCAAAGGCCGCCCGGAACTTGGCTTGTGCAAACAGTTTTTCTGCCCGCTTGCCGGAATAGCGAGGCAAACGTTCCTGCAGTAACCAGATCTCTCTGACATCGCTGGTAAAACGGCGCGGGATGGCAACGGTGTGGATCTGCTGCTCAATGGCTTCATTCATGGCCATCTGCATGGAATCCTGGAACGGCAGATTGCTTTCATTGCTGATCTCGCGCTGGCGCAGCGCAACTACGCCCCATAACAGCGTGGCGTAGAAGAAGGTCGGTGTCACCGGCTGTTCGGTTGCGACCCGTTTATCCGAGTTGGCTAACGCCTTTTCCAGAAAGCGCTCGTAGGCTGAATTGTTGTCCGGTGTCAGCAGTTTTGCCACCTGCGGGAACAATTGCTGGAACAGACCAAACTTGCGCAGCAGGTGATAGGTACTAAGCGCATGTCCGGCGAGGAATAATTTGATGGTTTCCTCAAACAGACGAGCTGCCGGAATATCCTGTAACAACGATGCCAGACGGGGGATAGGTTCTGCGCTGCGTTCACTGATGGTCAATCCCAGTTTTGCGGCAAAACGGACAGCGCGCAGCATGCGCACCGGATCTTCACGGTAACGGGTTTCCGGATCGCCAATCAGTTCCAGACGGCCTGCTGCCAGATCGTCCAGTCCGCCATGGAAATCATGCAGCGAGAAATCCTTGATGTTGTAATACAGCGCGTTGACGGTGAAATCGCGGCGTTCAGCATCTTCTTCAATGGTGCCGTATACGTTGTCACGCAACAGCATGCCTTCTTCCGACTGCACCGCGATGTTTTTACTGGTATGTACCTGATGATGGTGTCCGCGGAAGGTGGCAACCTCAATGATATCCCGGCCAAATACAATATGAGCCAGACGGAAGCGGCGCCCGATCAGCCGACAGTTATTAAATAATTTACGGATTTGTTCCGGATGTGCGTCTGTGACGACATCAAAATCTTTCGGGATTTTACCTAACAGCAAATCCCGGACGCCACCACCCACCAGGTAGCCCTGATAACCGGCTTTATGCAGGCGATACAGTACCTTCAGTGCATTTTCACTGATCATGCTACGGGATATATTGTGCTGATCCCGGCTCAATACGCGACGTGGTGAGGAACCGGCAACAGGCTGATTGTCACTAACGGAGCGCTGAGGTTCAGATATTGCGGCTTTCGCTTCGGGTGTGGTTTTGGGTGTCGCTGGTGTCTCTTCTTTACCAAGCACTTTGCGATACAAATTGGCGATATGGGAAAAAATAGTGCACCTCGGGATTTCTGACACAAAAAAAGAGCGGGCGGTATGATAGCGCACACCGGCGTAAATGCGAACATCGGGGCAACGTGATCGTGCTTTTTTCAGATGAAGCAGTAAATTATGCCCCTGTATTGGCTGCCTGACACACTTTTACCAACATTAGCATGCAGACTGCAGCCTGATTATGCCAAGAGTTGTTCAATCAGAATAATGGAGAAAACATGAATATCTGGCGCTGGCTTATTTTAACAGCCGTTATTGCTGTTGTCGGTTATCGTTTTTCCCTGAATGAACAGGCTCAGCAGTCATCTCCCGCAAAAAAAACGACACAAGTTGTCGTTGCTCCGGTCAAAAGAGAAACATTTAAAGCTGGCTGGCAGGCGGTTGGTCGCGTCGTTGCCAAATCTTCCGTTGAACTTAAACCCCGAATAGAAGGGCAAATTGCCAGAATTTTATTTGAAGAAGGTGCCCAGCTGAACGCCGGACAGGTATTGTTCGAGCTGGATGACAGTGATTACCGGAACAAGTGGCAACAAGCGCAGGCCGTTTTACAACAGGATCAGGCATTACTGAAAAAAGCGCAGGCTGATCTGGCGCGGGCAAAGGTGCTGTTGCAGAAAAAGTTCATCTCTGAAGCCGACATGAATGGCTATCAGGCGACGGCACAATCCACTGCCGCTCAGGTAAAACAGGATCAGGCCAGCCTGGATATTGCGGCCCGGAATCTGGAATATACCAAAATCAGAGCACCATTTAACGGCCGGGCAGGCGCGCATCTGGTTTCTGTCGGAGCAACCGTTCAGGCCTACAACACGGTGCTGACGACACTGAATCAGCTCGACCCGATCGCGGTCAGTTTCACCTTACCTGAAAAATATCTCGCTGATCTGCAGCAATCTCTGCGTTCCGGCTCCCTGGCTGTCACCGCGCAGGTCAATACCGGAACGGATGTGGAGCAACGCCATGGTTCGGTTGTGTTTGTTGATAACAACGTGGATAGCAACAGCGGTACGATTGCTCTGAAAGCGGATTTTGCCAATTCGCACAACGAATGGCTACCGGGACAATATGTCACGGTGAAACTGGCGCCGCGTACGCTAAAACAAGCGCTGGTGGTTCCGGCACAGGCGTTGCAGCAGGGAGCGGATGGCTTACAGCTGTTTGTCGTGAAAAATGATATTGCCCGAAAGATCCTGATCACGGAGCTGGCGTCCAGTGATGGCTGGAGTGCGATAGCTGGGGCGCTGGAGGAGGGAGATCTGGTGGTAACCGATGGTCAGTTTCGTCTGAATGACGGCTCTTCTGTCCGTATTGCTCATCAGAACCAAGAGAGTTCCGTCGATATCACCGCATCCGGTACGGAGTAGCGATCATGCAACTTTCGATGTTATCCATTCGCCGGCCCGTGATGACCTGCCTGCTGATGGCATTCTTTACGTTGTCCGGTGTGCTGGCCTATCGGGCGTTACCGGTCAGCGAATTGCCACAGATTGACTTTCCGACGATTAATGTCACAGCCGGTTTGTCGGGCGCGTCACCGGAAACCATGGCATCAGCTGTGGCTACGCCGCTGGAGGGGCAACTGGCAACCATTTCCGGTATCGACAATATCAGTTCCGTCAGTTCTCAGGGGGTCACCCGGATTACACTGCAATTCGATCTTGATCGGGATATTGATGCGGCTGCGCTGGATGTCCAGAGCGCATTGAGTGCGGCACAACGCAAGTTACCCGCCAGCATGACATCATCACCGTCGATGCGTAAATCCAATCCGGCGGATGCGCCGATTTTCTTTGTGGCACTGCATTCCGATACCTTGCCTATTTCTACTGTGACGGAATATGCCGAAAGCAAACTGGCACAGTCACTCTCCATGCTGCCCGGCGTGGCGCAGGTTTCCGTATTCGGCGCCAAACCCTATGCGGTCCGGGTTCAGGCTGATCCGGATAAAATGACAGCACACAATCTGGGACTGGATGAGCTGGCGTCGGCAATTAGTGACAATAATGTGAATCAGCCACTGGGTGGTCTGGATGGCGCGTTTCGCAGTTTAAGCCTGCAGAGTAACGGGCAGCTAAAAAATGCGGCGGCCTACCGGCAGCTGGTGGTTGCCTACCGCAACGGTTCGCCGTTGTATCTTTCCAGCGTCGCCAATGTACTGGACAGCGAAGAAAATACCCGGGTTGCCAGCTGGTTTGTGGATAAGCCGGGCGTCATTCTGGCCGTACAACGTCAGGCCGGCGCCAACACCATTAGCACGGTAGATGCGGTGCGTCAGGCGTTACCACAGTTTCAGACGATCCTGCCTGATTCGATCCAGATGGATGTTCTTTATGATCGCAGTGAGTCGATCCGGGCTTCTATTCATGATGTCCAGTTCACGCTGCTGCTTTCCTGTGCGCTGGTTGTGCTGGTGATCTGGTTATTCCTGCGTAATTTGTCAGCTACCGTGATCCCGGCGCTGGCCGTGCCATTGTCAATCCTGGGCGCGGTACCGGTGATGTATCTGCTGGACTACAGTCTGGATAACCTGTCTCTGCTGGCGCTGACGCTGGCGGTTGGTTTCGTGGTCGATGATGCCATTGTGATGATGGAGAATATCGTCCGCCATATGGAACAGGGCATGAGTGCCATGCAGGCAGCCCGGAAAGGTGCCCGGGAAATCGGTTTTACTATCCTGTCGATGACGCTGTCACTGATAGCAGTGTTTATCCCACTGCTATTTATGGGTGGGCTGATGGGCCGTCTGCTGAATGAGTTTGCGGTCACGATCAGTGCTGCGATTGCTGTTTCAGGGCTGGTTTCTCTAACGCTGACACCCATGCTGTGCAGCCGGGTATTGCGCCCGGATCATGACGCCACGTCGCAGGGGCGTTTTGCGCTATGGCTGGAGCGTAGTTTTACCAGACTCACTGCCGCGTACAGCGCATCTTTGGCGGTTGTCCTGCGCCATCCCCGCTGGGTCATGTTCAGCTTTTTTGCCAGCATGGTGCTAACGGTGCTGCTGTATCAGCAATTGCCTAAAGATTTTTTACCCAGTACCGACAGCGGTCAAATCACACTGACCACCAAAGCAGCGCCGGATACCTCGTTTGCAACCTTGTCCCGGATGCAGCAGCAGGTTGCCGCCATTGTGCAGGCTGATCCGCATGTCGCGGCATTTATGTCTTCAGTGGGCAGTACCGGTCCGAATGGCAGTGCCAACGGTGGTTCCATGACGATCCGTCTGGTGCCCCGTGAACAGCGTCCTTCTGCTGATGAGGTCATGGCCGGCCTGCGACAGAAGGTGAATCATATTCCGGGTCTCAGTGTTTATCTGCGTAACCCGCCATCCATCCGGATTGGCGGGATATCCACAGCCTCGGAATATCAGTTTACTATTCAAAGTAATGATATTGGTGAGCTGAAGGACTGGCATGATCGCTTTCTGCTGGCTATCCGGGAGATCCCCGGATTCCGTGATGTTACCAGTGATCAGGAGGTCGTCGGTGCCGGACTGGCGGTCGCGGTTGACCGCGATAAGCTGGCCAGTTATGGCCTGAGTTATAGTCAGGTGGAAACAGCGTTGCAGAATGCGTTTGCGGCGCGTCAGGTATCGACTATCTATGCCGATACCAACCAGTATGCCGTGATCCTGGAAGTGTTGCCGGAGCGCCAGCAACAGGTGACTGACCTAAGTCGTATCCGTATCCGAAACAGTAATGGGACCTTGATTGGTCTGGATACGGTCGCGAGTTTTAAACGTCAGCCACAGACACTGACCGTGAATCACCTGGCTACATTACCTGCCGCCACCATTTCTTTTAACATGCGTCCGGGCATGGCGCTGAGTGATGCATTGAAGGCGCTGGATCAGGTCAAAACGGAGTTGGCGCCGCCGGCAACGCTTGTGACCAGTCTGCAGGGAAGTGCCGCTGCGTTTGCTGGCTCACAGTCCGGCATGATGGTGTTACTGCTACTGGCCTTGCTGGTGGTATATGGTGTGCTGGGGATGCTGTATGAAAGTTTTGTGCACCCGCTGACTATTCTCTCCGGTCTGCCTTCTGCCGGGCTGGGCGCGCTGATGACGCTGTGGCTTTTCCAGTTTCCGGTCACGCTGTATGCCTTTGTCGGTATCCTGTTGCTGGTTGGGATTGTGAAGAAAAATGCCATCATGATGATTGATTTTGCACTGGAACGGGAACGAGATGGCATGGTCCCTGATGAGGCGATTCATCAGGCTTGTCTGGTACGTTTCCGACCGATCATGATGACCAGTATCGCGGCACTGGCCGGCGCATTACCCATTGCGCTGGGTTATGGCGCGGGTGCTGAATTACGTCAGCCATTGGGCGTTGCGATTGTGGGCGGGCTGTTATTGTCGCAGGTTGTCACCCTCTACCTGACGCCTGTGATTTATCACTATCTGGCGCCATGGCATGCCAGACTGAACTTTCGCTCTTAATCATGATGAACACTGGCCGTTGTCGGCACGAAGGACAATTGCCAGTGTTTTACCGCCCAGGCCAATAACGCTTCTGCTGTCATACCGGTCATATCATCTGGTAGTGGCTGTCCTAAAAAGGCCAGCGCCTTACCCAACGTGGCAACGACCGGTAAATCCTCAATCGATGGCGCATGGTTCTGTTTTGACAGTTTCAGACCATTATCCTGCAGTGCCAGGGGCAAATGCAGCCAATCCGGGACTTTCCAGCCAAGTTGCTGATACAAGGTGATCTGACGAACTGTCGGATCCAGTAAATCCGCCCCCCGTACCACTTCGGTAATGCCACTGTCGGCATCATCGACGACCACCGCCAGGTTATAGGCAAATAACCCATCCCGGCGTTTCAGAATAAAATCTTCGCCGGCGAGGCGAGGTTCTACCTCTACCAGACCTAACAATTGATCATGAAAGGATAAGCAGGGACTATCCACTTTTAACCGTACCGCGGCATTTTCCGGCGGATAATGCTGGTCTCGGCAGGTGCCGGGATAAAAACCACCGGCAGCGTGGATCTGCGCGCGGGTACAGCGACAGTGGTAGGTTTTGCCTGCCCGGTATAAATCATCCAGCACAGCCTGGTAGCGCGCATGACGTTGACTCTGATAGACAACGTTGCCATCCCAGAACAGACCAAATTGCTCCAGCGTCCGTAAAATGCTATCGGCGGCACCCGGCTGTTCCCGCGGTGGATCCAGATCTTCGATTCGTACCAGCCAGCGCCCTTGCTGTGAACGCGCACGCAGATAACTGCCAACGGCAGCGATCAGTGAACCGAAATGTAACGGGCCGGAGGGGGAAGGGGCAAAGCGTCCGATATAAGTCATAGCGTCAAGTCTGTAAAATAACAAAAGGGAGCCGCAGCTCCCTTGTCATCTTGTTGCAATTTAGCCAACCAGCTGTTTTTCTTTGATTTCAGCCAGTGTTTTGCAATCGACGCACAGTTCAGCGGTCGGGCGCGCTTCAAGGCGACGAATACCGATTTCAACACCGCAGGATTCGCAATAACCGAAGTCATCTTCTTCCAGTTTTTTCAGTGTTTTTTCGATTTTCTTGATCAGTTTACGCTCACGATCACGGGCACGTAATTCCAGCGCAAATTCTTCTTCCTGTGCTGCACGGTCTACGGGATCCGGGAAGTTAGCCGCTTCATCTTTCATATGATCAACGGTACGGTCAACTTCTTCACGCAGCTGGGTTTTCCATGCTTCCAGAATCTTCCGGAAGTGCTCTTTCTGCTGGTCATTCATGTACTCCTCACCAGGGGCTAACTGGTAAGGGGTGACGCCCGCGATGGCCAGCGGTCCCAGAGATTTTTTGTTATCTTCTGCTGACATGCCTATCTCCTACTTTTACATGACACAGCACGTCACTGTGTGCTGGCGATGAATTTTGAGGCCGGTATCTATATCAGATGCAGCCTCGCCTCGCAAATCCGTTGGCAAAAAATGTTAGCCAAACCTGAATCTTGTTCACAACCATTACCTGTAACAGCAATCTCTGATTGTGAATTTAAACTGGCACCACTTTATGGGGACTCGGTCTTACCATTTCAATGCTTATGACAAAATAATTTATCAATTTGATGACAAATCATATTCCCTGGTTTTCATATCATTTTAGCTCTGCCTGACCAGGGCTGTCCGGTTATATAACAGAAATATGAACTATTACGGTTTTTGTTCGCCGGATTGTTCCTGTAGTAACCAGCGGTGCAACGGTTTGTATAAAACGCCATCATTTGTAGATACCGATTCATATAAAATGAATTCGGATACAGCTAATTTCAGCACTGGTGCAGTCAGTTGGGTCATGCCGTGAGCGTTACGGAATAGGGTGATATGAGGGCGATAGTCATCGCTGACTTGCAGGTCCAATGTTTTCAGTTGCTCACCTAATTGTCTGACCAGTTCCCGCAATGGACGTGGTGATTGTTGCGGTCCTAACCACAGACATCGGGCATGCCGAAACAGACCATACTGGTCTAACAGTATGTCAAACGGCGCAACATGAACCTGCTCTGCGGCCTGGCAAAGGCGGGGCAGAAGACGTTCATCCTGTAATCCCAGAAAATGCAGTGTCAGATGAAAGTTATCAGCATTGACCGGTTTCTTGTGATGCTCAGTCCGTAATCGCTGCTGACAGTGGTGCAATTTACTGGCTAACGATTGTGCCGGTAGCGCAAAAAAGAGACGGCGTTGCATCAGCTGCCTGCTTTACCGTTATAAAGTTTACCGCCTTCCTGCAGATAGAGTTCAAGTACGGCTTTCCCGGCCGGTTGTTGCTGGTTGCGGATCACGTCAATGCCGGCATGACGCAGATAATCGTACGATTGCTCGAATACCGGACCTTCATCAAAGCCGATCGCCCGGGCATCATCACCGGTAGCAGCACAGACCAGACGTTTGACGCCTGACCATAAAATGGCACCCATGCACATGGCGCAGGGTTCGCAGGAAGTGAATAGCTCATATTCATCCGACTGGCTATCAAGACTGAATTGCTGAAGCCGTTGTTCTCCCAGCATGATTGCCATGACTTCACCATGCAGCGTGGAATTATTCTGCGCAACGACCTGATTTACGCCAACACTCAATATCAGGCCACTTTGGCGATGTACGATAATACTGGCGAAAGGTCCCCCCGTACCACGCAGGACATTCTGTCTGGCCAATTCGATCGCCAGTGTCATTTTTTCATCGTCAGAATATAAAGGTTGTTGCCAGTCGACCACTTCATTGATCCATGCCGGCAGATGAATGGCCAGATGAGCACGTGGCGCTTCGGTGAATGTTTCAATGTGGTTCTGACACACAACCTGATTCCTCAAACGTAAGATCTATGAGGCGGCATAGTAGCATTGTTGAAGTAATAAAAAAGCGGACAATGTTGCCATCATCCGCTTGCAGAAAGGCTCTAAAGTTAAACAGCAGAACCGTAATAAGCGGCGGTATAAAGTGCTTTAACGTCCGCAACGGTAGGCTTGCCCGGGTTGGTTAAAGAGCACGGATCTGCATGCGCATTGGCACTCATGCGGTCCAGTACATCACGGAATTTTGTCTCGTTAAAATCCACTTCGTCGCATTCTTTGAAACAGGTCGGAATATTCAGTTTTGCATTTAACTGCCGGACTGCTTCTGCCAGATCGGTCACTCCCAGCAATTTTTCCACCCGATCATATTTATCGGTGAACTGACGGTTAAAGTTAATGATGTAAGGCATCAGGATCGCGTTTGCCAGTCCATGTGTGACACCGAATTCACCACCAATCTTGTGTGCCAGGGAATGTACCAGGCCCAGTGATGCGTTGGTAAATGCCATACCCGCTAATGCGGATGCGTTGTGCATATTAAAACGGGCGTCTTTATTGCCGGGTTCTTTATAGGCATTTTCCAGATTTTCCAGCACCAGCTTGATGGCTTCAATGGCATAAGGATCGGTAAACGAGGTCGCTGCAATCGATGCGACTGCTTCGGTTGCATGCGCCAGCACATCCATACCGGTATTGGCAGTAATATGCGGTGGCATCAGTTCAGGCAGGGCAGGGTCAAGGATCGCCAGATCCGGTACCATATCAGCGGCAACAATCGGATATTTGATATGGTTTTCCGTATCGGTGATCACCGAAAACGCGGTGATTTCAGACGCTGTACCGCTGGTGGATGGAATGGCAACAAAACGGGCTTTGTTCCGCAGCGGAGGCATGGAGCCAACGGCGATAATGTCTTCAAATTTCAGCTGAGGATGTTCATAGAAGCACCACATTACTTTGGCCGCATCCAGCGCCGAACCACCGCCAATGGCGACAATCCAGTCCGGTTCAAACTCCAGCATTGCCTGTGCGCCGCGTTGAACGGTCGCGACTGATGGATTAGGTTCCACACCATCAATAACGATGCTGGTCATGCCGGCTTTTGCCAGCAAAGCTTGCGCCTGTTCCAGAAAACCAAAACGTTTCATTGAGCTGCCGCCGGTGACCAGTGCTGCTCGTTTGCCTTTTAAGGTACTGAGCGTCTGAAGCGCGTTTTCACCATAGACGATATCGCGGGGAACAGAAAAATGCATAACACTCATGAAGTGCTCCTGTTGTTAACTTTGAAGTGAAAGATATATATCAAATGAGATTTTATTGAGTCTCTATCTGGTACCATCTTCATTCAGAACAGGAGAAACGTCCTTGACTGACTTAACAGAATTTTTATTTTAATTACGGAAATTCAGTCAGATTATTCTTATCCACTCATATTCCGGCGATATTCTGGAAAGCTGCGGCAGCATTTTGATCCGCGTATTGATGCATCAACCAGCTATGCATCGCATTTGCTGACATGAGACCGGTCTGACGTTTCCACAGCGGTTTTTTGCGCTGTTCATTACCTTCCAGCGGTTCATAACAAATCCAGTTATTTTGTTGATGGCCAAGATGTTTTGAAACACTGATAGTATTTGAGATATTAATAAACATAAAAATCCTTTGATAAATATATGTGCCTGTATGCGGGCTTTTATATGGGTAAGTGCTGGTGCGGTCAGAGCTAATCAAAAAGGCAGAGACAGCATCCATAACAACGGGAAGCTGAACCGGAACAACGAGACTTTCTATGTGAGATTTAGAAGAGACGGTGTGGCGAAGAAAACTGCTATTACTTACACATTGAACAGAATTTATCCTATATGGATGCTGTTCATATAGCAAGCGGATATTATAAATAATCGAAAACAGGATAGAACGGCAAACTAAATGCTGGGGTATTGCCGTTCTGCCAGTTTGGGTTATGCAAAGGTCGTCACTAACAAATAAGATGTGTACCCAATGAAACTGCTCAGCAGCGCCAGACCTCCGGAGCGGGAAATTGTTCTTTTTCTTTTCATGCCAAAACCGAATATGAAAAGTGAAATCGTCAGTATGGTCATGACCAGCATATCCCGGGATAAAATATCTGGTGAGGTCTGCAGCGGTGAAATTGAACCCGCTATGCCCACGACTATGAGCGTATTAAACAGATTGGAGCCGACAATATTGCCGACGGCGATATCATCTTCGCCTTTACGGGCGGCAATCACAGACGAAGCAAGTTCTGGCAGTGATGTGCCAATTGCTACGATCGTCAAACCAATCACCAGGTCGCTGATCCCGAGTTGTTGGGCAATCGCTACAGCGCCCCATACCAGAAAACGGGAACTGATAATCAGAAGGACTAAGCCGGTGAGCATCCAGAACACAGCCTTACGGACAGGCATTGTATGCTGGATTAACTCGTTTTCCATTTCATTGGCAAACGCATCGCTGCGCTGTTTCAGACCTTGCCGGATAGTCCAGCCCATCAGCATACAAAAGATGGCAATCAGCATGGCCGCATCAATTCGGCTCAGTTCACCATCCCATAATTGGTAGACGGCAATCCCGGTGACGGCAGTCAGGACAGGCAGCTCTTTGCGCAAGACCTGTGAATGAATCGTGATCGGGCAAATTAACGCAGTAATACCAAGAATTAATGCAATATTGGTGATGTTTGAACCGTATGCGTTTCCTAAGGCAATGCCGGGATTCCCCTGCAGTGCAGCTAATGCAGAAACAACCATTTCCGGTGCGGAAGTGCCAAAACCGACCACAACCATGCCGATCAGAAGGGAAGGCATACCAAAATGACGAGCCGTCGACGCCGAGCCTTCAACAAAACGATCCGCGCTCCAGACCAAAACCGCTAAACCTAATATTACAGCTAACAACGGAATAGCCATTTTATACATCCTATCTATTAGGCTGACTTATTTTGTTAATGGTACCGGATGTGACTTATGGTTTCTTTTCGGAAAAATAAATAATTTCTGACGGAAATACGGTGGGTTGGCATAAGTGAAAAATAAAAAATCGTGAAAAATCATAGGTTTAATTTCTGTTTTGGCTTGAGAGGCCAGTTGCGTTCACTTTTTATCCAGAAGCGTCACGGTTGTAACTTGAATCACAATCATCAAATTATGTCAATTTAATTAAATCGAAAAAATTTAACTAAACCGATTTAGCTCACGTTTTTTATTTCCAATTAATTCCTATTGTGTTACTTTCCCAATAAGAGATGGCGATTTGACTGATTGTCATTCTCGTTTAGTTGGCTAACTCTCCGTCTGTGAGCGGTTGCTTAACTAAAAAAGGCAAACCCATCGAAAGGTGGCGACGCAAAGTCTCCGGTCTAACGGAATTTTCCTATGACAGCGGGACCGCTAGTTTTGTATGCCGGCACGTCTGTTTTCGTGTCCTCAATTTGACATTGCTTTCTCTCTCTGGCTCGTGATGCATCCAGAGATTGCGCTGCCTCGTCTTGCCTCGTGCAAGTGAACGGTGCTTTCTTGAGCGTATCTTATGCCGGGAGAAAGGTTTCTCCGGATTTGACCGGCAAAACTGCGGATGTCCATTGCTTCTGGAAAAAATGGATATTTACAAAAAAACAATGGAGATAAAACTGTGAAAAATCATCGATATTTGTCGGTAATCCCTATGTTGGGGATGGTCATGGGTACAGCTATGGCCGCACCTCTTCTGCAACCTGGTCCTGAACCGACTTATCACTCTCAGCAGGCATACGCACCGGAGGACAACTTCACTGCGAAGTGGACTCGTGCCGATGCACGTCAGATCAAACGAATGTCAGATCCGACGGCTGGCTCACGCCAGAACTCGATGCCTGCGGAATACACCATGCCTAGCGTCCCGCAGGATTTCCCTGACATGTCGAACGGACAAGTCTGGGTATGGGACTCCTGGCCTCTGACCGATGCCGATGGTAACCAATACAGTGTCAACGGGCAGGAAATTATCTTTTCTCTCGTTGCTGACCGGAGTCTTGGCTTCGATGACCGTCACGTGTTCGCAAAGATCGGCTACTTCTATCGTCCGGCGGGCATTCCTGCTGAACAGCGTCCGGAAAACGGTGGCTGGACCTATGGCGGTCTGGTTTTCGCCGAGGGTGTCACCGGCCAGATTTTCGAGGACCAGTCCTACAGTCACCAGACACAATGGTCGGGTTCGGCGCGCATCTTCCCGGGTGGCGAAGTCAAGCTGTTCTTCACGGATGTCGCTTTCTATCGTGACGCCAAAGGCAATGATATCAAGCCATACGACCCGCGGATCGCGCTCAGCGTGGGCCACGTGCATGCTAATAAGAACGGTGTGAAGTTCACCGGTTTCGACAAGGTTATTTCGCTTCTGGAAGCTGACGGCACCTATTACCAGACTGCTGAGCAGAACCCGTACTTCAACTTCCGCGACCCGTTCACCTTCAAGGATCCGGCTCACCCGGGCGAAACCTATATGGTTTTCGAGGGCAACTCTGCCATGCCGCGCGCGTCTGCCAAGTGCACCGCAGAGGATCTGGGCTATCAAGAGGGTGACCCTTACGCCGAGACCGTTCCTCAGGTTAACGCATCAGGTGCGACCTACCAGATCGGCAACATTGGTCTGGCGAAAGCAAAGAACGCCGATCTTACGGAGTGGGAATTCCTGCCGCCGATTCTTTCAGCGAATTGCGTGACCGACCAGACCGAACGGCCGCAGATCTACATGAAAGACGGCAAGTACTATCTCTTTACCATCAGCCACAGCACTACCTATGCAGCAGGTATTACTGGTCCTGAGGGCGTGTATGGTTTCGTGGGCAACGGTATCCGCAGCGATTACCAGCCGATGAACCAGGGCTCCGGTCTGGTGCTGGGCAACCCGTCGAACCTCAACTACTGGCCAGGTACCCCGTACGATCCTGACTACAACCAGCCTGCTGGCCACTTCCAGTCGTACTCCCATTACGTTATGCCTGGCGGTTTGGTCCAATCGTTCATCGACACGGTTGGTGTCAAAGAAGACTTCCGACGCGGTGGCACTCTGGCGCCAACAGTGAAGATCAACATCCACGGAGATTCATCAGAAGTTGATCATTCCTATGGCTTCAATGGCAATGGACTGGGCGGTTGGGCTGATATATCAGCAAACCTTAATGTGAATCCGAGCGGTGTAATCACGAAGTCGCTGAAGTAACAGCTCTTCTGGTTATACATGCTAAAGCCTTGAGGGGGTGCGGTGTCTGCATGCGGCACCCCCTTCTCCTCATATTTCGACTCGGAAGATTATGAGCCTTAATTTCATCCCAATGTCTGTAACTTGTCGGCGCCTAATCGTTTGCGCGCTTGTCGTGTTGTTCACGACCAGGATTGCGATAGCTGTCGTATTCGGCTCCGATTCGGAAACAGTATCCGACACTGCGTCTTATCGGCCCGCAATACACCTTACTCCCGCCAAACATTGGATGAATGACCCTCAGCGCCCGATTTTGATCAACGGCGTCTGGCACTACTACTACCTCTACAACGCTGATTATCCCAATGGGAATGGCACTGAATGGTACCACGTGACTTCGACGGATCTTGTGCATTGGCAGGATCACGGTATCGCAATCGACAAGTACAAGAATGGCCTTGGCGACATTGAAACTGGCAGCGCAGTGATTGACTCCAGGAATTCCGCGGGCTTCGGTGCAGACGCGGTGATTGCCATCATGACCCAGCAGCATGAAGGCGTGCAGCGCCAGTCACTCTTTGTTTCGACCGATGGCGGCTATCGCTTTCAGGCGTACGACGGCAATCCTGTCATGGACAACCCGGGCGTCCGGGACTGGCGTGACCCGAAAATCGTCTGGGACGACGCACGCAATGAATGGCTCATGGTTCTCGCGGAAGGTCACAAGATCGGTTTTTATACATCCCCGGATTTGAAGCACTGGAAGTATCAATCGGGCTTCGAGCGCAATGACCTTGGTCTCCTTGAATGTCCCGATCTGTTTCGCATGTCGGTTGATGGTGACCCAAAGCACACCCGCTGGGTGCTAGCGACAGGCGCGAACGGAGCGAGTACAGGAATGACCACAGGAACCGTGTATTGGATTGGTGACTGGAATGGCAAGCACTTTACTGCTGATGACGACAAACCAGAATGGCTTGATTCGGGCGCTGATTTCTACGCGATGGTGACGTGGGATGACCCGCGACTGAGTGATACTCAGCGTCTAGCTTCGCGATATGCCATTGGCTGGCTCAATAACTGGGCCTATGCGACCAAACTGCCGACCAACGACTGGCATGGCGGTACTGATTCGATCGTACGGCGTATCGAGCTGCGCTCGGTCAATGGTAAACCGGTGCTTGTCTCGCGCCCCATCGACATACTCGACAAGCTTGAAGACAACGTAGAGGTACGTGACAAGGTGCGGATTCGGGATGGATCGAAGACGACGCTCCTCCTGCCAAAATCCGGTGCCTACCGACTCCGGGTCCAGATCGATGCAGCTTCCGATGCCAATGAGGTCCGGTTCCATCTCAAGGAAGGGAAAGGGCATTTTGCAGTAGTCGGGTACAATTTCAAAAATGGCACTGTCTTTGTCTTGCGTGATACGGATGCCATCGCTGACTCAATGCCAGAGGTTTACCGCGAAGTCCGCAAGGCCCCGGCACCAGCGCATAATGGTATTGTCACGCTGGACATCATTGTTGATACGATCTCGATCGAAGTCTTTGTGAATGACGGCGAAGCTGTTCTCTCGGATCTCGTATTCGGAGCTCCCGGTGCAAATGGCCTTTCAGTCGAATCATTTGGAGGGGACACGGAACTGCGTTTCTTCCAGCTTTCGTCCATCAGGGCTGCACCGATCAAGCGCTATGATAGTGATGTAGGCAGGGTGGACTGATCATGATAAAGCATGCCAAACAGTGCAAGAGTATAAGCCATGAACAACGGCAGAAATGGGTGGATTGCGATCAGGTCAAAGCTCGGAGTGAAAATAGCGCATTGGTTGTGTGAGCTCACCGCTGGTGTGACACTTCCTGCGCTTCACCAATGAAAAGGCCCTGATAAATCAGGGCCTTAAGATAGTGGGCTGGCGTCGTGTGATTTTGAGTTGTATCTATTTGAATTTAAAGCCTTTTAATGATTGATTCTTTGTGGTGGTGTTACTCTTGGTGTTACTTTTAACTAGTTCACCCATGTTTTTAGCCGTTTGCTTAGTAAAAACTAGAGATACAGGATACCGGTTCAACTCCCTGAGATTCGAAGTTGCTATCATGCGGAAATAATTTTCTTTTACGTAAAACCAACAGAGTATAAAACACATAAGTTCAATCAGCTTTTAGGCGAACTAAAAAAGCTCAGAAGCTGTTAATTATGTTTTGGAAAAACTCGGGCATGCAGATAGTTGGTAAATCAGATTACGGTAGAGAGTGTAAAAAAATTTGTGTAAGTGGCATTCTGAACACCCTGTTAAAAGGAAACTGGAATGCCAATTACCGACCAAATCCTCGATCAGCTTTTGGCTGATTGTAAATCACCTGAAGACCTGATGGGTGAACACGGTTTACTTCGTCAGTTAACCAAAAAGCTGGCTGAACGTGCTTTAGACGCCGAGCTGGAACATCACCTTGGTTATCCCAAAAACTCGCCTTCGGGTAAAAATACCGGTAATTCCCGTAATGGGAAAACAGCTAAAACCATTCGCTCAGTTCATGGTGACATTGAACTGGATATTCCCCGAGACCGGAACAGCTCCTTTGAACCGCAACTGGTCAAAAAGGGCGAAAAGCAGCTGGGTGGTTTCGATGACCGCATTCTCTCTCTTTATGCCAGAGGCATGTCTACCCGGGATATTCAGGCTCATTTTGAAGAGGCCTATGGCGTTGAGGTGTCTCCGACATTTATTTCACAAGTCACCAATGCCGTTCTGGACGAAGTCAAAGCCTGGCAGCAACGACCACTCGCGGCGGTTTATCCGATTGTCTATCTTGATTGCTTAGTTGTTCGTAGTCGCGACTCTGGTATCGTACAAAACAAGGCCGTTTATCTGGCACTGGGCGTGAACACCGAGGGCGAGAAGGAATTATTGGGGTTATGGCTGGCCCAGAATGAAGGTGCCAAGTTCTGGCTCAGCGTCATGAACGAGCTTAAAAACCGGGGTGTCACCGATATTTTCATTGCATGCTGCGATGGCCTGAAAGGGTTTCCTGAGGCCATTGAAACCGTCTATCCGAAGACGCAAATCCAGCTCTGTATCGTGCATCAAATTCGACATAGCCTGAAATTTGTAAGCTGGAAAGAACGTAAAGCAGTGGCGGCCGATTTACGGACTATCTATGCTGCAGGCACCTATCAGCAGGCCGAAGAAGCACTGGAACAATTTGCCTCAAACTGGGACAGCCAGCATCCGCAAATCAGTCAGTCATGGCGAAATAACTGGGGTAGATTGAGCGTCTTCTTTGATTATCCACCGGAGATCCGAAAAGTGATCTACACAACGAATGCGATAGAGTCATTAAATGCCAGTTTACGGCAAGTGACGAAAACACGGCGTTCATTCCCGAACGATGATGCGATCATGAAATTGCTGTATCTGGCTTTACATCAGATAGCGAAGAAATGGACAATGCCGATAAGGGATTGGAAACCGGCCATGAAGCAATTCATTATCATGTATGGTGACCGTTTACCTCAATAATCAATAAACAGCCACTTACACAGAAAATTTTACAGACTCCAATTACGCACATAATCTGTAAATTACCTGTCTGATGATAAAAATCAATGAAATGCGACATCTGTTAACGCCTTTTAGGAACTATCCAATTATAGTCTAGACAGAAACTTGATTTGATCTATAGACATACAAAAGGAGCTCAATGTGAACACTCAAGCCATCAATATCGGTATTAATGAGTCAGATCGGTTGGACATCGCGACTGGTTTATCACGTCTGTTAGCTGATAGTTATACACTTTATCTGAAAACACACTATTACCACTGGAATGTTACTGGCCCAATGTTCAATACATTACATCTAATGTTTGAAACACAGTACAACGAGTTAGCATTAGCGGTGGATTTGATCGCTGAACGCATTCGTGCCTTGGGTGTCTATGCGCCAGGAACATATAAAGAATTCGCTAAATTAACTGTGATTGCTGAGGATACAGACGTACCGAAAGCACAAGAAATGATCAAGAATCTAGTTGAAGGTCAAGAAGCGGTTGTTCGCACTGCTCGTTCGCTCTTTTCTCTTGTTGAAAAAGCAAATGACGAAGCATCCGCTGATTTGCTGACACAACGTATCCAATTGCATGAAAAAACAGCGTGGATGTTGCGTAGCTTATTAGAATAAACACGTAAAGGTCTTGTGTATCATTTGCCTGTTCTTGACTCTGTTGTTTCGACTTATATTGAGTGAAGGCGGAGAGAACAGGCATGAAAATATCCCCAGTGATAGATGGATAAATTCAATGTGGAACGAAAAATACAGCGACCCAAGATTTATTTATGGCTCAGCACCAAATGATTTTCTGAAACAATCTGTGCATCATTTAAAGCCTAGCGGAAAAATTTTATGCATCGCCGAAGGCGAAGGTCGGAATGCTGTCTGGCTGGCAGAGCTGGGTTTCAAAGTGACGGCTGTTGATGCCTCCGAAGTTGGACTGGACAAAGGGCAAACACTGGCAAAGTCAAAAGGTGTTAGGGTTGACTGGATCCATGCAGATTTACAACATTACAACCCAGGTCAACAAGCATGGGATGGCGTAGTTGCAATATTTGCTCATCTTCCACCGGAGCTGCGCTCGCAAGTACATGCAGATTGTGTGGAAAGCCTGAAAGCAGGAGGCGTATTACTACTGGAAGCCTATACTCCCGAACAGCTTAGATTTAGAACAGGTGGTCCATCAAACCCAGATTGGTTAATGACACCAGAAATGCTGGAACAGGAATTACGAGGTCTGACGTTCGAGCGGTTACAAAAAGTTGAACGACAAATCATCGAAGGTATTGGACATACAGGGACAGGTTCTGTTGTGCAAGTCATTGGTGTACGGCATCTATAACACTGCATCAGTGATATGATGGTAAAATACAATGCTACTGATGTTCTTCATACTAACTTTTTAATATGTCAGACTTTTTTGATGCCGCTGCCTTAACATGGGATACCAAATACCAGAGGGTTGCACAAGCTAAAGCCATTGCTGAAATAATAGAACGCGCACTTCCTTTAACTAAAACGACCAAAGCGCTGGAGTTCGGTTGTGGCACCGGTTTGCTGGGGTTCAATCTTATTGAAAAAGTTGGCGAACTCACTTTCAGCGATACATCCCGTGGCATGCTGTCTGAGGTAGAAAACAAGCTGAAACTGGCGGCCGGTCATTCAGCAAAAATACTAGATCTGAACGTAGCAAAAATTAGCGATGATTATGATCTGATTTTTTCTTCTATGGTGCTACATCATATAACAGATCATGACCGGACCATTGCTGAGCTCAGCCACTCGTTACACATTGGCGGCTATCTCTGTATCTGCGATTTAGATAAGGAAGACGGAACATTCCACAGTAAAGAAACCGTTCCGCACCATGGCTTCGAACGCACGGAAATTCAGCAGTTATTTCAGAATTCCGGTCTGAATGTCATTCATTCTTGTACCGGATTTGTAAACAGGAAAATCATCAACGGTCAGGAAGTTAATTTCCCTGTTTTTTTGCTTATTGGTCAGAAGGTAAACCACCGCATTAGTGATTGGTTGCCACAGCAAGACGCGATGTTTTAGCCCAATTTTCTGCATCTTGCAATGACCCCAGATTGTCCACTTTCTGATAACCATTCTGGATTAAGAGCTCTTTGGCGATCTCAGCCCGACGACCTGATCGGCAGTACAGATGCACAGTATCTTGCTTTTGGACTCCCGCTTTCTGCGCGCCCGTTACTATCTGTTGATACTCAATATTAGCTGCACCTTCTGCATGCTCAATGGTGTATTCCGCAGCAGTTCTGACATCAATCAGCCACTCTTTGGCGCTGACAGTAAAACTGCCTATTAATGCTGTCATTAATAGAAATGCTCTGAACATATTTTTATTCCTGTGTAATTGATGGGATCCCACTATCTGATATTACTTGTCAGTGAAGCTACTTCTCCGGCTCCAATATGCATACCGGCATGGAACTGACCAACGGCGGTATCCCGCAAGTTTTCACGTAACATGACAATAACATCATCACCGGTGCAATGTCCGGCATAGATAAATTGTGGTTTGAGTTTTTTCAAATACGCGATTGTCTGTTTGAGTCGCTCAGCAGAAGCATGTAATAAATGCAGGCCGCCAATAATACCGGCAATACCCGCACCATCGTTAAGCTGTCGAATATATTCGACTGTATTCACAACCCCGGAGTGACAGCAACCCAGAACAATAACCAGTCCTTGCGGGGTATTTATCCATAAAGCCTGATCGTCTGGAAGCAAATCGACAAATTGTCCGGCTTCATCAAGGTAAAATGGCCCGCCGGTATCTTCAAACAGATGTGTACGAGGAACCGAACCCGTAATGCCCATATTTTCGCTGAGCAATGAAACAAACGAAGAACAGTGCAATCGCTCTGGGTTCAACCGCTGCAATACAGCCCGAACGTTATCGGGCATACCGATACGTTTAACTGGCCGATCAGCATGACGACTGTAACGCTCAGAAAAAACAAACGGATGTGCGATAAGCTGACAACAAGTATTGGCAGCTAATATTTGCTCAACACCACCGGTATGATCATAGTGGCCGTGACTTAAAATAAGATGTGAGATCTGGGAGAAATCAACGCCCAGCGCAGCGGCATTGTGTGGTAGCGTTTCAGCGCTGCCAGTATCAAACAGGATCGTCAGTCCATCAGCCCGGATATGCAATGAAAGGCCATGTTCAGGGAGTAAACCCTCTCCAGCATGGTTATCACAAATGACGGTCAGTTTAAATTGGCAACTCACGATGGATCACTCCGCCTTTGGGTTGAATGAATTTACCTGTCGCCTTAACGCACACTTGCTTCGCTACAGACAAGGTAGCCTCTAAAAGATAGATGCCCCGCCGTTGACTGATAAGACGGCCAATGATTTGTACGGTATCACCGACCAACACGGGGGTATGGAAACGTACATTCAGCTCGGCAGTCAGTGCTTCAATACCTTTCGAAAGCAAACAGTGCGTCATCGCAGCATCCAGTAAGGTGCTGGCGATACCACCGTGCAATAAATCAGTATATCCCTGATGTTTTTTATCGACCTGATAATCTGCCGCAACTTCATTTTCGGCGATCTGATTAAAACTAAGTTGCAGTGAATGCGGATTCGTTGAGCCATCACTGCACACAACACAATGAGCATGGCTTTGCAGACATGACTGATAGGTTTTCATGCTATTCCTGCTTTCAGATCAGGAAGGACATTGCCTTCCTGAATACCACTGAATTATTCGGCAGAGAGCTCTTCGACCGCCGCCATTGCCTGTGTTCCATAAATGATTGCCGGACCACCGCCCATCAATACAGCCACATCAATTGTTTCGATTAATTCTTGCTTGGTAGCGCCAGCTTTCAGTGCTGCCGCAACATGCGCACCAATGCAACCATCACAACGGGCTGCAATGGCAATGCCAGTAGCAATCAGCTCTTTATGCTTAATGCTGACAGCACCTTCAACCATCACTGCTTTATGCAGTGCCAGAAAAGCATTCATGGTATCCGGGCTGGCTTTGCGATATGCCGAACCAAATTGACGCTGATCCTGATTAATTTCTTTGTAGCTTTTTGCCATGATGACTCCTTAGTCAGTATTCCCCGGCAAAGCCGGGGGATTACCTTATTTATAAACAGAAATGATTAATATTTTGCTGTGACCATCTGGTAGGTTTTGAATCCTCCGGTCAGATTGCGGGCTTTGAATCCATGCTGGATCAGCATTCTGCAAGCGACATGCCCCCGTAGCCCCACCTGACAGGCAACCAGAAGTTCTTTATCTTTCGGTAATTCATTTAACCGCTGACGTAATTGATCCAGCGGGATATTAATCGCATTTGGGAAGGAGCCGGATGCCTCAAGTTCAGGCGGATTACGCACATCCAGTACGATTTGATCGGCTGCACCTAACTGGAGTTCTTCCGTATGGCAAATAGCCGCATCCCCTTTTAGAATGTTGGATGCCACCATCCCCGCCTGATTCACCACATCACGGGCTGAGCCAAACGGTGGAGCATAGGTGAGTTCCAGATCTTGCAAGGTATAAACGCTCATTCGTGCTCTTTGCGCCACGGCCAGTACATCAATGCGTTTATCGACACCATCCAACCCTGCTGCCTGAGCCCCTAGAATTTCACCATCGGTAGGGTTAAACAATAATTTCAACGTGACCGGATGTGCGCCTGGGTAATAGCTGGCATGGCTTGCGGTATGAACATAAATTTTTTCATAAGGCAGTTTTAGTCGTTTCAGCGTTTTCTCATTGAGCCCCGTGCTGCCTATCGCCATATCAAACAGCTTACAAATAGATGTACCCTGTGTCCGACGATAAATTTCACGACGCCCGAGCATATTATCGGCCGCAATACGCCCTTGTCGGTTTGCTGGCCCCGCAAGTGGCACCAAAGAAGGCAAAGCAGTCATAAAATCTTCTGTTTCAACGACATCGCCTACCGCATAGATCTCTGGGTCAGACGTGCACATACGGGCATCAACTTTGATGCCGCCTCGGGCTCCCAATTCCAGACCAGCCTGATTAGCCAGCATGGTTTCTGGTTTGACACCAATTGCCAGCACAACCAGTCCGGTTTTCAGCATCTCGCCGGTGCTCAGCATCAATTCCAGCGTGTTGGTATGTTCAATTTGCTTATCATATTCCCCCGTTGCTTCTGGCTCTGCAGGTTCAATTTCCAGCTCTTTGACTGCTGTCAGCCCGGTATTCAGGCGTAAATCGACGCTATTCTCGACCAATTTCTGATGCAGCATATTGGCCATTTCCCGGTCTACCGGAGCCATTACCTGATCTGATAACTCCAGTAATGTCACCTTGATCCCGCGATGGTGTAATGCCTCAACCATTTCCAGCCCGATAAAACCACCACCAACAACCGTGGCATGTTTGGGTTTATTCAGTAGTAAGGAAGAGAGGATTTGATCCATATCCGGGATATTGCGCAAACTGAAAACATGATGGCTATTGATACCAGGAATAGGCGGTTTAACCGGCGAAGCCCCCGGACTCAGCAATAACTTATCGTAGGATTCCTGATAGATTTCCCCGGTTAAAACCCGACGCACTGTGACTTCTTTTTTATGTTTGTCGATAGCAATAACTTCATTAAATACCCGCACATCAACATTAAAGCGATGTTTAAAACTCTCCGGTGTTTGCAGCAGCAATGCTTCACGAGTCTCAATTTCACCACTGATGTGGTAAGGCAAACCACAGTTAGCAAATGAAACAAACTCACCGCGTTCTAAAACAATAATTTCGGCTGTTTCAGATAACCGACGCGCTCTGGCAGCAGCAGAGGCACCGCCAGCCACACCACCGATGATCACAATCTTTGTCATAATGAACTCCTGCAAAATCAGATATTGAATAATTTATACAATCACATTGTTGTTATTCAGGTCGGCACAGTTCACCGGCAATCACTGCTTTGCAGGTTCTGACGACAAGCCACAGCACCAAAAATGACAATACTGAAATCAGCCCCGTAAACAGCACATTGAAAAAAGGTGATGCCGTAAACAAAAACATTTTCTTCGTCGCTATCGTCAGCGCAGCAACAGGAAACGAGTAAGCCCATGAAGAGATAAAAAACGGGATCCGGATAAAACGAAGCACATTGCTAAATAACAACAAACTAAGAAACAGGGCGATGTAATAGAGGATCCGGCCAAAATTATCTAAACCACCGACCAGATTACTGTAAGAAACGAATCCGACTGACGGCGGGGCCAAAAGAATGAACAGCATTGGCGTCATGCGGGCAGGTAAAGGCTCATGAAAAAATAATCGGTACAGCACGATAGTCAGCAACGCTAACCAGAAAACAATACCGATACTAAAAAAGAACCAACTGAGCTCAGTGTAGCCAAAGTGAGTACCGCTTATCGGCACAATAATGTTACCTACCACCGGAATAAACCAGCTCGGATTAGCGTGTGATAATGTGTAATGAGTGTGATGGATCCAGCTGCTCATCACATAGAGCGTCAAACAAAATTGGATCACAGCACCACAGAGCCACAATCCGAACGCCACCTGAGTATTGGTTTGCCATGCTACAGACAGCAATAGCAAACTAATCGAGAAAGCCGGAAAAAAGTTGATCCGGACCGGATGACGCAATTCATGCAATACGGCTTTTGGATACAACCACCATTTTGCGACATAAAAAACAGCAATGATTGTCATCACGACAGAAGTAAACAGCATCAGCATAAACGACACTGATGATGGGATCCCTTGTCCTGCAACTTTCCAGGCTAGGGTTAACCCACTTAATCCCATCACGATTGAAAAAAAGGAAACAGGAAAATGCATTAATCGATTTTGTTCTGCAACGGCTTGATGATCTGTCTGGATATTGCTCATACTGACCTCAGTAAAAGAAGACAGGGGGCTCACACCACCCTGCCTGAACGGAGTTATAATTTACGTTTACTGAAATACCAGTCTGTGTAGTTATAGCCTTCGCTTTTACGTGCCTCTGCTGCCATCGTCGTTGCTGGCGGTGGAACAATGACCTCATCTCCCGGCTGCCAGTTTTCTGGTGTTGCACATATATTGTTATCTGTTGTCTGTAATGCTTTCACCAGACGGAGGATCTCAGCAACAGAACGACCATTACTCATGGGGTAATACAGCATCGCCCGCAGCACACCTTCGGGGTCGATCACAAACGTTGCTCGTACCGCAGATGTATCACTGGCACCCGGTTGAACCATGCCATAAGCACGGGCAACCGCCATATTCAGATCTGCAATGATAGGGAAATTGATTTCAACACCAAAGTTATCCTTGATACTACGCGCCCAGGCAATATGAGCATGAACACCATCAATCGATAACCCCAGTAATTCACAGTTCAGTGCTTTAAAATCACCACTTGCTTTCGCAAACCCCATGAATTCTGTTGTACAAACCGGTGTAAAATCAGCCGGATGCGAGAACAACACCAACCATTTACCTTTGTAATCGGACAAACTCAGCATGCCGTGAGTTGTTTTGGCAGTAAATGTCGGAGCCGCTTCATTTAAACGTGGCATAGCTACATTGTTTACGGTTTCAGTCATTATAAACTCCTTGGTTAGAGCAATATATTAGATCAGCCTAATAAACAGAGGTTACTTTAATTTTTGGCATATTCCAATAAAAATACAACTTTATTAAAATCAAAAATGAATGGTTTTATCTTCGCCACATTCGTCATTGTTCTTTTTTTCTTCTGATATAACTGAGTTTTCAACTGTTCTTGTTAGCAAGAAAAAGAACCCAGCCATGGCAACGGCAATGATCAACAGCGATAAAAAACCAGCAAAAACGGCGATCCAAATACTCATGAATGGCAGCAACGTCCTTTACCATGCCCACGCCCAGCAGCCAGTGCATCACCGCGGCTTTGGCAACAACGACCAGCACCATGCTGATGAGCGTGTTCATTTGAATGGCCTTTATCATCATGACCGCAGCAAGATTGATGACCTTCATGCCCTTCGTGATCACAACCACATCCACCACTGGCTTGCTTCGCTTCATAATTCAATGATTGACGCCCTTGTGACGGGCTGGTCATGTGAGTCAACTTATCAGCCTGTTCACTCACCATTTCTTTTACACTTTGGCGACCACAACTGGTCTGATATACAGAAAACTGACTTTCCAGTAATTTGCTCAGAATTCGTTCACCAATATTACGCACAATAACCCGCTGTGCATTTTCAGCTTGCAACATAGTGAGCAGGTCTTTTTTACCAGCACAATTGGCATTCAGCGCAGGGTTTGCTTTACGGGATAGCACACCACCGTTTTCATTTACAAAAACAAAGCTGTCGGCCTTCGTAAAATGGCTGGCCACGCGATCTTCCTTCATGGGAATAGCTGTAATCATCGGATATGACTCCTATATCAAAGTAACTGAGAGGTCTAATCCCGAACTGATAACTTCCTGCAAATTACAGCAACGAGTTCTGACCTGAGGTAGCCAATTACTACCGTTCCCTGACGCGACATTGCCTTTCAAACATTCACATCCAAAAATCAGGAATGGCAATAAATGGCATATGCAAACTATAGGTCTTTTATTTGGCATATGCAATAAACAAATGAATAAAATCTAACCATTGGATTAAAGACATACATCACACGCAATAGATGACCGTACAATGACTGTCGTAAAATTTCAGTTTTTAAGCCTGCAATCAGGATCAGAACAATAGCCAAACATATACAAATGATGATGGCTTAGTTGCATGCCATATTGTTCAGCAATCTCTTTTTGCCGCTGTTCGATAAAGGGATCTAAAAACTCAACTATCTTTCCGCATCGCAGACAAACCAGATGATCATGGTGATCTTTCGATTTCAATTCATAATAGGCTTTGCTACCTTCAAAATGATGGCGTTCAAGCATTCCTGCTTTTTCAAGCTGGTTGAGCACACGGTATACCGTCGCTAGACCAACATCGGCGCCATTCAGACGCAGATCTCTGAAGATATCCTCAGCGCTGAGGTGGTGCTCATTTGTGCTAGATAAATAATTAAGAACGGTCATACGCTGATTCGTTATTTTAAGCCCTGCTTTTTTGAGTTTTTTTATGCTCATGCCTCGCTCCGCAAGTTCTGATACCGCAAACAATTTCAAAAGAACCTGTATTCATTCGGCCAGATATTTGCGCGTCAGCAAATTGGCCGCAGCGATGACGATCCAGATCATCAGATACACACTAAAAATCAGCACCAGCCACTGGGGTAATTCCCAGCCCCATAAATTCCATTGGCGTTCAGAACACTCCGCCAAAGGCTTGAACCACCAAGGGAACCAGACATCCAACGGTAATAAGGAAGGGAAATCGGGGAGAAATGAACAAGTGTTGAATGGCGATGGATGAAGTAGATAATCAACATGTTTAAGTGACAACTGTAATCCTCGGTAAATACTCAACCCCCACAAAATCAGTCCACCCCAACGCCAAAATTTTTTCGCGGGATCTATCAGTGCGATCAAAGACGAACCAAATAGGCCAAGCACAATAAGACGCTCATAAATACACATCAAACAAGGGCGTAACCCCAGTCCATGCTGGAATAACAAAGCACACACTTCGAGAAATACAGCAGATGATCCCAGCAAGAGCCAGGCAGAACGCTCCCGCGTGATATGACGCAACCAGAAGATCATACTATTCTCACCTCCAATAATTTGCATATGCCATATAATAACAATTTATTGGCATATGCAATATTAATTGCGGATTTTAGATAGCAGACACCCACGCCAGTTCATATTGAACTGGTGTTTTAATCGTCAATTTGAATGAGGAAAAAATAGATTCAGTAGGCAAAAAGCCAGCCTGATAAGCGCTCAGCCAGATGTGGCATCGTAAATAATGTATCCGCCAAGAATGACCAGAAAAATACCGAAGAGTAACTTCATCGTGACCGGATCAATGCCCACAGAGAATTTTGAGCCGACCCAACTTCCTGCCACGACCATCACTGCAATGATCATGGCGGCTTTCATATCAACGGCACCTTGTCGGTAATATTCCATGACCGCTGCAATGCCAACGGGTGGCAATAAAATCGCAAGACTTGTACCGGTTGCCAGTTTCTGACTAAAGCCAAGCCCATACATCAGCGCAGGCACAATCAAAATACCCCCACCAATACCAAATAAACCCGATAAAACGCCCGCAGACAACCCTATCAGGGCTAAACCCATTAATAATAACATCTATCAATAAACCTTATTGTTCATAGGGTGATGATATCACGCGCATATCTGATCAAGATGCCGCTTACTCTCTTACACCTGCCGGATATACTGATTTCATATTGATTATGCGGTATGTAGCGTCTCGTCAATTACAAGGAAATTGCTTCGCCAAAAAGATAATGTTACGTTATAACATATCAATCATAAAACGGAATCATCATGAAAGTATTATCTTCGCTGAAAAGCGCTAAAACCCGTCATCCGGACTGTCAAATAGTCAAACGTCGAGGGAAGGTGTTTGTCATCTGTAAAACCAACCCCCGCTTCAAAGCTCGTCAGGGTTAAGGCTAAAACAATAGAGCTATATTCCCAGCAGATAAACAAACTCAGGAATATAGCCTCTCGATAAAGAGCTAAGTGCATTAAAAGCAAGCGGATATAAGTGAATAGTGTTGTTCGTTAAACTATTAATCCGATTGATGCATCATCAGTGCTTTACCGTGAACTAAACAATCAACGACTTTACAACGTGCGGCCTTAACTAAATTTGCAAGGGTCTGACGCGAAACACCCATCACGACAGCAGCATCCTGCTGAAGCATTCCTTGTAAATCAACCAGACGCAGTGCTTCAAACTCATCTGGTGCTAAGTCGATTCTTTCGAGTTCACTCATTGGAATACCGTTTGGCTTAAAACAGCTATCTGCTGGTTTACCACAAATATTCCGGGGGATCTTCGGTCGACCCATAAACTATCCTTTTATTGCATATGCAAAAAACATTAAATCACAATATATAGTAATTTAATACAATGCTTCACTCTATCTGGTGCTCGCCATGTTTCAGTAGCCCCAAACATCAATGTGTAGAACTAACTACATCAAAAATTTGCCGTGTACATCAAGTTTTTTTACTCAGGAATGCTCATTTGGCTACTTTTGAACCATAGTAAAGTTTTATATATGGAGATATTTTTTATGAAACCACTACGACTCATTTGCATTGCTCTATCGCTTGTTTTTGCTTCTCTTTTCAGTTTTTCATACGCCGCAGTTAATAGTGACCCACTCTTCATCAACATGACAACCGATGATATGCATCGCTCTGAAATGGCTATTGGTTTTGGTAAAAATCAGCTACTTAAAGGACATTCATTAGTTGTGTTTATCAATGATAAAGGTGTCATGGTTGCGTCAAAGAAAAATAAACACCATTACATGATGCAACAGCAGATGATCCTAGACATCATCAAATCGGGCGGTGTGGTTTATGCCTGCCCAAGTTGTATGAAATTCTACAAAATTGATACGGCAGACCTAGTGGAAGGCGTCAAGGTCAGTAACCCTGACCTCATGGAAGGCGAATTATTTAAACCTAACATGAAAACGCTCAGTTGGTAGTCAAGCGCATAACAAGTCTTGATGGTTGATTTCAGCACGAATCAACTTATCAAGACTTGTTCACATTGAGACGAGTTGATACATAGATAACGCATTTTTGTCCAAAAACAACTCAGAATAAAAAAAGAGTGTTCCAACAGCAAAGGGCTTTCGCCCCTTGCTCCCCCCCCAGAAAAAATTATGGCCTACAACTGCTTCTTGGCATCCACCATCTTTTTGATCTCTATTCCCAACTGGATAGAACCGATAATAACGGGTAAATATTTATTGGCGGTCTCTGCTTGTTGTTGCCATTTTGGGTGCTGAGCCAATACATCCACTGCGGATGTCAGAATTTTCTTGATCGTCATTTTAATGATTTCCTCTTCGTGTTCGTTCCTGCCACCACGGTGTGTTTTAGGGTTTAAATCACCTTTAATACACCACGCAACAAACTGTTCATCTGAAGAAAACGGATGCGCTGTCATCTTACTCATCTGCCCAAATGCTCTGTCTAAACTTTCCGGCCTCGCATACGGGCGGAACGGATAATTGCGGATAAAGCATCCTTTCTGCTTACAAAAATAGTCCATATTTTCAACAAGAATTGAACGAGTACCTTTGCTATCAAAATAAATAACATTGCCTTCTCCTGCGTAAATACCATGCTGTGGAACATCACCCAGATAGGTAATGATGTGGTCTGCGATCTCCATGAGATAGCCTCCTGATTGCGGCATAAAAAGCCCCTACAGGGCCGCCTGATGTGTTGAATGATTATTGTGTTCGGGTGCCCAGCTTTTCAGTCAGCTTGGTTGAACGGGTTTGCGTGCGGACGTTAGTTGCTGGAGACTGTTGTATCGGTTGGGTTGTCTCAGTGGGTGATTCTTCTGGATAGAACTCTTCCATGACTAGCGGTATCTCCTCCTCCGAGTCTTCGAACTGGCCGTTTTGCAGTAATTGTCGGGCGGTGTGCTCCAACTCAACCATGCCTAAACCCGCTTCTAAATCTGACTCAGCAGCGTCTTTGGCTTGGCTGATGGTACTGGCAAGTTCAGCGCCATCTCGCAAAGTCAGGTCTACGTAATACACGGGTGTTTGATACGACAGCGTGGTGGTCTTGGCACGCAGTTTTAGTAACAACGGCAGATAACGCGTATTACCGCCGCTTAGTGCCTGAAAGTATTGCAGACGGGCCGCTAAGGTTCGCACCGAGTTATAACCGGTTGTTCGGAAGATGAAACTGCCTAACTCATCACCTTGGCCATCAACCTGCACATTCAATCGACCATAGAGCTTGCAGCCATGTTCGCGCGCATACGAGCAAAACTGCGGGCTCGCACAAGGCTGTTCTTCTGTGCCACCGGCTGTACTCACTCGTCGGGCTTTTTCACCATCGCCAACACACAGTGGTCGTCCGGTTTGTCGGTCAAACGCACTGTATTCCGCCCGCAGGTTTAAGTCGGTGTCGTTGAATAACATCCGTACCGGTATCGCGCGAATTTTTTGATTCGGCGCTGATTCTGCCAGTTTCTGATGCAGTGGATGGAGTAACCATTCCCCCTTGTTTTTGATTTGTGTGGTTAAGGTAAAACTATCGTCTTTCTCCGGTAGCCATTTATCGTTCTTACAGACCAAACGGCCAATGGAAATACGCCCGATGACAGGCGGGGTAATTGCCAGTCCTTTAATCATACGGACTCCTAATGTGGGTTAATGAGAGGGATGTGCGGTGGTTTGAATGGTAAAGCGGCGTGAGCCAGGAACGGGTTTGCAGTATTGTTGGATCAACTCAGGGTGTTCCTGACTGATTTTATCGACATCTGCCACTAACCGGTCTTTGGCTTTGCGCCAAGTCACTTTGCCTTGTTGGAATAACGCTGCTGTACACGTACCTAACGCCACTTGAATGCGTTGTTTGATTTCAGACTCTTTGCGCTCGGTTGCTTCCTTCTGTTCACGTAAATTGAGTAATTCCGCAAACAGTTGGTTGTATTCCGGCGACTCAGATAAATCGAGCGTTTGGCCGTTATCCGCAGGAAACAGGGATAACAGTGCTTTACCGGCATCATCAGAGCCATCGGGCTCAGGTTGTCGGTTGTCTTGCACACAAGCCCAGAACTGCGACTCCCGCTCGATTAAATCCGCAATCTTGTCATCATCGCGGTCAATGCGATAAATTCGAAAATCCTGCCCCCCAATCAACACCGCTACATCGGCCCACGCATGACCCGTTACAGCCAATTGATGTAATACCTGACATTGGTAAGCAATCGGTATCCCATCTTCCCATTGTGGTGCGGAGTGATAACCCGCCGTTTTAATCTCCAATATCCCGCAATCCGCTTTTCCCACCACTTCGCGATCAAGGTTCGCTAGCATGAACGGGTAGTCCGGATGCTGAAGCACCGCATTGACGCGCCGCACACGTCTACCTGTTCTGGAGGCATACACTTTGGCTAATACCGGTTCTAACACCGTTCCCCAAATTACGGCTTCCTTCTCGGATAAATCCACGGCTGGCTTACGATTGGTTTTCTCAAGCCACAGCGATAACGGGCTTTTATACGGTGATAGGCCTACGGCTACCGCTGCATCAGAGGAGCCAATCCCTTGCGCTCTGATTTTTAACCATGCTTCACGGCCTAAATCAGTGGTTGAGGCCAATCGAATGGCTTGGTAATAACGTGCTTTCATAGAAACTCCAGATATGAAAAACCCCGAGGGCAAGACCGCTCGGGGTTACTGAATGAATGGAAAGGATGAAGAAATAAATCAGTGAATGAGCGTTAACGCCTGTTCTAACGCTTTGTTTTTCAGTTGTGCACCCTGACCAAACCAAGCTGAATCAAGGCGATTGTCTTGATTACGTGCTCGGCGATGGTGGTCGACATATTCCGTGACCGCATTCAGTAACCCCCACGCCGTACCACTGGCAGCCGAGTAATCTGACCCCATGCCGTCACCCAGATACAAACCATTTACTTTCTGGAAGATTTTGGAATCGGCATTGGCTTCGCTGTACTCCGGTTCATTCAACACAATACGCAAATACTGGTCTGCTTCCTCGGGTGATACAGTGCGTTGGCCCAACTGCTTGAGATTGCGCATAAACGCATCCCAATTAGAAAAGCCCAGCCCTAATGATTCTTTCACCTGCATTGGGTCAAACTTAGTGGAGTGCGGTACTTTCACGGCACCAGAGCTATCACGCGTTGCCATCTGTAAGGTGTTATTACACACCACACGCACAGAGGTGAATTGCGCGGTCGTGCACAACGTACCGTCACAACTGGTCGCTAATAACAGATAGGCTTTAATGCGGTCGTTCCCCTTAATACGTGCCTCATGGCCCGTTTTCGCTAACGCCCAGAGTTTACGCCCGCCTTTTAATACCCCTGCTGTTTCTAATTCAAAACCTCCGACAGATACCAAGTCTTTATAAAAGTTCAGCACTTCATGCGGCTGCACGACTTTATAACGATTGGAGACCACCGATAATGGTTCTAATGAATCAGAGCGATAAAGTACCTTTGCATCGGAATGAGAACGAATATTTAACGCAGCACTGTCTGCATTAAATAAAACGTCAGACTGTTGAATAGACCAATCCATACCAGCCTCTTTAAGCCAGACATTGATCGGCTGTTGTTCGGTGAGTTGATTACCTAACCCGTGCCATGGTGTTGCACCGGTATAAGCCATCGATGAGATTTCGTGAGCCATAGCGAATTCCTTTAGAGCAATAGTATTAGATTGTGTGACAGATCATTTTCGTAATATATGTCTAAAGTTTTTTCGAAATGAAATGTTGGTTTTAACGTACCGTTACTATCTATGGCAATAGCTAATCAAAAGAGATACGAGATCCGATAAGAATCAGAGTAATGAGCATATATCAGCAGACATAAAACTATGTGGAAACCTAAGAGTGATTAGCTTTTTGCTACCTAGAATGGCTAAAGTTACCAATACGGGGATCGTATTTTAAGTTATTGATATATAGATTAATTCAACTAATTTCTTCAGGAAATTCTACTAATTTTATTTGATCAAATTTTGTGTGTGGTTGATTTTATTAACGAAGTTTGGCAATCACGGTAGTGTTGTTCTTTCTTGTCTCATCGCAGCTAGTCTTGTGCTGTCATTCCATTTTTGAAGCACATGCTTTGAGGTCATTTTGTCTACAGAGTTTGTTCCTAAAATCATAAATCAACAGCTGGCATATGGTGTTATGAGGAGCTTTAGTCCACAAATCTAGTCGACTCTTAATATAGATTTTGATGATTCAATCAGAGCTTTAGATATTAGCGGTCATAAAACGGCAAAAATGGCTGAGACACTGAGATGGGGTTCTAAGAGAATGTGCATATCAAGACGATGTTAAGCGGAGTGCTGATTATGAGCGTTAAAATTATTCGACGGAAAGAACTTTTGGAGATGATAAAACTCTGTCCATCAACTATATACGACAAGATGAACCCTAATTCCCCCCGATATGACGCAAGCTTTCCTAAGCGTGTGCATCTTGGCATTAAAAGCGTTGGTTGGCTAGAACATGAGATCATAGCATGGATCAATTCAAAACAGGAGTGTGATCGTGGTAACTAGTTTTTTCGCATTTGTTTTTATTTGGGTGACGGATGTTCCAGATATTATTGATCAAAATCTCCGTATTGTCTGTTGATATTGACAATGGAGTCAGCGATCCAGTTCTGGTTTTAAATGTTATATATATGTTTTTAATTATCCTTGTATAGGTAGGTATCTAACGCTTAATACATACACTTAGTCTATGTGGTATACATATAGCATGTTTAATGTTCGTATTGCTATCAATAAAGCTATGACTACATAAGGGAGTATACAATTGTTGATAGTGTGCAAGTTAATAAACGTTCAATTACTGATGAGATCGAATAGATTGCAATTGTCATTTTATTTTAGGGGTAAGTTGTGAGCAGATATAGCACTCAGCGTATGGATGATGAATCTTTTGAAGTGATGAGGGATGGGTTTTTATTTCAAAAACCTTTATTAGAAAATGATTTTTATCATGTCGGCATTTTAAATGAAAATATGGTTTATGATGACATGGGGTTTGATGTTTCTGGCTGTAATTCTATCTGGAAGTTTTTGAATTCATCGATTGGCAAAAATAAGTTTCCAGAAATATTGGAAGGCCGAGTAAATCGTAAAGGGGTATATATATTGAGTTCATTTGGTGAGAAACTCAATAGTCTTGCTACGCTGGTGATGTCATTAAGAGTCTTTAGGCAGTATTATCGATTGCATCCTAAGTTTGAAGTATTCTTCTTGTTTGTTGATTCAAACAATTTGATTGAACTTATCGATGCTGCAACGATAACTGGAGACACAAAGAAACTTGATTCATTACTGGACGGCTTTCATAAGCAGCTAAAGTCAAGTGCGCAGTTAAATGATGAACGTAACTTTTTTAAAGGACCAGAGAAAAACACCAAATTGCTTCATAGCTATGTGAATTCACTATTTAAAACTAATGCCAGACTTCTTGTGGTGAGAGTTGACCTTTCCTACAAGAGTAAATTTAGTAAATTAATAATGCCTGATGAAATCATGGAGCATAGAAAAATGCTTATTATTAAGAATAAAAACAATCCATTGACTAAGGATTGGAAAGGTTATGCATGGCGGTTAGAGTATGGAAAAGAAACAGGATTCCATTTCCATTTTGTAGTATTTATGGATGGTTCGAAATTCAAAAGTGATGTTGTTGCTGCAGGGAAAATAGGCCAGCGATGGGATGTAATAACTGGAGGGAGAGGACGCTTTTATAATTGCGGCTTGGATAAAACGAAGTATCGTTACGTGGGGGTTGGGCTTGTAGATTATCATGACACTGAAAAGCGTAAGAACATGATGAAAGCCTTATCATATTTAACCAAAGCAGAAAAGCTTGCTAAGTTAAAAATAGATAAAGTGAAAACATTTGGTCGAGGGAAAATCATAAAAAGAATAAATAAATTAGGACGACCACGTAAAAAGTGTAATGCGGAGATACCGATAAGCCTAATTCGCTAGTATGGATGCTTTACTCGTTCTACCTTTTTCGACATGGTTGATTCATTTTGTAATTTTTAAGGGGAATTCTTGCTGATTGGCTTTATAATCAGCCTAACCTTTCGAGATTAGGCTGATGTAAATGAAAGAAAAAAATGATAATAGTGATAATTTAAGCAACATTGACAAAAGATATGAACTATTGCATGCAGCAAGAGAATACTCTTTTGATTCATTTTTGACTGATGTGGATTACAAGAAACCGATTCTTCTAAATGAAATAAAACGTACTGTTAGATTACACGCTACGGAGCAGAACTTGCGGGTTTATTTCTCTCTCCTTGCTTTAATTGATACTTTTAAAGTCATGTTAAATACAGTTCATGGAAATGATAGAGTTGTTTTTGGCGATATCGACGACGTAGATATTATAGATCTTATTGAAACTGATAGTGATGAGGAACTCATAATAAATGCAAGTACGGAGATTGGTCATTTGTTCTTATCTATTGTTTTTCATGCTGCTGCTATCCGTGAGGGTTTTCCTGATTATATTCTACATCCATATGTGCAAATTGTTTTGGATGAAAAAATTGATCAGGTAGTTGCATCAATAGAGCAAAACATGACAATAAGAGTAAATTACTTTAAATTCCTGCCTGAAATCGAAAGAAAATATTTTATTGATGATTTCATTATTAAAGCCAAAAGTGTTGCTGGTGAAGTTAATAACTTGTTTTTTTGTTTCATTGATAAATTAAATAGTTCTGCCGTTAAAAACAAAAAAGATGTTTTTGACAAAAAAGGTGATAGAAGTGCAGGAAATTTAGATGATTTTATTGGTTGTGTAAAAACTTCTAAAGATGATATTCATTTCGTTTTTAGGTTGTCACTTGCTTTTTCAGATTGTTTTAAATATGCATTGAGATATGAAGGTAATTCTGTGCTTGCAGATATCTTTAATAGGTCGTTATCCGATTTTAATGTTGAAATAAGAAGAAGAGGGAATTCTTTTAAATATGCCAAAGTGTTCCATGTATTGAAATCATCAAAAGGATTTGGATTATATACAGATAGCTATTTTGTTATATCCTACAATGGTAATGGAATTCCATTTGCTAAAGAACAAGTGGCATTATGGTGTGCATCTAATAGCATCTTTTCAGATTTCTTTAAAGATAAATCACAGTGTAGGGGTTTTAAAAAAATATCAGATTATTTTAACTGGCTTACTTCTAAAGGGGTAAATTTGGATGCGTTTTTGAAGGATATTAAGTGTTTTTACAAAAACAAAACAAAAAATATGTCTACGAAAGAATTAGCTGGAATATTTTCTATTGAAAACATTAAAGATAAAAAAGCATTTATGCTGTTACAACAGAACTTTGAAATATGTGCGTTTATTGATAATGTAAAATCGATGTGGTCTGGCATTATTGCAGACAATATGCGGTCAAAGTTGATGTTGCATGAAGAGTCTGAAAATGTTCATTCCAGATGTTCAGGTGTAGTATTGGTTCGGGATGTATTTAAAGTTAAAAATGGTACTGTGGAAAGTTTAACTCAGGATTTCACGTGGAAACCAAAACGTGAAATTACTGGTTTGAAGAAAAAAAAAGATAAGGCTGCTTATTATTTAATGGTCAAATTGTTATATTTGCAACCATTTTTTAGAGATAAAGCTAAATCACGAAATGCTTATGTAAATAGCATCAAGAGTTTTACTTCGACAGAGGATCTATTTGGTGCAACTACAAAGAGACTTATTGCTGAATTGAAATTTTTGAAGCTAAATCTTAAAGTTGGCAATAAACAGTTGGATGAAATTCGGATTGTTAACTACAAAAAACCAAAAAAAACTCAAGAATCAAAGGCCATTTAAAATGGCCTTTGATTCTTTCTTATTTTCCATCCAATTCGTTATCTAATTTTTTTTCTTGTCCTTGTGGGAAGTGGCTTCTGATTACATGCTCATCAACTGAATCTGCAAAGGTATAACAGAACTTTGTCTTGTCTGAAGTTAAGCTGGCAGACAAAATAGGCAATTTAAAGCTATGTTCAATTATGAGAAGAAGCTTCGAGTGTTTCAATGGTTCAACGAACAGCATCATTGGTTTCTGACTCAGACTAAATTCTATATATTTCCCGTACTTTTCCATCAGCTATACCCTTAAATTCGATTAGGGTATTATTACCATATAGAATTCATTCGAATCAATATCTTAGTTATTGATCGATACTAAATTCGGAATATCACTAGTATCGATGAGTTTGCGGAGTATCTACCTGCTTGTCTGTCTTTACCCTCGTCATTCGTTCATTTGTCTCTATATACAGCAGTAAGGGACTTAGTCGCGTTAACATCGAGAAAATCTGCCGTAACTAATGCCTATTTTTCATTCCCTTAAAAGTTAGTCCAGCTACAACTTGCTAGATTGGGGTTCGTTTGGAGTCAAAACAATGAGTTCTATGAACCTATCGTCTCTAGTCTCATGCGTTACTTATTGATGTTCTCTGTATTCTTTGTCATGTAGAATTCATGGCATTCAAAATGAGCAAAATCATCAAGATGTCTTATCTATCAGTAGCTGATCTCTTTTCATTAAAGTCTAGTATTTTTTCAGCATTAAACGACATATCAGACCAATCAAGTAAACTCGTTCTTGTTTCTTGTAATGAGATCTGCGAACTCGATTCAGATACTCCTACTTTTTTTCTCTCTGAGATAATCAGTGAAAAACTTCTTCCATTATCTCAAGTCAAAAGAACATCTGCAGTTGAGGATATAGTAATAAATCTTATTGATTCCATATCTTCCAGTTGTGTGATTCTAAAACGAATACATGTTCTATTTGAGCCAAGTCTTGAAATTGATCCTTTGAAGCTATTGATCGGACTTGCTAAACATAAGCAATTGATTGTCTTCTGGCCTGGGGCTTGTACGCCGGAAGGATTAAGCTTTTCAAATCCAGGTAGACAGGATTACCACTTTTACTCTGTAAATGATTTAAACAGCGTACCAATCATCCAGTTGATTGAGCATGGAGAATAAAATGAAGAAATACGGAGATCTCATTCAGTTCGAGCCCGTCACCACAATCATCAAGCTCAAAGAGTCTGCAGAGCAGCATAAAGCACAGCAGTTGGTAGCGTCTTATGTGATTTCGGACAAAATGTCGCAAAAGCTGGCGGACATCATCATTCCACAGCTGCAGTTTGAAGAGTCCGTTGATAACAAGTCTCTCTGGGTGGTCGGTAACTACGGTTCAGGTAAATCACATTTGATGTCGGTGATCTCGGCTGTCGCCGAGTTTCCAGAACTGGCCCAATTCATCACTAATGACAAGGTTCGCGAAGCCGCGAACAAGATTGCTGGCAAGTTCAAAGTCATCCGCTTTGAAGTCGGTGCAAGCAAAAAAGCCTTTGCCGATATTGTCACAGACAACCTGACATCAGGCCTGGCCGAGATGGGGATCGACTACCAATTCCCGGCTATGGATGAAATCTCATCCAATCATAAACCCTACTTTGAAGAGATGATGGCGCTGTTTCACGAACGCTATCCCGACCAAGGTTTACTGCTGATCTGTGACGAAATCCTCGATTACCTGCGCTCTCGTAATCAGCAGCAACTGCCGTTGGATATGGCGATGATGCGTGTCATGGGTGAAGTGATCGATGGTACCCGTTTCCGTTTCATCTGTGGTGTGCAAGAAGCTATCTTCGATAGCACGCAGCTGGCATTCGCCACCCAAGAGGTTAAACGCATCCGTGACCGGGCCGAACAGGTACTGATCACTCGCGACGATATCAAATATGTCGTCGCAGAACGTCTGCTCAAAAAAGACGCCCAGCAACTACATTGGATCCGCGAGTACCTGCAGCAATTCACTCCTTGTTTTGATCGCATGAACGAACGCCTCGACGAGTTTGTGCGCATGTTCCCAGTGCACCCTGATTACATCAATACCTTCGAGCGCGTGCGAGGCGCAGGTATCGAGCAACGCCAGGTACTGCGTAGCCTGTCGCGGCAGATGCAAGCCCTGATGGAACAGGTGGTGCCTACCGATAAGCCAGGTGTGTTTTCTTACGATACCTACTGGGATGAGCTCAGAAACGATCCTAGTGCTAAAACCAATCCGGATATAGGGAAAGTAATTGATGTTGGTGAGACATTATTTACTCGTATAGAACAAAGCTACCCAATAAAACATGAAGTTGATTTTGCTAAGCGATTAGTAGCTGGCTTGGCAATTCATCGTCTATCCGTTGGTAATATCTATAATGAAATGGGCGCAACAGCTGCCGAACTGCGTGATTCACTTTGTCTATATTTACCTGGTATAGAACAATTGCCAGGTGATACAAGTAATAATCTGGAAACTCAAATCGTTGCAATATTGAGTAAGATTCGAAAAACCGTCAATGGTCAGTTTTTTTCGAAAAACAAAGCTAACGATCAGTTTTTTTTAGACCTAGATAAAGTCGAGGATTACGACGCATTCATTGAAGGCAAGGTGCCATTATTGACAGATGACAGTCGCAATAATGCTTATCGTGTTGCCATGCTCGATATTCTTGGTGAACCCAGTCGACAACATACCAACACTCAGATGTGGGAACATCAACTAAAATGGCAAGACCGCAACGTTAACCGTCCAGGTTGGTTATTTCTTGGCTCACCCAATGAACGCGAGACAGCCAAACCACCGCTAGATTATTACATGTACTTTATTCAGCCCTATAACCCGCCCAAGCTGAAAAAAGAGTTTATCCGTAGCGATGAAGTGCTGTTTATTCTGCAAAATGCTGATGCCGAATTTGATCGTTGTCTGAATTACTACGCGGCAGCTATCGACTTGCACGCATCTACCACGGGCAATGCCAAGAATGTATATAAACTCAAGGCAGATAGTTATCTCAAAGAGATGCTCGTTTGGTTAAAGGAACACTTCAAAGATGCTTACATTGCCCAATATCACGGGCAAAACAAGCCGATGATGGATTGGCTAAAAGGCACTTCGGTGCGCAACATCTCCGGACTCGGTGATAGCCAAATTGGCAGTCTCAAAGATATCTTCGAAGCCGTTGCCAGCCACATTTTGGCCAACCACTTTGAAGAGTTAGCACCTGAGTACCCCACCTTTAGTCAATGGATAACCTACGAGAACATCGAAAGTGCAGCCAAGGATGCATTAAGTGTGGTCTCCGGTGGGGCAGCAACCAAGCGCGCCAATGCCGTGCTCGATGCACTGGAATTACTCGATGGCGATAAAATCGCTCCGCTGAAATCGCGCTATGCCCAAGCCGTTTTGGCTGTCTTGCAAGGCAAACAACAAGGACAAGTGGTCAATCAGGCCGAGTTGCTGGTGGCCATCAATTCCCGCCTCTACTTTAAGCCCGATAGCTTCCGCCTAGAGCCCGAATGGCTTCTGGTGCTGATCGCCTGTTTGGTTTACAGCGGTGAGCTCGAGTTGGTGGTGGTCGGCCATACCCTGACCGCCAGCGATGTGGTTAAGTTCAAGTCCATCGCCTTTGATGTGCTCAGAGACTTTAAACATATCCAGGCGCCCAAGGATTTTAATATCACTGCCTTAAAAGCTCTTCTGACTTTGCTGGAGATGAACGATGGTCTGGCCACCTCAATCCAGCAAGGTAATGAAGACGTGGTGCGTGAAATGCTAAAACGCATCGAGGCGCTGATAAACGAGCTGGTCAAGGGGCAGCAGAGTGTGAAAGAACGTTTGCCACTATGGGGGCAATCGGTTCTGGAAGAGAGTGATGAGCAGACGCTCTCTTCTCAACTGAACGAGCTGAAGAACTTTTTGGAAATCATTGCGCGCTACGACAAACCCGGCAAGCTGAAAAACCTTAAAGTGACCGCGGCCGAAATCGCCACATACCAACAGAGGCTACAGGCATGGCAAAACTTTGTGCAGCTCAAAACCGTAGTGAGCGATCTGACCCCGCTATGCGTTTACCTCAAAGAGGCGCAACTGGTACTGCCTGAATCACATGCTTGGCAGGAGCAAGTCAAACAGGCGCGTGATGTCCTACGACAAGGCCTAGCCAATCCGTCGCAGCGAGGTGATGACAGCTTTAAGGCCTCGCAACTCAGCGCGTTGACGACACTCAAAACCGAGTATGCCAAACACTATGTTGAACTCTATATGCGAGCGCATCTCGACAGCCAAGAAGAGAAGACCAAAGCCAAGTTGTTGAATGATGAACGTTTGGCTGAATTGGAGATCTTAAGCGGTATCAGCTTGCTTCCTACCCAACAATTGGTTGATTGGCGTAAGGCGGCGGCACAATTGCAAGCTGCCAAATCTATCGATACCAAGCAGCTGGCGATGAATGCCAACCCAATGGAGTTCAATGCTCGCCAAGAGAGCGCCAAAGCTCCAGCCAGCGAACAATTAAAGAGTCTGGAGCAGCGGCTCGATAGTCTGCAGAGTGATTGGCTCAGTAACCTGATGAGCTTGCTGGATGACCCCTTTATTAATCTGGGCCTACTCAAGGCTGAACAGGCACAATTAATTCGTGATTTTATTCAGCAAGGCCAACTACCGGACCCACTGGATTCCGCCTTTGTTCAGGCGGTTAATCAGGTTCTCGCTGGATTGGAAGAGGTGCGAGTAAGCGCCGCAGAACTCGTGAATGCACTCGGTCAGGGTCTACCTCAGGGGCGAGATGAAATAGCTGATCGCTTTAATCGCCTGCTCAACAAACTCTGTCAGGGCAAGGATATTGCGAAAGTTCGCATCATCATCGATTAATTAAACATCGCGGGTGCAGTATAAACTGCACCCGCCATAGGAAGCACCATGCAACAAGAGAGCTTATATTCCAGTGATAACCCACAACAGGATCAGGCTACAGGCCCTGTGACCTGCTTGGGTAAAACCTTTGTCAACGATCAGGCTCGTCGTGACTATTTTTTAGCCTTGCTGGCAGAAAAACTAAAGGATCCAGAATTTAGAAAAATTGAAGGGTTTCCCATCGGTAGTGATGAGGATATTTTAAACCTTAGCGATCCGCCTTATTACACGGCTTGCCCTAATCCTTGGATTGGTGACTTTGTTGCGGAATGGGAAGCTCAAAAACCTGCCTCTGATGAGGAATATCATCGTGAGCCGTTCGCTGCAGATGTCAGTGAAGGGAAAAATGATCCTATTTATAACGCCCATTCTTATCACACCAAGGTGCCGCATAAAGCAATAATGCATTATATCCTACATTACACCAATCCTGGGGATATTGTCTTTGATGGCTTCTGTGGAACGGGTATGACCGGTATTGCGGCTCAGATGTGCGGGGATCGAGAAGTTGTTATTTCTCTTGGCTATCAAGTAAAGCCAAATGGGATTATTTTGCAGGAAGAAACTGATGAGGATGGTAAAAAGGTTTGGAGACCATTTTCAAAGCTTGGAGAGAGAAAGGCTGTATTGAACGACTTATCACCTGCGGCGACTTTTATCTCATCATCACTAAACGGATGTATTACGACTGGTGAGTTCAATGTTGATGTCGAAAAAGCAATACTAGATGTTGAATCAAATATTGGTTGGATGTATCAAACTTACCATAGCGATGGAGAAACTATAGGTGAGATCGCATATACGATTTGGAGTGACGTACTCATTTGCCCTAATTGCGGGTCAGATATAGTATTTTGGGATGAGGCTGTCGATAAAAAGGCTCTAAAGGTTCTATCTGAATTTAATTGCTATCACTGTGGAACATCGTTAAAAAAAAGTGATTGTCCAAAAAAAATAGTGTCATCTTTTGATGAGATTATTGGCGATACGGTTTTACAAATAAAACAGGAGCCAGTTTTAATTGAATATTACATAGGGAGTCGAAAATATACTAAAAAACCAGATATGGTTGATTTTGAAAGAATTAGAAAGATTGAAAATGAACCTATTACAGAATGGGTGCCATTTTTTAAAATGCCAGTAGGTGAGCGTTATTTAAAGGATAGCTTTCATTTAATTGGCTATAGCCATGTTCATCATTTTTTCAAAAAAAGTTCAATGATTTCTATCTCTTTATTACGAAATCATTTTTTGAAAAATCATTCCAGATCTGGAATGTTTTCACTCAACTCCATTACGGGTCGTTTAGTTTCAAATATTGTGGGCTATCAATTAGGTAAGCGTGGAAATGTCCCTATGTCAGGGACTTTGTATGTTCCTTCATTAATCGCTGAAGCAAACCCATTTCGTGCGATTCAATCAAAAATAAAATCATTTAAAACTGTCTTAAACCAAAAACATCATTCCATTTGTAATACTGGTTCATCCTCAAGTCTTGTTAACATTCCAGATAATTCAATCGATTATATTTTTACTGACCCTCCTTTTGGTAACAATCTAAGTTACAGTGAATTAAATGTTTTGAGCGAAGCATGGTTAAACATCCTAACCAACGATGAGCCTGAAGCAATTATAGATAGAGGAAGAAAGAAAGATGCTTTTGATTATCACTTGTTGCTAAGTTCCTGCATCAATGAATTCTACCGCGTGATAAAGCCAAATGGGTGGATAACTGTTGAATTTCATAATTCAAAAAATAGTATATGGAATATCATACAACAAAGCCTAGGTGAAGCTGGTTTCGTTGTGGCAGATGTTAGAACACTAGATAAAAAAGGTGAGACATATAAGCAGTCACAGCAGGGGCTTGTAAAAGCTGATTTAATTATCAGTGCTTACAAACCAAGTAATGACTTATTAGATCAATTTAAATTAACTGGTGGCACTGAAGAAGGAGCTTGGAATTTCATCAAAAATCATCTCGCACAGCTCCCCGTCTTTGTTAAAACTAACAACAAACCTGAAATCATTCTCGAAAGACAATTTTTTATGCTTTTTGATAGGATGGTGGCATTTCATGTGCAGCATGGAATAACGGTTCCTCTTTCTGCAAATGATTTTCGGGCAGGGCTGCAACAGCGTTTTTCTGAAAGAGATGGGATGTATTTCTTAGTTGACCAACTAGTTGATTACGATAAAAAAAGATCAATATATGGTGAATTAACACAAACGTGTTTATTAGTGACAGATGAAGTGACAGCTATCAAATGGCTTAGGGCTGCTATTAAAGATAAACCTCAGTCTATTTCAGATTTGCAACCTCAATTTTTAAAAGAAATTGCAGGGTGGAATAAAAACGAGATTTCGTTAGAGCTTTCCTCTTTGCTTGAACAAAATTTTCTCTGCTACGACAGCAAAGGTCTAGTGCCAGATCAGATTCATAGCTATCTCTCTAGTAACTGGAAAGAACTACGCAACTTACCCAAGGATGATCCGAACTTAATTGCTAAGGCACATGATCGTTGGTATATACCGGATCCAAATAAAGCTCATGACCTAGAAAAATTGCGCGAAAAGTTACTGCTTAAAGAGTTTGATGAATACAAGGCCGCTAAGAAAAAGCTCAAAGTGTTCCGCATTGAAGCTGTACGTGCGGGCTTTAAGAAACTTTGGGAACAGCAGGAGTTTGCCGCATTAATCGCCGTTGCTGATAAATTGCCAAGTAATGTGTTGGAAGAAGATCCTGTACTGCTGATGTACTACGACCAGGCGGTCACCTTGAGCCAGGTCGATGCCGACGATGAGTGGTAATGCGCCATGTGGCAGGTAGGAGACTGGGCCTGGAGTCAGGCCCATCAACAATATGTCAAAGTTATCGAAACCGCTGGCCTCTGGGGCCAGCAGTTTTATCGCGTCTGGTTGCAGCAACAAGATGTGGTGCTTAAGGTTCCCGCTGTCGATCTCAGCTCGCGGCCCGCACAGCCAGTGGTGACGGCGGAGGCATTCTGCTATTTGGCCACCGCCGCCAAAATTGCCAACGCTCAGCAAGAAGACACTTTGCTAGCCCCGATTGAATCAAATGTGATCCCGCTACCGCACCAGCTCAAGGCACTCACCAAAGCGATGAGTAAAAAACAGGTGCGTTATCTGTTTGCCGATGAAGTGGGCCTGGGGAAAACCATCGAAGCCGGGCTGGTGATGCGTGAGTTGAAATTGCGAGGCTTGGCCAAGCGTATTCTGGTCTGTGCGCCGAAAGGGCTGGTTAGTCAGTGGGTCAGCGAAATGCAGACCCACTTTAATGAGACCTTTCAGCTGCTGCTGCCCGGTGAGCAAAAACCGCAACACGAGCTGGAGAATATCTGGTCGCGCCATGATCAGGTGGTCTGCCCAGTTGACAGTATCAAGCCCATCGAAAGCCGCAAAGGCTGGTCGCTCAAACAGCTCAATGAATACAACAAGCTGCGGTTTGATGATCTGTTGGCCGCAGGCTGGGATCTGATCGTTATCGATGAAGCACATCGGCTCGGCGGCAGTACCGACCAGGTCGCCCGCTATAAGCTGGGCCAGGGTCTGGCCGAAGCCGCCCCCTACCTGCTGCTGCTTTCTGCAACCCCCCATCAAGGCAAAAGCGATGCCTTCTATCGCCTGATGGCACTTCTGGATGCCGAGGCCTTCCCGGATGTCGGCTCTGTGACCCAAGAGCGGGTTCAGCTATTTGTGGTCCGCACAGAAAAACGGATCGCCATCGATGGCGAAGGTAAACCGCTGTTTAACCCTCGACAGACCGAACTGGTTGCCGTGGCATGGCAAGATCAGCATGCCTTACAACGTCATCTCTACGAAGAGGTGACCGAGTACATTAAGGAGGGTTACAACCAGGCTCGAGCCAAACAGCAAAATGCCATTGGTTTTTTAATGATTCTGATGCAGCGCTTGGTGAGCTCAAGCAGTGCGGCCATCGCCCGCACACTCGCGCGTCGGCTCAATGTGCTCGAGAACAAGCGAGTTGAAGAGGAGTTGCCCCTGGCCTTTACCGATGAATGGGCTGATCTCGACGGTCAGGCCCAGTTAGATGAGTTATTAGCTCAGTGCCAGGCCTCGTTAGAGAATGAGAAAAGTGAGGTTCGGCGCCTACTGGCGTTAGCGGAGCAGTGCGTCAGTGCCGAAAATGATGCCAAAGCCGAAGCGCTGTTCGATTGGTTATACCGGCTCCAGCAAGAAGAGGGTAACCCACATCTGAAAATGCTGGTGTTTACCGAGTTTGTTCCGACCCAAGAGATGCTGGCTCAGTTCTTTATAGAACGAGGGATCAGTGTGGTCTGTCTCAACGGCTCCATGGATCTAGCAGAGCGCAAAAAAGTGCAAGCCGCCTTTGCCGGTGACATCCGCATTCTGATCTCCACCGATGCCGGTGGCGAAGGTCTGAACCTGCAGTTCTGCCATGTGATTGTGAATTACGATATGCCTTGGAATCCAATGCGCATGGAACAGCGTATTGGCCGTGTCGACCGTATCGGGCAACGACATATCGTTCGTGCCCTGAACTTCGTGCTCGAAGATACCGTGGAGCACAGGGTTCGTGAAGTTCTCGAAACCAAGTTGCAGATCATCTTGGATGAGTTTGGCGTCGATAAGACAAGCGATGTATTGGACTCTTCCGCCGCCAATCACCTGTTCGATGAACTGTTTATCGCCTCGATCACGGATCCTGCGTTAATGGATCAAGAGCTAGCTAAAGCCTTGGCAACCTTAAGAGACGGAGCGGTCGATAAGCGGCAACAGGATGCGTTGTTTGGTGGTGATGATCCCTTATCTGCCGAGGACTATCGCCAAGCCCTGAACCATCCGCTGCCTTATTGGATACAGAGCATGGTTGCCAGCTACTTGCGTTGGCAACGCAGTATGCAGCAATCTGCGGATTTCATTGAGGATCAGGAAGGTGGCCATACCCTAATCTGGCCTGATGGAGCAGCATGGAGTGGCATCACCTTTATGGGTAAAGAGGCCCAGAAACGACCCGAGCTTACCCATCTCACACTGGAAAACCCCAAGATCAGAGGGCTATGTAGCCAATTGCCTGTCTGGAGTGAAGCGCAACCGATCCCCTGCGTCAGGGTAAAGTCGTTACCAGCGGGAGCCAATGGTTACTGGGCATTGTGGAGTATCCGCCTGGTGGCAGGTCAAGAGCGCCGCTGCCAATACATGCCGGTCTATATCAAGCCGAATGGGCAATATTACGCTACCGCATCGCAACGAGTTTGGGATGCGGTCTGTAGTAAAGCGTTCGATATCTTGCCTCAAGAGTTGACCACCGCACAGGCTGAACATCAGTCAGTTTATGCCCTGCTACATCAGGCAGCACAACAGGAAGGTAAATCGATTTTCGAGAGCATGTTGGCAGCCACTCAAACCGATTTAGATAACCAGTTTGAGAAAGGCGAATACTCATTTAACGCCAGAAAACGCGCGATAGAGCGAGTCGGATTACCAGAGGTTCGGCAATACCGTTTGCGTCAACTTAATAGTGAATATGCACTGTGGCGCCAGGAGTTGGATAAAAAGCGTAACGCGATTCCTGACATGATGCTGCACGCTGTTTTTGAAATTAAAGGATGAATATGACTTGGCAGGATGATGTTATTCAAAAAGTAAACTTGGACGGCTCGTTTGTTTACATCGTTAACGATCCTGATGGACTACTATTTGAGCCAAAAATATCCTCTGCCTTGCAAACAAAAAATGCCATTTTATTCAATGACGAGGACCCACTCGCACTTCGCCTCGCGTATGAAGCCTGGAGAAAACTGGCCAGTAAAAACTCATTCGTGATCCGTCTGGATCAAGAAGGAGAGCTATTTATTCCCTATGACATTCAGGCCGAATCAAAGCAAATTGACTTTCATTTGTCTGAGTTTTTTCAAGACATTGATTTATCGGCACTCAGGTTGCTCCCAGCGTCGTTATTCCAGTCTGTCATGGATGCCATGAAACTGTTTACGCCAGGGAAACTGAGTCAGCAGTCCAGTCTCGACTTCTTACTTCGCCATATTTATCGCATAGCTCCCGAGACGATCCAGACTAACACAGATCTGGTTAGGCTATTAATTAGAAAGCACTATGTTGGCATTGAGATGCCTACGCAGATTGAAGATCGCCTTATTCATCTACTCAGTCTTACACCAAAATTTAAATGCTGGGACTTTAATGCATTAGTTCCGAACAGGAGTACTTTTTTTGATTTCTTGCAGCAGCAATGGGAAATGTATCTGCAAAGCGAATCACTCAACACCATTGCAAATACTGCATGGCCAATCGAACAACTGATTGTGCCATTTGCAGATAGTGACATCCGTGTGTTTATTGACAACTTGTTCGCCGAAGGCATTATTAAGCCTGTCAAAACAGATGGTCTTCCTTCGGGACATTGGGCTTGGTTTGGCATCACTAAAGAGCCAGAGATAACCGAACGCGAACGGATAACCCTTTTATTGAAAAAGGCTAAGGATTGCTTTGAACAATGCGAGCTAGAAAGTATCAATCCTGAATTCTGGTTTGAGCAATCGCACTCCCTCGGGATTATGAATGCATTGTTTTATGAAAACAAAAAACAACCTCCTGTTGCTGCACTGGCCGAAGAAATAAAGAAATTAAACACCACTGCAGATCTTCTATTTCAGGAATGGCTCCGTTTAAACTTTATAAAGTTACAAACCATACCCACGGTTCGCTATCCTGCGATGTTGCATAAAGTCCCTGACTGGTTATCACGGCGCGTGGATAGCGGTAAGAAAATTTGTCTACTTGTGTTAGATGGCATGGGAACTCGGCAGTGGCCATTGTTGCGTAATCACTTGCAGATGTGTGCCAATATTTCATTGGAAGAACATGCCTGTTTTGCTTGGGTTCCCACGATCACATCCATATCGCGACAGACCTTATTTTCTGGCAAGAAGCCTTTTGCCTTCGCAGACTCTTTACTGACCACCAGTAAAGAGGAGCAGCTATGGCTTGATTATTGGCAGGGTAAAGATTTAGCCAAGCGTGAAATAAAATATGCAAAAAAAATAGAGTCGTTATCGAGTGACGCATGGCAAGATTTGATAACCCCACCAAGCGTTAAAGTAGCCGGATTGGTCATAAATTTCATTGATGAGCAAATGCACGGTATAAAAAATGGAATGTCTGCTTTGAATATGGTCGTGGACGGCTGGCTAACTGACTGGCATTTCAAAGAAAAAATTGCCGACTTATTAGACAAAGGCTTTGAAGTTATCATTACCTCTGATCATGGCAGCCAGGAAGCGACGGGGATAGGATATATCAATGAGGGAGTGAAAGCAGATACCAGAGGCGAACGAGTACGGATCTACCACGATCCTGCCTTGCGTGACAGTACTGCTCAAGCCTGCCATGGATCTGTGATAGCATGGCCCGGTCCTGAACTAGGGCTTCCTAAAGCGACCTACCCGCTTCTTGCCAACGCGAATAGTGCCTTCAAAAGCAAAGGCGATGTCATTGTTGGACACGGCGGGATCAGCCTTCATGAGGTCGTAGTTCCTTTTGTCATTGTGAATAGAAAACAATAGGTTATGGTTAAAACTCCAGGCTTCTGTCGCCATATTGAAAAAGAGTGGCTCGAACAATCTCTTCGTTGGGTAGCAAACGGGGCCAGCTCTGCACAACTAAATAACAGCCTTGATAACTTTTTAAGCGCCTATATTGTCTCCAAAGAAAACCGCCGTAAAGCGCGGAATTTGCTCACCTCTGTGTGGACTCAACCCGTCGATCAATATATAAAGAAATTTTTTGATAAAGGCATTGAATTACATAAATATGCTGAATCATTTTCCTTACCTATTCATTGGGGCATGTTAATTGCGAGAAAGCCCTTCTTTGCTGAAGTGGCTCGCTTTATTGGTCGACAATCAAGACTAAATAACACTTTTACTTATGCCCAAGCTTTTCGGCGCATGAGTATGTTATATGGCGAAACTGAGTCAACAAGCAGAGCTTTACGAGCTGTACTACGTACCATGATTGAGTTGGGTGTTTTAATAAGAGATCATCAAACTTCTAGCTATGAAATCTCGAACATGCGAGAACCAGTATGTGAAAATATTGCCAATTGGCTGCTTTATGCTCGTTTCATTTCTACATCATCAGAGAGTATGAACTTAGAAGAGGCTATAAACGATAAGGTATTTTTTCCTTTTGCTCTAAATCTTAGTGCATATAGTCTCGATATGAGCCAATTTGAGCAGCTACAACAGGGATCTTCAGTGATTGTATTCAAGAAGAGATACTCAGCATGAAAACATCGATAGGGTTTAATCGACATCTAGAACTAGATTGGTTAGTTCAAACTGCATCTTGGTCTGCTAATGGTTTTCATGGTAAAGACTTAAAAAGTAAAATTGATGTGCTTCTAACCCCAAGTTTTGATAGCAAAGTTGCTCAAGACAAGACTAGGAATTTATTATTTGGGATCTGGGATTCTGATTCTAAGATTGTTCCGAAAGAGTTACATAATGATGCTTGTAAATTTTTGATCCAACATAGCGAAATAAATATAGCGATGCATTGGGGAATGATGTTAATCAAGTACCCATTTTTTTATGAAGTTGTGTCTCAGATCGGAAGAATGACAAAGTATGAAGAGTTATTTATATATAGTCAGCTAGAGCAGAGGATCACAGAAACTTATGGTGACACATCTACAATAAAGCGGTGTATTCAATTTGTTGTTAGAACATTAATCAATTTAAATTTATTGGCCAATCCTAAGCAAGGGCTATATCAGTTAAAAAAACCAATACCAATAACTCAAAAAGAAGTTATTGCCTGGCTGGCAGAAATTTCTGTACGCGCAGAGGGAAATACAAGTAAACGTATGGAATCAATAGCAAATGATCCAGTTTGGTTTCCATTTAAAATGGTGTTTGACGAGAATCAATTATTTCAAAATTCTCGTCTTGATGTACATCACCAAGCATCCGGTGCTGTTATTTTTATTTAATCATTATAGCCAATGGCTAGGAATAATTATTTCAAAACGATTAGCTACATATTTTAAGGTTGAAATAATTTCTAGATGCTTGTTTTGATCAAATTGTAAGCTGTTTTGACGTTGAGTTAGTATTTGCTGTAATTCTTTTAGCTGGAAGAGATCCAGCCTATAGAAATTCCCCCATGTAGGCTGACTAAATAGGTTATAGATAACGACAGTACTATCTCGTTCACTAGCAAGACGTTTTTCACCAGTAATATTTTGAAGTGCTTTTTCAGCATCATCACGATCTTCATATGTATTCAATAGTTTCATTAATAAAACTCTACGATTAGCTGGAATATATTCATATTAGTCTACTAGTATATATGTTTCATTATTTTTAAATTAGTGACAACTATACGCGTATAGAAAATTAATGTATCGATACGCCATCTTGCAAAGATTAAATAGACGAAAGCAAAAGCCTAAGTGCATATTTATTCTGTTTCGCCGACCTAATTGCCTCGAAGTTTTGGCGGAAGAGATGAAAGTCATTGTCGATAATTAGCGCAATATGCTGGACTTCCCGCAAGAGTCGAATGACAATATGTTCGAATTTTTGCGGGTAGAAACGCGGGTACAAACGCGGGTAGAAATTTTTCTTCTGGCTATATTGCCATAGCTAAACTTAGGTTGCCGTGCGCGGCCGCGATAACGTCAAAATTGAAGCCTTGGAATTCTTTGAGGAAAAATAAAATCACTGCAAAACGAACGATAGTGATACATGAGCCATATGCTAGACTTTGCTTAGTTATGACAAGGCTACAGTAAGATCTATGCAGTTAACGGATTATCATTTTCTACAGCAAATAGCGGATCTACCATTTGTAGATACTATTTACCTGTTTGGTTCTCGGGCAAGAGTGGACCACTGTGAGCGTTCGGATATCGATCTTGCTCTTTTTTGTCCTAGTGCTAGCGAGAGAGATTGGCAGACAATTATGAATATTGTCGATGATGCAGATGTAAGTCCCCCGCATAATAGGACCAGTTACTTTTAGAGATCTCCGAGTTAATCTTGAAACTCAAAGGAGAACACCCTATGCGCAAAGTTCGTTTTACAGAAAGCCAAATCATCGCCGTGATCAAAGCCGTTGAAGCTGGCCGAACCGTTAAAGATGTCTGTCGGGAAGCTGAAATTTCTGAGGCCACCTATTACAACTGGAAAGCCAAGTTCGGTGGTATGGAAGCATCAGATATCAAACGAATGAAAGATCTTGAAGATGAAAACCGTCGCCTGAAACAGATGTTTGCTGACTTGAGCTTGGAAAACCGAGCTTTGAAGGATGTCATCGAAAAAAAGCTTTAAACGCAGCGGATAAGCGTTTGCTGGTTCAGCATTTGATCCAGCAGTTCGGTATGAGTATTCGAGCAGCCTGTCATGCATTGTCGTTGAGTCGTTCTGTCTATGTTTATCAACCGGATACGAGTCGTGATGATCCCGTCATCGTTGCTTTACAAAATGCGGCAGAACGATATCCACGCTATGGGTTTAAAAAGTTGTTTCTGATCTTGCGACGACAGGGTTATGCATGGAACCACAAGCGGATTTATCGTGTGTATTCTCTGTTAAAACTGAATTTACGTCGGAAAGGGAAACAACGATTACCGAACCGCAATCCACAACCGTTGTGTGTACCAGAAATATTGAACCAGACATGGTCAATGGACTTCATGCATGATGCTTTAAGCTGCGGCAGAAAATTCCGAACATTCAATGTGGTAGATGATTTTAATCGTGAAGCATTAGTCATCGAAATTGACCTGAATTTGCCAGCACAGCGAGTGATCCGGGTACTAGACAGGATTGCTCTGGAGCGAGGTTATCCGCAGATGTTACGGATGGATAATGGTTTTCCCCCGAGTTTATTTCGCTGGCATTAGCTGAATGGGCCGAAGATAAAGCAATCAAACTCGAATTTATCAAGCCAGGGACACCGACGCAAAATGCTTATATTGAACGATTTAACCGGACTTACCGAACAGAGATACTGGATTTTTATTTATTCAAAAGTCTGAATGAAGTTAGGGAAATCACAGACAAATGGCTACGGGAATATAATGAAGAACGACCACATGAATCACTGAATAATCTAACCCCTGAAGAATACAAACACTGTTATAACCAATCGCAGATCTCAAAAAATGCATGGCACTAAAACAGGGGGATTTACACAGACACCTTATTATTAATAGATTGCATCCGTTTAGATCATGAACAGCTGAGTACCCCGTTACGGATTCAGATAGAGCAGGATAAGAAGCTGATATATAAACGCCCGATTAAATATTGATGCATTAGGTCATGCATTAAAACGTCTGGATGAATCGTTAGCCTTTGATCTTTCTCAGCCATTGGTTGTCGACGCATCTATTCAGCGGTTTGAATCTTCTATTGAATTAACATGGAAAACGCTGAGGAAATGTCTGGCGGTTGAAGGTATCGAGGCTAACACGCCAAGAGAAAGCATTCAGCAGGCGTATGCTATTCATTGGCTAAATGATGAATCTGAATGGCTAAGTATGTTGAAAGATCGCGTGCTTACAACTCAAACTTACAAAGATGAATTAGCCTTAGAAATCTACCGCCGCTTACCCATGCATTTTGCAGCAATGATGGCGGTATACCAATTGTTGAATACCCGCTTCATTGAATGATTAGCGTGAAAGACGGTATCTACACTTATGGCTTAAAGAATAATAAGTAGGTACTGAATCCAGTACCTACTTATTTATGCCGTTAGTGATAGTTAAACCGATGACAGGTCAGCTAACTATTTACTACTTTTAATCCCTTACTGCCACCCAAGCTGAACCATCCTTGGGCTGCTGCCTCGATATGATCACTCCACCATTGCATCATTTTCATGCGTTGTTCAAAGTAATCACTTCGGTTGTAGGCCCGACGGATCTCGTTATCATCCGAATGAGATAGAGCAGCCTCGATAGCATCAGGGTTAAATCCTTGCTCGTTTAGCGTTGTGCTTCCGAGTGAACGAAGACCATGAGCGACCAATCGACCGCCATAACCAAGACGTTTCAATGCTGCATTTGCTGTTTGTTCATGGATATGACCAAGCGGATTCCGATAGCTGGGAAATACATGGGGTCGATGACCACTGATGGGTTTCATTCTTTCAAGCAGGGCGATGGCTTGTTTTGTTAATGGGATCCGGTGTGGCCGATCCATCTTCATCCGTTCTGCTGGAATAGTCCATATCTTAGATTCTAAGTCGATTTCGTCCCATCGTGTACCAGCCGACTCGTTCGGTCGGACTAGGGTATGAAGACTCCATTCAATTTGGCAGCGGGTAGTAGCATCTAAACGACCATTGATAATGTCTGCCATCAGAAGAGGTAATTCATCCGGTCTGATTGTTGGCATATGTTTTTTAGATGGTTTCTTGAATACTTTGCGAATATCCGCACAAGGGTTTGCATCGAGAAGCCCGTGATTGACGGCATAAGACATAATTTCATTTACACGCTGGCAAAGCCTACGGACTGTTTCCAGCTTGCCATCGGCTTCTAACGGTCGCAGCAGAGAAATAACCATCGGAGCACGGATCAGATCTATGGTTTTGTTCGCTAGCTCTGGAAGGATATACATTTCGAGTGAACGCCATGTGTCTTCTGCATAGTCTTCAGAAACATCATGGCGCTTCATATCCAGCCATTGCCTAGCAATTTTAACGAACGTGTTACTACTTGCCTCATCTCTGGCTTTGGTAATTGCGATTTGTTCTTGCAAGTAGGTTTGTGGGTCAATGTTTTCAGATAACAACGCGCGTGCTTGCCTACGTCGTTCTCTGGCAGCAGCCAAAGTAACATCCGGGTAGGGGCCAAAACTTAAATTAGCTCTTTTTTTATTGTCTGGACGGTAGTAGTTGAATAACCACATTTTGTTACCGTTGGGCTTGATCCTGAGATACAGACCATCCCCATCACCGAGGTTGTATTCTTTTTCTTCCGGCTTTGCTGTTCGCAGCTTGGAGTCGGTTAATTTGTCTTTACTCATAGAGGCATCTCCACAACAGTAACACCAAAATTGATGTTACCAGACCGGTGTTACCAATAATGTTACTATTTTTATTGGCTCTAGGTGAACTATTGTGGATTACATCGGACAATAAAAAACCCGCGAAGCCTTA